>ERZ1292633.4535-Hain-H41-02um-R1-4535-length-12835-cov-7_pt1 | contig 12835 bp, 3 predicted proteins | sample MGYA00564406_ERZ1292633 | MGnify/ENA primary metagenome ERZ1292633 (study PRJEB36523, sample SAMEA6512639) | groundwater metagenome | collected 2019-01-08 | study: AquaDiva: Metagenomics assemblies of 32 groundwater samples
TGCGAGACGCAGCGGCCATCGCCCGGCTCTCGACGCTGCTTCCCCGGCTGTCCACGTTGCTGCTGGAGTGGAACAAACTCGGCGCCGCGTCGTTGGATGGGCTTGCCGCGTTACTTCGCACCCTCGGGGATTCCAAATGCGTGACCCGGGTGGACCTAAGAAACAATTTGTTGTCCTGGGAGGCCCTGCCGCTGGTTAGCCGCTGGCTAGGTGAGTCGCGCAACACGTGCCTACAAGTCGTCGAGCTGTCCTGGAACAGTCTCGGAGGGACCGGTTCTACGGAGGACGGGGGCGACGCAAGGAGGCCTGCTTCCTCCATGGCGGTCGCCGCGGGTGTGATGTTACTTGGGTCATCGAATCGCGCGGTTGCGGACTTTGTAGACGCCGTTGGCCGGTGTCCGTCGCTGATTGCACTCGGCATCACCGGAAACGGATTTGCCCGGCAGGTTCACGACGTGATCATCGAGAAGCTCGCGACCAACGCCCACCGAGCTGCCGACATGGCGAAAAACAAGGAGGCCGTCGGCTACCTGGAACATGAGGTCTCGGAACTTCGTTCGCAACTCCTAGAGAGACACGAGGCGTGCCAGGCCACCGCCATCGCGCTTCGGCATGCGGAGTCTGACCGAGATCGTTTGCAAGGTGTGGTGGATCTGCAAAAGATGCAGATCGCCGAGTCAGACGAGGCGAGACGGCGCATCGCCGCGGACGCGCAACTCGAAGCGACAAAAGCCAACGAGCGAACTCAGGCGCTGCAGCGATCGCTGGAAGCGACTGGTGTGGAATGCGCCAAGCAGGTAGCCGCGGCGTGTAAATCCCTGGATGATGTGAGGAAGGTCCACGCGGACGCCAACGCCCAAACAGCTCTCCACATTACCGAGTTAACGGCAACCAACCGCAGCCTCGAACGCCAACAGATAGAAACAGCTGCAAAACTAGAAATGGCCGAAACCGCCGTGGTGCGCCTCCAAGAGAATCAGCGTCGTGCGATGGAGGACGTGGCCGCTTCGAAAATGGACGTGATGAAGCTGACACTAGAGCTGACTCAGTCTAAAGAAGAGCGCGACCGGTTATTGCTGGAGCGAACCGATATCACCGCGACGAACCTGCGATCGGACAGTCGCATTAGAGAACTAGAGAGTCAGGTAGCAACGCAAGCTTTGCGCATACGCGCCGCGGAGTCCGCGATGACCGACGCGAAAGAAGTCGCTGCCCGCGACGCCGCGCTCGTTCAGGACGCCCATCGGCGAGATAAGTCGCTCCTCGAGCAGGACTTCGGTCACCGTATGACCGCCTTATCTGATCAGCTCAAAGCCCGCGACGGCATGGTCGACGAATTACGTCGAGAGATTGAGCAGATGCGATCGAGCAACGCGCAGCGCGTCGCCGATATTGATGCCCAGGCCCGGCGGCAGGTGGATAGAATTACCGAGTTGGAGTTAGATTTACATCGCCAGAAGGCCGTCTCGGCCGATGCACTAAACGACCGGGATCGCGCGGACCGAAATAGCCGCGCCTACGAGGATCGTGCCAACGTGCTGCAACAAGATCTCCTCCGCGTCAGTCAAGAGTATCAGGAGCGCCTCGTGACACTAACTCAAGACACCGTCAAGCGACAGGACGGTGTGGAGGCCGAATTGCGCCGCATTCCGGATTTGCTGCAGCAGCTGAAGGCAGCGCAGTCGCGAATTCGCGAGCTAGAAAGGGACGGGCAAGCCCAGCGCCGTGCCATGCAAGCCAAACTTTTGGAGTCGGTGCAGGCAGCATTGCACGACTGACCGTCTTTGTGACCCGTGGGTAGAATTGTCAAAGCGCTCCATTCTTGTTGAGTTTATCGTTTTGATCCGCTAGGTCGCTGATGGTTTTAACATTTTTCAAGGAAAAATTGACAGCGTATCGCTCTGATGTTGGTCCTCTTTGATTTGCTAAGCTCTCGCACACGCACAATTATTATTCCGCCATCTTCGATGACGAACAGCAGCGAACCTGGCATCGTCCTGGTGCCGCCCACGGACGCGGTCGAGCCGTCCGCCTCCAGCGACCTGGCCGCCGCCGCCATGATGCCGTATCACAACCTCGTGATTCGCTTCCCTAAGGTCTGGGAGAGCTTCATCGACGTTCATTGGCGGCGGGAGCTCTTCGACGGCCGGGCAGTGTCGCAATTCCACCTACTGTGTACCGCGGTCAACACTCGCATCGAACGGCTCTTTGATGCGAACGAAAGTCACTTCCGTCTTGCCGGTCTAGCCGCCGGGACGACCTTCGAAATCAGTCTCCGCATGAAGCTGGCCGCCAATCACACCGAGCCGGCAGCATGGGGTGCCTGGGCAACCCACCGCATTTCGACACTGGCCCCGGTGGTGATCGGGGTGGGCACGGTTTGTGACACATCCATCTGCGGCCGCATTGCTTGGACCAACGATATCCCGCCGTCCAGTTTAGCCTCAGGCGGGTCAGACGCAAGTAGTGCTCTGGTCTTGTCGCCATCAGCGGCTGTCGATGGTACCAAACCACTAGGTGTCGCGCCGTCGCTGCTTGCCAGTCCCGTCCTCGCCGACAAGTTTCAAGTGCACGTCTGGTTGCGCGGACGGGTCTTGGGCCACGATGAACGACTTTTGGAGATTCCTGCAAGTGCGAGAGACTTCACGGTGCCGAACTTACCGGCCAACAGTGTCTTTGAGGTTAAAGTCCGCGCCGTCAGCCGCGATGGCGACTGCACTCGCTACACCCCCACTGTGCGCTTTTTGACGCTTGACCCTGTCACGGTTCGCGTCGACGATGTCGCGGAAACCGAGGCCATGATTAGCTGGTCGCGCGGGGACGATATCGACGGCACAACGAACGCGGACGGTCGTATCGAGGATTTCACCTTAATTGTAGAGCAACTGCCCAGTCAGCACGAACTCGATCTCGACGCTCAGGCGGCGAGCGTGCAGGTCGACGTCAAGACTTTTGCGCCAGATGTGCGCCGTTACCGCCTTCGCACCTTGCACCCGGGAAGAGCGTACCTCGTCAAAACGCGCTACCGCAGTGTCTTGGGCGATGCTTCGGCTTGGTTCGTGACCCGCCTCACGACTTTGTCTCCAGTAGCCATACCGGATGTGTTGCTGGTGGGCCACAACTACGTCCAAGTGCGGTGGGGCCGAGAGATCACTCCGTCGCAAGGAGCGGCCGATACCGTTGCGGGGGTAAAGGAATGGGAAGTGCGATGCTCGATCGGAAAGCACTTCACGTCCACGGTCCTTCCTGGAAAGGAAATTGAGACCAAGATTGGCAACCTCATGCACGGCGTGGACTACTCCCTCGACGTACGCGCCATCACGCACAGCGGCATCGCTGGCCCTTGGAGTTTGCCCATCGCCGTGACGACGCTTCACTTACTGGAACCCCGGGTGGTCTTCTCGGGCGAAACGTGGCTCGCCGTGTCTTGGGATCGCCAGGAGAAGCGCTATGAGGACAACATCACGCGCTACCACGTGCAAGTGAACGGCGTGGCGAACCCGTACCGCGTCGCGAAGTACTTCCCCGCGACGGTGACCACGTTCACGTTTCATAACTTGAAGCCGGGCACCAAGTATCACGTGGCCATCCAAGCATTCAGCGACCAACGATGGGGGCCTTGGAGCGACGCAGTTGCGGCGAAAACGTGCACTCCCTGCGTCCCGCAGCTGGTGCGGCGCGGAGAGGAGTTTGTGCAAGTGCACTGGACCTGCGAATATTTTGACCGCTGCGCCGTCGAGGATGCGCAGAAACGATTTCAACTCCGAGTGTCGAAGGAGCCGACCCCGCTCGGTCAGGGACCGTCGCTGGCCCTCATGGCGCACGGTTCGGCCAACAACGCCTCGGTCTCCTCCTCGACCACTTCTGTAGCGGACGCGGCCGCTTCAACGAGTGCGACGTTAGAAACAACCGTCATGGAGTCGGACAAGAATGTCTTTCGCGCCAACCGGTTGGGGACGTATTCCCGGGTTCTCATCGCCGTTCGCGTGTTTGACGTCTACCTTCAAACATGGTGCGACTGGGGCCCTGAAGTAGAATTCCGGACCTTGCCCTCGGTGGTCCTCGTCACCCACGTCGGCGAAACGTTTTCCGAAGTGTCGTGGCAATCCAAGCCGCGCATGCTGTGCTCTGTCACGGACCAGGCGCTCGCGAACGGGGCCGTCGATTTGTTGGCGCCAGAGGAGGCAGAGCACTATGTGCTTCGCTTGAGCCAGTGGGACTCCGCTTTAAGAGCATCCGGGGGTGACCTCAGGGAAGTGGCAAAGTTTCACTTCGACAAGTCCCACGTCACGTCTTTTCTTATTTCCGAGCTCGAGTGCGACGTGACCTACGCCGTTCAGTTGTGCTACCTCGACATCACCGAGCAGTGGTCTGTCTACTCCGCGCCGGTTTTCTTCCACACAAAGCCGCCGCTGCGCTGCTCGGTGCTCGAAGTCGGCGAAGACGCCTGCATGATTAGCTGGGGCCGCTGGATGGCAGGGTCCCATTTGATGCGGCATGACGACGCGGCGAAGGCTTCGTCCTACCGCGTGGCGGCTTTTGACGTGGTCGCGGACGCCAAAATGATCGCGCAAGGGAAGAGTCCAGGGCCGCCTTTGCTGCACACGACGCAAGGGGCCATGGAGTGCCGCCTCACGAACCTATCCTCCAACACGGTTTACCGAGTGATGGTTAGCTCGGCGCCGAAGGGCGGTGCGGCCTGGGGTTCCTGGAGTGACCCTATTTACGTGATGACCCTGCCTCCGATTGTCGTGACACTTGACCAAGTCGGTCAAGACTACTGCCAGCTCAAATGGACGAGGGCCAAGCGATCCTCCGAGGTGCTCCAAACCATGCCCGGAGTGGAGTTTATTCCGTGCGAGCCGAATGTAAGCGGGAAGCCCCCCGTAGCTCCGGTCCCGGTCAAAGCGTCGCTTGCGGCAGCGAAAAAGGCGGCCGCACCTCCGCCGCATCCGTCAGCCGCAACGGCAACCGTTGTCGATGGTGGTGCAAACGACGGCGATGGGGTCGTCGCGGCCAAAAGCGTGCTGGCTCCTCCGAGTGGCGCGCCGAGTGACGGTGAAGTGCTCGTGTACGGACAAAAGCGCAAGGCGGATGACGCACATCTCGGCAGCCCGATCGTCGTGGGCCGGGAAACGGATGTCCTGGAATACCATGTCAGGTTGTACGCCAGCGACGTCGTTGCCTCGCTCGCGGGGCAGGAGGTCGAGGTCGACGAAGCCAACGCCCGTGCCCGAAACCGACAAGTCTACTACGAAATGAAAGTGAACAACAGCGTGCACCTGCTCCGCATTCCCGGCCTCACGTCGAACACGGAGTTTGACGCGGAAGTGCGAGGGATGACGCTATCCAAGCGCTGGGGTTCATGGAGCAGCCCTCTAAAGTTCCGCACCACCGTGCCGACGCAGATTCACGTTTCCCACATCGCACCGGAGGGGGTGACCCTGTCGTGGGGAAAGAAGGCCGACGGCACGTACGGATCGTCGCCATCCACGCGCCCATCATCCTCTCCTCGGGGGCAAACTCCGCCCGCGCGCATAACGTCCGCTGGACTGTCTTCCACGGCTTCAAGCTCCTACGCTGCGGCGGCCGCCACCCACGACGACGATGACGCCGATGGACGCAGCGATCAAAGCGGCCACGTCGTGGTCGCCGATGATCTCACGTACTTCCCCGAGGACGCCACCATGGTCCAAGTCGACGTGAGCGGCATCGGGGACCCATTGCACATGGTACACGATTGTAATTTCCCTCAGACGTCGCTGGTGCTCACCGGATTGAGCATGGCATGTGCCTACGCGGTCAAGATTCGCTGCCTCGTCGATGGCGAGTGGTCCGCGTGGAGCGATGTCATCTACATCTGGCTGCGGCACGTGGCCGTAACCCTCGTCGAGACCTCGCAGAGTTGGTTGCACGTGAACTGGGTGAACAAGCCGCCGCCCGACGCTCGTCCAAAGGCGCAGTTCCTAACGCTTCTGGGCAACAGCGGGGCGGTCTCGACCGCCGTTGGCGCCGATGCCAAGTCGCACATTTTCCGCAACCTGGAGTCCAATTCGTTGTACACCATCCATCTTTTGGTCGTCGAGCAGTGCCCGGCCCACGACCCACCGAACGTCAAGAGTCAAATCGTCCCTCCTCCGCCAGCAGCGGGTACCGCCGGCGCGGCAGCCGTGGCACCTGCTGACAAAGCGACTGGTGCCAGCGTGTCGATGCCCATTGTGTCCGCCGACCTCGCGGATTTCATGGAGGAAGGAACGTCGGTGCGGACGCGGCGCAACCTTGAACTGCGCGTGGACCGTGTGGGTCAAAACTTCGTGCTGCTTCGATGGTCGCTCGAGCGCGATCGGGGCGTGCAGACCAACGAAGCCGCGCTGCAGCTCAACCCTCTTGACGTGTTTGAGCTCGAAGTGTTCTCCGCGGACAACAACGATGAACTTCCAAGGTACATACGCGCGATGGGTACTCGATCCTTTGTACGCCAGTTGAAACCAGACTCTACGGTGCGCTGCCGCGTCCGCACGGTGCATCCTCACACCGAAGCCGTGGGCACGTGGAGCAACACGGCCTCCGCGCGCCTCCTCCCGACCATTTGTCCGGTGCTTGGTTCCAGTAGCATGGACAAGGACGTGCCTGGAGTCGGCGAGGACTTTTTATTTGTCTCGTGGAGCACGGCGTTGGCAAGCTTTTCGGAATCTGAACTTGTCGGACTGTCCTTCGAAATCCGCATTGTGCCGCTGGAAGGGCCCAACATGCACCAAGCAGCCATCTATGAGACGCAAGAGGCAGAGATGCACTTCGAAGAGTTGACCCCGGACACCATGTACGAGATCACCGTCCGCACCGTCATTAGCGAACACCGCACCGACGCTGACCCAATCACTGCGCTCGCTCAGCTCAACAGCAACAGCAACAATACGATCGCATCCTCCGAAGGCGGGGGCGGCGCCAAGGGAACCGGGAGCGACGTTCTCAAGGGCGAATGGTCTTCTCCGCTGCTGGCGACCACGCTCAGCCCGATGGCCGTCGCGTTGGCCGACATCACCGAAGTCAGTGCGACGCTTCACTGGCGACGCCGGAACTGCGCGCAGCACGAAGGGTGGTGGAAGGATGGTGACAATGGCGGCCGAGCCGACCGCAAGGCGGAGATGGCCTCGATCACTTCGTTCCACGTCCGGGTGTCTCAACAGAAGTCCGACGCCGCAACGTGGGCATCGTTTATCGACGAGCAGTATAGTCCGGCCCACGACGAGTTCGCTCGGTGTGCGACCATGCTCCGAAATCTGCGTCCGGGCGGTGTCTATCGCGTGTCCGTACGAGCCAGTACGGGGCTGCTGTGGGGCGGTTGGAGTCAGGAGGTGCCCTTCGCCACGCACGCTCCGCCGAGCAGCGTCGTCAAGTGCGTCGGGGAAAATTACGCGTTAGTGGAATGGACGCGGCTCGAGCGGCAAGTCGTTCAGGCGGCCGTGTCGGCATCATCGACTCCGGATGATTTGGATACGGATGATCTGGAGAAGCAGATCGCGACGGTGGGGAATGTGCCGGCCTCAGAGGACAAGAAGGCCCGGCGGGGGACGTCTGCGGGCCCCGCGGTGGTATTTTCTGCCGACGTCATGTGCTGGGAGTTGTCCTTCCGAACCGTCGGCAGCGATCCCGTGACCACAACGTTCACGGCGGCTAGCGATACGAAGTATCTCGCAGGGAGCGCGATGACGCAGCGGCTCTGCGTGCAGGGCCTGACCTCCAACACACCCTTCACGGTGTGTGTTCGGGCCGTGTATCGCGAGGCCGTTGGTACGGGCCCGTGGAGCGACCGGCGATACCTATGCACCCTTGTGCCTCTGAAAGTGGATGTCGGCAAAGTCGGTGAAACTTTCGTCCAAGTATCGTGGGAGCGGCGCGGGCAGCGGACTGTGGCGATGAACCTGCGGGAGCGGTTCGACGAGACGATCAAATTGCTGGAAGCCCAATACCGGGACCAAAGCGGCGCCGGCGGGCGCGGAGGAACCGGTCAGTTCGTCGCGGACGACACACCTCCGTCGCAGGACGCCAATCCCCTGGTCCCCCCAGGCCACCATTCCAAGAGCGCCGAATCCAACTCCATACCGAGCAGTTCATCCGACATGCCCGCCCCGCTCACGTTGGCCGACATGGATGGCCCCGGTGCTGACGCGGAGGGAGGTCACAGTGAAAGCTCTTCGCGGAAGTCATCTTCGAATCCGACTGCGGAACCCGCAGGCAAGACGCCTCAATCCGCGCAAAGTTCCCCTCCGCAGGAAGGCCTGCTTTCTCTCAAGGAAAAGATTCGCCAAGCGAAGGAGCTCAGCGTGCTGCAGATACACGATGCCGATCGCAGCGCCGTTTATCCTAAGGGTGACGACATCAAGTACGAACTGCTCGTGACGAAGCTGACCCCGTCGATGAACCTCCCTGGCGTGGGGAGCAGCACACTCGGAGAGGGTAGCGTGGTGCCAGCGTTACCTTCCGACGATGCGGCGGGGGCCATCCAGGGCCAAATCTTCGTTCGTAAACGCCTAGGAAAAGGGGAGTCGTTCTTCCGGCTCGAAGGGTTGACACCCCAGACGCAGTATCGCGTGATCGTGCGGGCCCTGTTTTCGACGACCGTGCCGGTGAAAGGCATTCCGGCCACGGCCACGCCAGTGGGCATCGACACGGACGACGGGGATGTGCCCTGGGGCGGCTGGAGCACGCAGGTCAGCTTCGTGACGCTCAAGCCCATCTCGATTTCGACCAAGTGCATTGGCTCGGAAGCGTTTGCCGTCGAGTGGGACACCGGTTTACGCGGAGACAGCGCCTTGTCATCGCAGACGGCCATATCTAAGTTTCAAGTCCGTCTCTGCGACCGTCGCACGGGTGCTCCCGTGCGGGCGGATCAATTGCTGGATGATTCTTCTCTTAGCGGCTACGTCGTGACAAACCTGCAACCCAATCAGGCGTACAGCATTACCGTACGAGTGTGCTACGAAGACGACAAGTGGGGTGTGTGGTCCGCGGCCATTCATTTCACCACCGTCCCAAAATTGTTAGGCAAGCTCACCGCGCCGTTCGACCGCAGTCTGGAATTCGTCGTTTGGCGCGAAGTCGTTGCTGAACCGACTGCGGCGGCGGCGGCTGTTCCTGGAGGGGGCAGCGTCGCCACGTGGCAACCGCAGGTCACCCCTCATCAGCTGAAGATCAACGACGCCGCCTGCGAAGAGACCTTCTTGATCGAGCACGGCACGTCCACGTCCCTCTCGATCGACGCGCTATCCATTGACACCGAGTACACGCTATCGGTGCGAGACCGCATCGAGCAACACTGGCAAGCGTACCGGCCCATCCTCGTCACCGAGACCCTTCCTTTCGTGCCGCAGCGACCCACGCTGTTGGAGCGCAAAGGTCCCAACGTGGCCATTGCGTGGCAACACCAACGCAACATCGCGGAGCGACAGTATGTGTACGCGATTGAGATGGCCGTGGCGGAGGACGTGTCGCGAGGGCGCCGGTCACCGTTGGGGCCGTTTCACGTGATTGGTTACACGGTACTCCAAGAGCATCGCATGGTGCTCCCTATCCCGATCGATGCCTGTGCGTTCCGCGTTCGCGTCTGCAAGACTAACCAAACGGTCGATGGCACTCTGGCGCCGGTGGCGGTGACGGCCGCGCAGTCCACGCCCGGCCATCCCGTTAGTCTCACAATCGACCATCCTCAGGTGTACGTATGGAGTGCCTACAGCGCCGTCGCCCAATTCAAGAGCCCTAGCGTTCCGGATCACCCGACGAACATCCGAGTCGTGAACCTCACTCACAACAGCGCGTTGCTCCTGTGGAACGCCCCAGCGAACAAGGAGGAGCACGGTGCGATCCTGTACCGGGTGTACTTAAACAACAGCTATGGTGATCGTTTTACCTGCATCGCCGAGGTACAATCTGACACCCGCTTTCAGCTTCGCGACCTCATCTCCAATTGCCACTATCGCGCGTCCGTCGTCGCGGAAAGCGCGATGGGGTCCTCGATCAACAACAACACGCTACACTTTTCGACCCATGTGGCCGTGCAAGGGGAGGACGTGAACGTCCAAGGGTTCTCATCTCCGGCGTCATCTCTTATGTATGGCAGCGGCGACAGCGGGACTCGCGAGTCCGGCACCACGAAACGTAGCTCGACGTCGTTAGGCCGCAAACGACTGCAGCCCATGAACTCGACGCTTCCGCCGAGAACCGTTTTGCGAACGCCGGCGGCGCTGATCGCCACGTTGCGGCGTAAGAGGGACGCCTCCTCCCCGGCCGACGATTTAGGGGCTCTCCTAGATGACTGCGGCACCACCACCGTCGCCAGCCACGCCCAGGCCAGGGCAGCCACGGCGCCGTTGACGGGTCCCACCTTGAGGGTGAACCACAGCAAGGACCGATCCACGCCTCCGGTAGTATCAACGGCCCCGCCAAGCCGCGAAAGCAACGCCACTGACCTGCCCACAGCCGCCGCCGCGTCGGTCCGGGGTGGGGCTTTGCCTCCCCTGTAGGCTTGGTGACGCCGCGAGACGTTTGTCTCTTTTGTGTGCCCTCGAAGAAGTAGACTCCTTTCTTTCCCCCTCTGTCGCTCTCTCTCTCTCTCTCTCTCTCTCTGTCTCTCACTCTCTCTCGCTTCCACTCTGGAGAGGCGCGAACCACCTGCCGAGTTGCAATGTATCTCTCTCAATTTTTCCGATGTATCTTCACCCACAAAAGCAGCATCCATCCGGAAGGAGGAACACACTCTTCCCCCGAGCGTAGGTCGTTGTCATTCGTGCGCCATTTTCGTGTTGAAATTTTCTCAGTCGCAGTGGGATCGATCCTATTTTTTGATCCCTTTCCGCGCCCAAAGGTTCAATGAATCCCGCGGCGGTGGCTACGTCGTCGAGCCATGCGACACCGTCGTCGACGAAGCGGCATGTCATTGCGCTCTTCGTGGGCATTGCCATCGGCGTTCTGTTGAGCAATACTCTCGTTAGTTGCAACTGCGGCGATGTGACGTCTCAATCTCACGACGAGGAGGTGGTGGCAACGCGCCGCGCTGCGGGAGGGCGACGGCGGGACGCGAATCGGCGCACGACGCGTGCCGCGACGGGGCGACGCACAGACGGTGGTGCAACGCCGAAATCAAGACGAGCTGCCCCTCGACATGCTGAGGCAGAGGAGGAAGGAGGCGACTCCCGCCGACATGATGCCTCTGCGGACTCCGTGTCTACCCCTGATCCCGAGCTGCGAAACGCGGACGATGGAGATGGTTCTGAGACTCCAAACCCGCCAACGACAACTTTGAAACGACGGGCAAACGCGAAGGCACAAAGCTGGGCCGGTGCAAAAGACGGTGTTCTACGGCTTGGCGACCGTCAAGCGCTCGCCGCGGCAGGCGACAACGATCACGATGAAGATGGCGGAGGTGGTCTTCCAAAACAGTGCGTTACGTCACGCAAATTCCCGTACGTCAGCCCAGCGTTGGCCATCGCGCACGTCGACCCTGATAAGTACTGGACCAAGGCCGCCGAAGCCATCGAGGACGCCTCGAAAGCGGGACTGTTCGTTGAAATTGGGTGCTTCGATGGTATGCAGGCATCGGCCGTCCTGTCGCGCGGCATGTCGCTCATCATGATGGAGCCCTCGCCGGTGAACTACGAGCGCACCAAGGGACTCATTCAAGGCTATTTATCCCGGGGAAGCACGGAGAAGCAAGTGATCGAATTTCATCACGCGGCCGCGTCGAGCCGTCGCGCGATGCTCACATTTTGGAGCGTGGGAGCCTCCGGTGATCACATCAATGACGCCGAGACGGCCCCTCCTGGCGAAGACCGAAACTACCGCAGCGACAACACCAAGAAAATTCGCGTGCCTGCCTACACCCTCGACGAGGTTATTGGCAAGCGACGAATTTACGTGCTGAAAATTGACACCCAAGGTCACGACTACAGCGTCATGCAAGGTGCGAAGCGGATTTTTCAAGAAAAGCGCGTCGCCATATGCATCGTGGAGTATCATCCCTTGCGCGTGGGCCGCGAAACAGCGATTGACATGATCCGGTTCTTCGACCAGCATGGCTATGACAGCTTCTTCGGCGCCAACATGAGCATGACGAATCCCGTCTATCAGACCGATTGGGTCGCGGCCCCATTGAGAGTCGACAAGTTTGTCGATAGTTTCAGCCCTTATCCCATGTTCGGATTGGGGCAGTTCACCGACATCGTCGCGATTTGTCGGACCTGCGTCCCTCAAAATATGCTTGGGGGTGAACACAACCGGAAGGTTGGGGCGCCGGTACTCGTCCCTGTCGTGGAAACGCAGGTGCCCCCGTCACATCCTCCTCGAGCGGAGCGGAGGAAGAAGGTAACACCTGGAGACGATCGTGACGACGAGGCCGACACTGGAAGAGTTGTCAACGGCGACGTGGGAGGGACAAAGAAAAAGAAAGTGCCCGCCGTTCACCGTCCGGCCAAGGATAGGGACGACGCGGCGGTCGCCGCTCCCGTGGAAAGCGATGGCGGAGAAGCGCCATTTGAGTGATGCGACGTCGTCGCTTTTTGTCAAAAAACGACAGTCTCAGTCTAAAAAAGGGGGGAGAGAGAGAGAGATGATCACGGCGAAAGAATCTCCGATTGTTCTTACACACGCGCTTCCTCATGCAGCAGAAAAGACAGCACTCAAGATCCCTCTCTCTCAACAATATGCTATGGTGCGTCGGTTCGATCGCGCTTTTTATCGTGGCGCAGTTGTCTCAAGTTAGTCAACCAGCAGCCGCCGCCTTCTCTTCGCCCAACGGTCCCCCCGTGAAAGGGGGAGACGACGACGACACATCGCCGCCACC
>ERZ1292633.4538-Hain-H41-02um-R1-4538-length-12831-cov-6_pt1 | contig 12831 bp, 9 predicted proteins | sample MGYA00564406_ERZ1292633 | MGnify/ENA primary metagenome ERZ1292633 (study PRJEB36523, sample SAMEA6512639) | groundwater metagenome | collected 2019-01-08 | study: AquaDiva: Metagenomics assemblies of 32 groundwater samples
CACGTGAGTGAAGCACACCTCCTCGTACCTTTCGGAGTTGAGACATTGGGTGGAACGTCCCCCGAAACCAATCGACGTTATCGTCTCTCCTTCGCGCTCCCAACGCGGAACGCATTGCTGTTGGGGGGTGCTCGTAAGCGACGACTCAGGGGGGTGCTCCGCTCTGAGCGACGACGACAAGGCGGGGTAGGCACCTCTGATTGTTGATCGCACTCCCCGCCATGGTTGTCTCACGAGACACTCCGATAGGCTGCAACGGCACGTCGGTTGAGGAAGAAACACCGGCCGGCGCCCGATTGTGTAGTTAAACAAAGAGCTGCCCCTGTCTGTGTCGTGTGTGAGGTAGGCAATCAAGCGGGCAGGGTAGATTACGTCTTGGCAGCCATCACTAGCGTCGCTGCGCCATGAGTCAACCGAAAGGTCGGTACCGCACTCGCGGGGGGTGAAACCGTCGTAGGGCAGGGATAAGTTGTGCTCACTGAAAATAGATTGTGAAGCCCGAATTCCCTCTTCCTGTCCGTGTCAATTCACACATTGCAGGGTCTTCGAGAGCGGGACGCATGCGCACGGGGTGTCGCCACCGTCGTCGGTGGCGGCGGGGGAAGGCGGCATGCGCATGTCCTCCTCTACTTGGACGGTCGTGTGGTGCACTCGATGAAGCTGCAGCACATCGTTGACCGCTTTCACAACGGCTTTCGGGTTCGTCGACGGATCCGCGGTCACGTGCAAGGCCGCCGCCGCGTCCGCGGGGCCAATCGCCCAGACGTGGAAGTCGTGCACGTCCACGAGGCCGGGCACGGCGCGGACGTCGGCGAGCAACTTGTCGTAGTCGACGTGCTTCGGCGTCGCCTCCATGAGAATGTGAAACACTTCCACCGTCAGTCGCTTCGTGGCGAACAGCGTCACCGCGGCGAAGACGATGCTGATGGAGGGGTCGGCGAGGTTGTAGTACGACCGGGTCGCCTCGACGCCGGGGCGACTGTTGCCGACCCACATTACGATCGCGGCGACGATCACGCCGACGCTTTGCACGGCGTCGCCCAGGGCGTGCAGCAGCGCGCCGTGGATGTTCATGTTCATGGATCGTTTCGCGGCGGCGGGCACGGCAGGTGGTGAGGTGACAAGCGACGTGCGCTCTGATGCGTCGTCATAAAGAGCGTCATGGTCGTCGTGGTTGTGGCCGTGGCAGCCGTCGTGGCTGTGGCCGTGGTCGTCGTGGTCGTGGTCGTGGTCGTCGTGGTTGTGGCTGTGGTCGTGGCTAAGGCCATGATCATCGTGGCTGTGGCCGTGGTCGTCGTGGCTATGGCCGTGGTCGTCGTGGCTGTCGCCGTCGTGGCTGTGGCCGTGGTCGCCGGTGCACTGTGCATCCGATAGGCCCCCATGGCTGTGACCGTGGCCCCCAATGTACAGGATCGCGGCTGTCCCGATATTCGCGAACAAGCCGAGAACGCCCACGATGAACATAATTTTGGCATCGATGGCCTCGCATTCGGTGAACGGACCCTCATCGTGACGCGCACAGTGGATGATGCGTACGAAACGGGTGATGCCTTCGTAGACGATGGCGCCGACGAGGCCCCAGACGAGCATCACGGAGAGCATCGCGCCGATGACCTCCGCGCGCTGCCAGCCGAACGTGTAGCGGCTGCATGCCTTCCGGGAGGACGCGATGACCGCCACAAGAGACATCCCAAGGGACGCCACGTCGGTGAGCATGTGGGCGGCGTCCGTGAGTAGCGCAAGGGAGTTGCTGATGAAGCCTGATACGCCCTCGATGAGCATGAAAACGAAGCAGAAGGCGACCGCGCCAAGAAGGGCCTTGCGAGGACGCGAGTTGCGATCGGCGCTCGTCTTGCGAGCTGTGGCGAAGTGCTGCTCACGCAGCTCGACGTGCGTCGGTGGCGCTGGGGGAACGCTTGACATGAGTCGCAACGATGTCAGCGACATGAATAAAATGGGATTTGGGAAATGCAAAGAAACGAGCAGTGCCGTCGAGTGTTCCAAAGAAGCAGTGTGCGCTTTGCGGCGGATACAAACACTATCAGAAGGGTGGGCAGACGAAGAGGCAACGCTAGGGGAGCACAGAAGGGCCCCTCAAGCGTCACCGATTCGAGCGCAGAGCGACCCTTTTGCGGCGGGGGCTGTGACACGCGATCGGACGACCACACCTCCCCCTCCCGAATCTCTCGCTCTCTCAACTCACCACGACAAAACCGTTGAATTGGTGCGGTTGACCTGGACCGTCGGTGCGGCAGGTAAGACGCCGCAGTGCATCGGCTCGAAGCGCCACACCGGGGAATATCGCACGGCGTTCAGCACGTCATCCGTGGGCTGCTTCAAGCCAACGCTGACCGCCTCCGCGACATCCGCGCGCACAGATACGACGATTTCCTTCGCGCCATCGGCTGCGTACCGCCGAGGGAGCACATAGTAGGCCCGGTCGCGAGGGGTCACCGTCATCTCTAAGTGGACGTCGCGGCCGCGCCAAAACGTCCCCCCGTGCGACTGAGCCACCGCGTCCCAGACACCCGAGTCCGAGCAGGCCAATACGGTGATTAGGAAGGCGCCGTAGGTGCGGTCGGCGTGAGTCGGCTCCAGCCCCCGGCGGTCGCGCTGATGGATACTGATGATCAGCGATGTGGTTTGGCGCACGCTCACCTCGAGCATGCATGTGGGCTTGGTACCATAGAAGGTGCACGGAATGCGCACGTCCAAGGTCCACCACGGCCGAGCGAGCAGCACCGCCGCGCCGTCGAAATGGAAGGCGACGTCTCGCCACTCAAGCCACATCAACGTGCCCGCGGCCCCGCCGCCGCCCGATGGGCTCGTCGTCGTCGCCGCCGTCACGGCAGCCATGGCCTGGTTGCACGCCTGCCGCACGCGTGGGTGGCGTGTCCACAGCTCGCTCTTGTCGGACCACGCGCCAAGCCACTCGGTGCGACCATTTGGCGACGGATTGGACACCAGACACAGCCGGAAGCCTTCGCTCTGCACGACGCACAGCACGACGTATGCAAAGCTGTTGCGTAGGCCGATGGATTCCGCTGGCGTGCGGCCCGTGCCATCCACGCCGCCCCCACGGACGGACGCCGCGGACAGCACGACGCTGACGTCGCCATGGCTGGCGGCCTCTACCCCGCTCGCTGTCCCCCCGTCCGTGCTGGCCTCGAGCGACGCGTCGCCTCGGCCCGTTCCAGTGGGGCTGTCGGTGGGAAGATCGGCCGACTGGAAGGACGGGGCGATTTGGGTGGTCGCGGATGGCTCCGGCGCGGTGGACAAGAAAACGATGTTTCCGCGGACCGAGACGCACTTCGCGATGTGCGCAAAGAGGGTGGAGTCATTCGTACGCCAGTCGAGGCGCACGGCGGCGTAGCCGGTGAGGTCCTGCAGCGCTTCGATTGCGTCGCTCGTTGGCGTCTGCTGGAGTGACACGTAGGAGCCGAACTTTTTGGCGAATGCCTTTTCCACGAGCGGGCACCAAAGGTCGCGGAGCACGCGGTTGTAGCCCGCGAAGTAGGGCGTCCGCAGCGACGCGCCGTGATGCGACACCTCGCGCGCCGACGCCGCCGCCGCTGAAAGAGGCGGCACAGTTGGAATAAAACTATCCAGGACCATTTGCTGCCAGAGCCCGTTGTGCACAAGTGTGACGCGGTAGAGGCCGCAGCCGGTCTCCATTGCGGTGTTGCGCGCGAACATCCGTACAATTTCATCGCGCCGCTGACTCAAGATGCTCATCCCGGCAATCAACCAGCCGTCTCGCAGAGAGTTCGCGCCCGGCTGCGGACCGTTGATGTCAAAGCCGGCCGTGCACAGCTCTTCGCGTTCGCCCGGCCGCAGAAACTGCGCGGGACGCTTCCAAAGAATACGCGGTCCGATGCCTTCAAATGCGCGGGACATCGACCCCGACAGTGGGGGGAAAGACACGTCGACGAACGGAAGTCCTTCGGCGGCGCACATTCGCGCGATCTGACCGTCGTCGCACTTTGCGCCCGTCGGGGAGGCGGCCTTGCCAAGCAAGCCAGTGACCCGGGCGATAACGGGGCGGAGTTCCTCGTCGGTAAGGCTGCTCGGTGGAACAAAGTTCTCGTCTGGAGGACCATAGCGGACGGACATCTTGTATCCATTCACGTGCCCGCGGATGAACGACTTGGTTTCGCCGGGGTATAAGCTGCATCGGTACGCGGCCGAGCCCGCCGGGTTGCCGGTGGCGTCAATCGCGACGGCGTCGCCCAAGGCGACGACGGACGACAGCGGACCGAAGACGAAGTCGACGATGTACTGCGTGTCCGACGTGGCGTTCTCTAAGTCCCACTGACGCGGAGCGGTCGCGGCCTGGGACGAGAGTGTCGCGGGGGCGCCTCCCGCCAGCGTGGGTTGCTGCGACGATCGTTGTGATACGACGTCACGATGCGGATCAGTTTTCCACCGTCGACAAGCGGCTCACGGACGCGTTGACGGCAGGCGCCGGGGATGCCAACGCTGTCGCGGCCGCAGGTCCACCTGCCGCCGTGGTGGTGGCAGTCGGCGTTTGCCAGCTGGGTAGGTCGCGCATCGTCGTGAGCCCTCCGCCCGCGGCACTTCCTAGTAACGGCAACGATTCTCCACGCTGCAACGACGGCGTCGGAGGAACGGACGCGCCGGCGGCGGTGGCTGTCGTCCCCACCGACGCTTCCCCCGCACGTTGACTCCACTCGCGAGCACTGGCGAGAGCCGCCTGCAACCGCTGATCGTCAGTAAGACTGCCATTCCCGTTGGCCACCGCGGAGAGGTGTTCCGCGGTCGCCAATAAATCACGGTACTGTTCGAGCGGCACCATCGGTGTGCGCAAGTAGGACATCTTGGAGTCGACGGCGACCAACAGTTCTTTGCGCAAACGAGCATTCTCTGATCGCAAGTCATCAATTTGGCGCGCTTGGTCCGTGCGGTCGCGGCTATCCTTCGTGCGAATCGCGGAAAAGTTATCCGCGGCCGCTTGCGTGCTCTGTAGCTGAGAACGGAGGCTGGCGATTTCGGCTTCCATTCGACTTTTCTCTAGGTCGTGCAGTTCGTTGCGCCTGGTCGCTTCCCTCCGGAGGGTGTTCAGCTCTAAACGAGCACGCTCTAATTCCACCGCGGATGCGGAGCCGCCCGGTGGCTGCATGCTGCCGGATGTGGCGTACGACATGGACGGTTGCCGATTGTCTCGCGGCGAACCTCAGCAGTGAGCAGCTAAACTCAAATCCTGAAAAAGAGGGAGACGAAGAGGGGAAGGGACGATAATAAACCGCGCGGATACCCCACCACCTCATCTGAACGACGGGGGCGTCTTGGCGTTGCGAAAAGGCCGCCGTGGTGCACCCCATTTTCCCATAGCGCAGTCCCAGAATCTATGATTTATCCACCACCGCCCCCTCTTCCACCTGTCGAGGTGATGGTGTCTACTCGTCGGCATTTCTACTTCATCGTGAGCCCCTCCGATCCTTCCTTCCTTCACACGTCGTCGTCGTCGTCGTCGTACTCTACGACTTGCCATCGGTTTGCGCGCGTCGCACTCGGCGGCGGCGCCTTCGATGAAGCCGGTGGTGCTGCCGCTGCGGAAGGGCGGTGGCCGGTGGAGGCCGCTGCGGCATCCACGTGCCGAGGGGCGGCGCGAGAGGCCGCTGGTGGCTCGGCCGCGCTGCCGGCGCTTCCTCGCACGGCATTCAGGAAAGCAGCAGTCTGTGCGTCCAGGTCTCCGCCGTCACCGCCGCCGCCGTACATCTCAAGCACCTCGCGCTCTTCCGCGTCATCATCTTGCCGCAGCTCCGAAGGCCGAGGTGGGCGGCGATACGCGCGGGATGGCCGCCCGCGTTCGGTGCCGTTCGGCACCGGCGCGTCGGCTTTCCGCCCTCCCGAGGAGCCCAAGGCGTCCAGCAAGGCATGGAGCTGATCACGCGTGCTGCCAGTGGGCTTGCGGTCCGTGCCGGCTTGGTGCGCGACGGAAAACGCTTTGGGCTGCGCAACCGCGGCGCTGGTGAAATCCGCACACGGACCGGCGAGGGCACGCACGCGTTGCAGCTCATGCCACAAAATGTCACGGGCCTCCGCATCGCCAGCGAACCTCTCGGTGACTTCCTCCTTTGTCAGCGCGTCGAGCAACGCACCTGTCGTGCGCTTGAATTTCGGCTGGTGTTCTGAGAGGCCGAGGCGTCCCAGCAAGCTGGCGACATCCGCCGTCGAGAAGTCGGAAAGGGAGGTCGGTGCTGCGGCTGCGGCGCCGATGCGATGCGTTTCCTCCTTCCCCTTGCCGGTGTGACGGTGCGAGGAGTGCTCGCCGCTTTTCGCCACCCCACCACTAGGAGCGTCCGCTGGCCCGTCAGTGTGGAGTTTGCTCACCTCCACGAGCGGCACCTCAACCCACTTGCGGTATTTCGTAAAGAAGTTCTGTTGCAGCACTTGGATTTGCTGCAGCATGTCGTCCTCGGCTTCCCCCATCTCACGCCGAACGCGCAGCTCGGCTTCGTCCATGAGCATGTGCGCGGGCGGCTGCACAATGCGAACCGCCGACCCACCACTCGCGTCGGTCGACTCGGACTTGCTGCTCGCGCCGTCGTCGGCGCCTTTGGTGGTGGGAAGTCGCGCGCGGGCCTCCGCCATGATCGCGTCCACCTGTTGCCGCATGCTGTGCGTTAGAATGCTGAAGTCGCTCGGCGGCGGTGGCGGCGCCCCCCCTACTTCTACTTCGTCGTGCTGCGCGACCGCGGCCAGCGTCAGCTTTCGCTCGGCGCGTTGCTTGGCCGCCCGCCACAGGACGTAGCGCACGCGCTGCTGGCAGATCTTGGCCGTGAACCTGTCCGTGTCCACCCACTTCACAGCTTGCCGGTCCTTGCTGCACATGGGTGGCCCTCGCAGCATGTGCTGAGTCGTCACGGCAACGTTCGACCAGGTTTGCACACTGACGTCCGACTGCTTCGACACAAGGTCTGCGTCCGGATCCGCCCCGAGGCGGGACGCCACCAACACAATGTACGAATCAATGAAGTCGCTGAGCGGCATGGTCACCGCTGCCGGGACATCAGCAGACATTGAGAAAGACACGGACGGGCGAATGGCGTGAGGAGAATCACAACGGAAAGGAGCACCGTTTGCACTGTTGGGTGAAGGGCCAAAGAGGGAGCCAAGTTTGTGGCATCGTGACGAATTTGTGTATGCTCTCGTTGGACACCACCAGATGGGGACGCAGTGCAGTGCGGTGGTACACAAGTCATCTGGCCCTTACTAATTCTTAAACTATTGCTCTCTCTCTCTATCTCTCTTCTGATTCTCTTCGAGGTGGCCTAAGGGACCGTCGTGGACATGGCCGGGGCGTTGCTGATGCTCGCGGCGGTGCTTTGGCTCGGCGTCTCAGAGGGCGCGGAGGCGGCGGTGTTGAGACCCATCAAAATGCGGAACCGCATTTCCTCAATGAATCGCTCCAATTCTTCGTCCGCGACCTCCGCGTCGCGCGGCAGCGGGCCATTGTACAGCGCGTCGGACAGATCAACGGACGCCGGGTATTGGCAGGCATCGGGGCCATACGTCACGCTGGCGACCCACGCCTCCATTCGTCGCCTGGACCTGGCAATCGTTGCGTTCTCCTGCGACTCCGAGGAGCGAGACACCGCGCCAAGCGACTTCACGAGCGGTCCCGTTCGGACGTCGCTCGCCTTGCGGCCGTCGTCCTCGGAGGATGGGGTCCCGAAGCTTTCGACGGGTCGCGAGGACGGCACCGTGTGTTGGTCGCTGCGGAAGCTGTTTGCTTCTTCGTTTGTCGAGGCCCGGTCCGACTGAACGGAACTGACCGGTGGCGCCAACCCACCGGCGGCTCCATGATGATGCACCGGCGAGGCGAGGGGCGGTGCGGGCAGAGGTTGGCTCGCGATGACGGCATTTCGACTCGCGTGCGTCACCGACCACTTGCGCCCCTCGCCGTCCCCTGCGGGTGGCTGCGGTTGCTGCCACGACGGGCGGCGCTTGTCTTCGCCTTCGACGGTGGTCGTGAGGCGGCCGTTGGCGGACGATGCCTGCGGATCCTTCGGACTATCGGTGGCGGCAGGTGCTACTGCGGCTGGGGGATCGGCGACGATGGTCACCGACATCGGCTGCCTGTTGAGGATCGCGGAATGTCCTAATATGGACGACGTCATGCCGCGAGGGGCCGCGGTGGGGGAGTCGACGACCGCCGGAACGACGAACGGGTTGGCACATGGAGGCGCCGAGCCCATCGCCGTCTCCGCGGGAGATGTGGCCATCGGTTCCACCGGTTGCTGTTCCCTCACGGCCTCCTCTTCCTCCTCCTCCTCGGCGCCCTCGGCCTCGGGGGTTGTGGTCGATTCGGGGGGACCCGCTGCTGGCGGGGGCATGAGCGCGGCGCGGATCGTCGGCGTAGGCGACGCGACGTCGACTGACGGTGCTTGACACTCGGCGCCCACTGGGAATGCGGCGGGGGGGACGAAAGCGAGCGTATCGTGTCGCTTGCGCGGCACCGTTTCGTCCGGAGCGGCGTGGTCGTCGGTCTGTGCTCCATCGCCGATATCGGCGAAGGCATCGTCGATCTTGTTCGCGCGCTTCGTTCGCTTGTGCCCGCGTTGGGCGGTGGACTTTTCTTCTTCCTTCCGAGGCTTCTTCCGTTTTGCGACAGGCTTTCCGGCGCAGCAGCCCATCGCGCGGACTCAAAAATAGGGTGGGAAGGAAGCGCGGAGGAAGACTTGCCTCGCGACGGGCCACCATTGCCCGATTGATGGTTCGCCCGCGGTCCGTCATCATCCGCTGGCCGTCATTCATTGCGCATCGAGAGACGAGACGGTCGAGGAGGCGGTAAAGAGAGAAGGAGAAAGGACAGGTCGACGGGGGAGGCGTCCCGACAAAGGGAAGGGTCTACTACTGGTTGCGAACAGAAGAATGTGTGGAGGAAGGGCGGAGGAGGTCCCTAGAACAGCCCGGCCTGCCCAAGGTCGTATTGTCGCCGCTTGGCGGGATCGCGCAGCACGTTGTACGCCGCCGAAACATTCTTGAAGGTGCTCTCTGCCACCACTTTTTCCGTGTCCGAGGCGGCCGCCCATTTGTCTGGGTGCCACTTCAGAGCGGCCTCGCGGTACGCTTTGACAAGCGCGCGTTCATCACAGTGCCGCTCGACCCCTAACACAACGTACGGCGACGGCCCCGCCGCCTGCGTGGAGGTTGGCGGCGGGGCACGCGATCCGCCTGTCGAGGCCGACTGGGGCCTTCTCGCGCCGCCGGCGCCGCCTCCGCCAAAGCTAAAGAATCGAAATGAGGAGCCACCCGCGGCGGACCGTTGCTGCTGCTGCTGCTGTTGCTGCCGCTGCTGCTCGATGGCCTGCGCGAGTCGTTCCTGGTTTTCGGAGCTTGGAAACAGCTGCGCCGCGAGCTGGAGATCTCTCACCGCCGCGTCCAGATTGCCCTGCTGCTGCTCGATGCGTGCTCGCCGGGTGAACGCCTTGGCGTTGTTGCCATTGAGGCTAATGGATTGGTTCACGTCGTCGAGCGCGTCCTTCCACTTTTCGCACTGAATGCACACAGCGCTGCGGTTGCACAGGATGATGGCCTTCAGGCTAGCGTTGAACGGGTCCACGCTCAAGCATTTCGTATACGCCGTGTACGCCTCGTGCCAACGACCAGCGGCGTAGGCATTGTTGCCATCGTCGCGCAACTTCGCGAAGGTCTCGATGCAGGAAACGAGAGCAACGGCCTTTCCGTGCTTCGCATCTAACTCGCGCGCCCGCTGCGCGAAGCCGATAGCGGCTGTGGTGCCCGCCGCGTCGTGAGAAGTGTAAAACACCGCCTTCGCCCGGAGAAACCACGCCTCCGCGCTGTTTGGATCCTGCTGATTGACGGTCGTGAGATAGGTGAGTGCCTCGGTGGGGTCTAGCGACAGCATGGCTTCCGCTCGCAGACACTGCCATGGCGACGAGCAGGGCCCCGTGGGCGGGAACACCTCGAGGACTTGATCCGCCAGCTTGACCGCCTCTTGGAACTCGCGAAGGCGGAGGCTGCGTCGGCACCTGTCCACCGTCTCGGTGGTGCGCAGCTCAACGTTGATGCTCTCCGTGTCTTGCGGGTTTTCGGACAGTTTCGCGGCCGTCCCATACAGCACGCGCGCCTGGTCGGTGTGCCCGAGGTACAAACACGCCTTGGCCGCCCTCCAATGGGCCTTCACGTGAGCCGGGTCGATGTCGATGGCCTTCTGCGCGTCACTGAGTGCGTCGGTGAAGCGGCTCATCATGAGGTACGCCGCCGCCCGGTTGCAGTAAAGGGCGTCGCTCTGCGGCTCCAAGTGGATGGCCTTGCCGTATGCTTCGGCCGCCTCCCGGTAGCGTTTTTGTTGAAATAAGACATTGCCCTGTTCGCGGAGGCCCTGCGCCTCGTGGTGGAACAGCTTGCTACCGTCCACGGACGGCGCGGCGGCGCCGCTGGCCGATGCCGAGCGCTGCGAGCCCGCCGAGGCGGGACGCAAGATCGTGGTCGCGGTTTGCACGCGGCGCACTCCGTTCAGACCGTTGCCTGCGGCGGTGGCGCTCATCGGGCGCGTCGGACGTGGCTTGGCGGCGGGATCTATCGCTGCAGCCGTCGGCGGAGCCGCGTATGAGGTTTGCGTGACAGTCGCCGCCGCGCCAGTAGCTGCCGGCTGCGGTGGCGTGAAACTAAAGCTGCCGTGACTAGGCTGCAGCGGCACAGTCGTCGGGGCGGCGGGGGGAGCCGTCGGCGCCGACGCCGCCGGGCCGTTACCGCCGCCCAGCATGTGGCGGTACTTGGTCACGCGGCGGGAGTGCACGCGGCTCATGACTTGCTGCGCCCACTCCTGGTAGCGGCTCCATTGGTGCTGCGTGCCCGGGCTGGTCGTCTGCGGCGCGGTCCCCTCTGTCGCCGCCTTCTGGTGGTACGTTGTGGCGTCCCCTTCGCCACTATGGCCTGGGGGGGTCGAAGGCTCAGCCTGCCCCGTGGCTCGCCGTGCGGGTGCGGACGACGGTCGTGGGCGCATGCCCGAGGGCTGTCCCGGGCGTTGCGATGGCGGTGCTGCGGCTGCCGCAGCCGACGGCGGGGTTGCCGGCGGCGCTGGTGGAGGGGGCGGCGGGAGCTGCGTCGTTCTACTCCCGAACGCGACGTTCGGAACATGGGGCGGTGCAGCACCAAACGTGGAGGATGTGGATCCGGTGGGAAGGGCCCCTCCGGTCCCCGGCGGGCGGTGCACGGTCGCACTCATAGGCCTGGGGGGCCGCTGGGCTGCCGCTGGGGCTGCGGACTTTGTTGCAGGCTGTTCTGATGCGACGTTGGTGGCTCCCGCGACGTTTCCATGCTGCGGCTTCAACGCCGCCCTGCTGGGTGGCGCAATTCCCCCTCCCGCCTTCATCTGCGGCACCCCGCCTCCGACCGCCGCGGACTCCTGCAACGTCGCCGTCAAGTTGACCCTGACCTGTTCGAGGTCGGAGAGGCCCTGCTCCAGTGCCGTGTGCACGGCGGCGTCCCGAGTGCCGTGGTCCAGGTAGTCCTGGTTGGACGCGTTGATGCCGTCGTGCAAGAAGCGCCTGACGGCGTCCAGCTCGCCGAGGCCCCGGAGCAAGTCGCGCCTCATGGCCGCCGCCGCTGCCGATGGTTCCGCCGCCGCATTGGCGCCGCCGCCTTCTCGACGGTGACGCAGCAACTGAGCCTTGCTCTCGATGTCGTCGATCGCCTGGCGCGCGGCGGCGAGGCGTTGCTGCTGCTGGGGGAGCAAGCCGCTCATGGAACGAAGCGTTGTGACGGAGAGAGAAAAACCCTAAAATGGTGTCGTCAAAGGAAACGGGGAGAGGGGTACGTCATTATTGTGCCCCGTTGTGCGCCGCGGTGGCACGTAGCGACGTGTGAGCACTTCAATCACGACGGGTCTCGAGTCATTAACCCTCCCGGCCGTCCACGAACCCTACCACCTCACCTTGTCCATTCATACACAAATCGATCGTTTTCAGTTTCGTGGAGAGGCCGTCAAAATTTGTTCGCGGCGTCCGTGTACCCCACGAGGCTGTTGTGGGTGCGAATCGCGCCTCGGGACAGCCGGTCCTTGAATGGCTCTTCGCGAGACGGGGGCACGCGACTCGGCGACGTGGGTCCTCCAAAGATGTCGTTGCCCTCGTTAATCTTCGAGTACGCCATCTTCAGACGGCACGGGGGCGGCGACGAGCCACTCAGGCTCGTCCGCGGCGTCGGAGAGGAGGTCGTCGGGCCCAGAGCAAACTCGCCGTCGTTGATGCGGCTGGACGACAGTTTAAGGCGGGAGTCCTTCTGGTCCGTCTCCAAATTCTGGAAGTGGTTGTGAGCTGGGCTGATGTCTGGGACGCGGTACCCGCGATCCGTGTCGAAGGCCTCTTCGTTCTGAAAATGGTTGTGCGCCGTGGTGACCACTCGTTCCTCAACCACTGCCTCTGCGTCGGCGTCCGGACCTACGTCGACGCCCCATGGGGTCACCTTGCTCACCGACAGACTCGATGGGTGCGGGTCGCCCCGGCCCTTGCGGGTTGCCACCAGCGACTTGAGGATGACGCTGTCTCGCGTCTCGAGCTCCCGGTCGCTCATTTGGCACGAAAGGGTGTCGGTGGGAAAGGGGGGAGGTGGCTTGGTGTCAGGAGGGAGCAATCATTGCGGAACTGTCCCCCTCTTGTCGAAGGCATAAAAGACGTTTCGATCGTCGCACCGCCTCTCGCGTCACGAGGGTCGATGCAACTTTTGAGCGGTGAACCGGCTGTGCAATTTGGGGGGCGGCGAGGAGACAGAAAACGAACACATTGACAATGGGGGAGAGGGGTGCGGCGTCAAGATCCTTCGAGTTTAACCGCAGGGCGT
>ERZ1292633.4540-Hain-H41-02um-R1-4540-length-12828-cov-6_pt1 | contig 12828 bp, 17 predicted proteins | sample MGYA00564406_ERZ1292633 | MGnify/ENA primary metagenome ERZ1292633 (study PRJEB36523, sample SAMEA6512639) | groundwater metagenome | collected 2019-01-08 | study: AquaDiva: Metagenomics assemblies of 32 groundwater samples
GGCGCTCTACTTCTTCGCCCGCATGCGCTTCGAGCAGGGGCGCGTCGCGGAGGCGGCGGCGCTTTTCGAGCGCGCCATGGGGGCCCGGCCCGAGGACTATCAGGCGCCGATTCTCCTTGGCATGGCGCGGCACTCGCTCGGCCAGGAGGAGCAGTCGCTCCAGGCTCTCCGCCGCGGTCTCGACGTCGTCTCACGCCATGTGACGCTGAACCCCGACGACGCCCGCGCCTTCTACCTGGGCGGCCTCGCCAGCGTGCGCCTGGGCGAGCGCGAGCAGGGCCTCGCCTGGGCGGCGCGCGCCCTCGAGCTCGAGCCCGCCGAGCCGGTGGCGATCTACAACGTGGCTGGCATCTACGCGCTCTCCGGCGAGAGCGACCGCGCCCTCGACTGCCTCGAGCGCGCCATGTCCGGCGGCTGGGGCCGCAAGGAGTGGCTGGCGCAGGACAGCGACTTCGAGTCGCTGAGCGGCCACCAGCGCTTCGCGGCGCTCATCGCGCCGTGAGGGCTCGCTAGGGCTTCGCGCGCCCCATCACGAGCTCACGCGGCGAGCGGCCGCGCGGCGTCACTTTCGACAGCAGGCGAGCGTCACCCGAGACGAGGAGAGCGCCGGTCTCGACCGCGAGCAAAGCCACCAGGTGCCGGTCGCCGCGCGAGCCGATGGGCGAGCCCTCCGGCTCGCGCACGACGGCGCCGCTCGCGAGTCGCACGAGGATCTCGTCGATCTCCGCGGGCAGAAGCGCGTGCAGCTTGGCGATCTTCGGACGAAGCAAGACGGCCCTGTACTCAGCGAGGAGCTCTTCGGAAAGGAAGAAGCGCAGCCGGCCTGCGAGCATCGCATCGAGGATGCAGGCGGTCGGCGCCTCCGCCTCCGCCGTGATCAGACCGGCGACGACGACATTTGTGTCGACGACGAAGAGAACGGTCGACAGGGCTTCGCGGCCAGCGGTCTTTGCTCCTCGCATGGGCGGGAGAGCTGCCTACCGGCGCGCCGCGCGCGTCTCCCGCGTGGCGAGCGCGAGGGCCCTCTCGCCGGAAAGCCCCGCGCGAGCCCGCGCCCGCGCGACCAGGCTCTCCGCCTCCTCGCGCGCCTTGATGCCGTAAGCGACGATGCTCTCCGCCACCAGCTCACCGATCGTCGCGCCGCGCGCCGCGGCGGACTCCTTGAGCGCGCGGTGGAGCTCGTCGGGAAGGGTCACGGTGAGCCGGCTCATGTCCGCATCGTAACATCAAAACATCAAGCCATCAAATCGCCCGCGCCGCGCCGGAGGCTGTTTGAGGGAAGGGCTCTCGCTACTCCTGCGAAGGGATCGGGGGAAGAGCTCTGACAGCGGCGACCAGTTCCCGCGCTACGGTGATCAGATCGGCGACGAGCTTCTCGCTGAGATTCGGCTGTCCTTCGTACTCGATTCGGTTGCGCTCGTCGTGGCACCGGGCCAGGAGCCGCCACTTCGTCGACGCGGTCCCCAGGGAGTGCGGTAGCGACTGGAAAACGATGTACCGCTTCTGCGCTCTATAGCCGTGCCAGCGCAGCGCGGCAACAGCGAGAGCGTGCCCGGCGTTGTAGGCGAGGTCGAAGCGACTGTCGAGGGAGTTCTCCCGTCTTTCGGCGTCGGCGAGGCGCTTCCCGGCGGATTCCAGGAGCCCGCCGAACTCGTCGCGGATGGGCGGCTCGCGCTGAAGAAGGCCGGTCTCGACGAGGCGCTCGAGCTCAGCCGAGGGCATCGTCGCTCCCGATGACGAACAGCTTCGGTTGTTCGGCGATTCGCTTGGCGAAGGAGTCCCGGCCCGAGCGCTTGTGGCGCCATTCTTCGCGACTCATGACGGTGGGGTTGACCGGGCGGGCGAGCCGCTTCTCCGCGTCTTGAAGAGCCTCGTAGAGATCGAGGTGGCCGAGCTCGTCGCTGACGACGAGCAAGTCGATGTCACTCCCCACCTTTTCGGTCCCCCTGGCGACGGAGCCGAAGACGAAAGCGGATTCGATCTTCTTCGCGAGAGGCGCAAGCGCGGCGCGCAGGGGCTCGACGAGACCGACGGTCTTGACGACGAGCCCATGAAGCTCCGGGAAGATCGGCGAGTCGGAATTCGCGCGGTAGCGCTTCTGATTCCCTACCCGATCCACGCGAACGAGCCCCACGCGCTCCAGCCGCTGGAGCTGCCGATGCGCAGCCCCGGTGCCGGAGCCGGCCTGCCGAATCAGCTCGGCACTTCCGAACGCGCGCTCCGGCTGCCCGAACAGAAGCCCGAGCACGCGCCGCTGCACCGGCGTGAACAGCGCGCCGGACAGTCCGCCAGGAGGGGCCTTGACTCTCTTCATACCCATTTTGGGAACGATCATACCCATTTTGGGAACGATTGCAACTGGCTCCACTCCCGCCACGCGTACCGGATCTCCGTCCTCGAGCGCCGCCGCGATACGCGGCGCCGTAGTTTCCGCGTTCGAGCCGCGACGCGATCCGGTGCTAGGGTTTCGCGGTCCTGGATCCGTCCTGATTCCTCAACTTTCCAGCGGAGAGACCATGCGCCCGACCCGGCTGTTTCGCCACTCCTTCGTCGTCCTCGGCATTCTCGCCACGTCGCTCTTTGCGGGCGGGCCCCTGGCCGCGGCGGACGACTTCGCCGACGTCCGGCGCGAGATCGCCGCCCGCCACGACGCGGCGGTCGAGCGGCTGCGCGCCTGGATCGCCCTCCCGTCGATCGCGGCCGAGAACCTGAACGCCGACGCGGGGGCCGAGCGGATGGCCGAGCTCGCGCGCGACGCCGGCTTCCAGAAGGTCGAGATCGTGCAGACCTCCGGCAAGCCCGGAGTCTTCGCGACGCTCGACGCCGGCGCCCCCGCCGATAAGACGGTCGGCCTCTACTTCATGTACGACGTCAAGCAGTTCGACCCGGCGGAGTGGACTTCGCCGCCGCTCGCGGGGCTCCTGGTCGACAAGCCGGGCTTCGGCAAGGTGATGATGGGCCGCGGCGCGGTGAACCAGAAGGGACCGGAGGCCGCCCTTCTCGCCGCGCTCCACGCCATCCGCGGCGCCGGGCGCAAGCTTCCGGTGAACCTGGTGATGGTCGCCGAGGGCGAAGAGGAGATCGGCTCGCCGCACATCGGAGAGATCGTCCGCCGTCCCGAGGTCGAGGCCGCGCTCAAGAGCACGATGGGCGTCTTCATGCCCGGCGCCGGCCAGGACGTGGAGGGGATCGCCACCGTGAGCCTGGGCGCCAAGGGCGTCGTGGAGCTCGAGCTCGTCGCGAGCGGCGAGAACTGGGGACGCGGCCCGGCGAAGGACGTCCACTCGTCGTTGAAGGCGATGGTCGACAGCCCGGCTTGGCGCCTGGTGAAGGCGCTCGACACGCTGGTCTCGGCGGACGGCAACACGATCACGATCGACGACTATCCGAAGCCGCGACCTCTCTCGAAGGAGGAGAGGGAGATGATCGCCATCGCCTCGCGCCGCAGGAACGAGGCGAAGGCGAAGCAGCAGTTCGGCGTCAAGGTCTGGATCGACGACCTCCCCTGGCTTCAGGCGAACGAGCGCCTGGTGTCGCAGCCGACGGTGAACATCCAGGGTCTGGTCGGCGGCTACACCGGTCCGGGCGGGAAGACGATCCTCCCCCACCGCGCGGTGGCGAAGATCGACCTGCGCCTGGTGCCGGAGATGAAGAAGGACGACGCCGTCGCCGCGCTCAAAAATCACCTCGCGAAGCGCGGCTTCGGCGACATCGAACTGAACGTGACGGGCGGCTACGACCCGACCGCGACGGGCTTCTCGGCGCCGCTCATCCAGGCCCAGGTCGCGGTGCTCACGCGCGCCGGCCTCGATCCGTTGATCTGGCCGCGCAACGCGGGCTCTTATCCCGGGTACATTTTCACCAACCCGCCGCTTTCGCTCCCCTCCGGACACTTCGGCCTCGGCCACGGCAGCGGCGCGCACGCGCCGGACGAGTACTTCGTCATCGACTCCACGAACCCGGCGATCCAGGGCTTCGACGGCGCCGCGATGTCGTACGTCGAGTACCTGTACGAGCTGGCGAAGTAGCGGCGGTAGCTCGGGGGGCGAATAGCGGAGGGACGGCAGATCGAATGCCGGTTGGAGCTCCGCTCAGCTCGCTCGCCGGAGAAGGCTCTTTACCTTTCCACCGGGTCGGTTTCTGACCAGATCGTGGTTGCTCTGCAGATTGATCCAGAAGCCCGGGGTGGTCTCGAACGCCTGCGCCAGCTTCCAGGCGGTGTCCGGCGTGACGCCGCGCTTGCCGCGCACGATCTCGTTGATTCGCTGAACGGGGATCCCGAGATGGTCGGCCAGCGCGACCTGTGAGATTCCCAATGGCTTCAAGAACTCTTCGCTCAGGATTTCTCCGGGATGGGTCGGAATTCGATTCTCAGGAAGCATCGCGTTTCTCCTTCAGGAGTGATAGTCCGTCAATCGAACCTCGCTCGCCTTCTGCTCTGCGAACCGGAAGACAATTCGCCACTGATCGTTGACGCGAATACTGTAGAAACCACGCAGCTCCCCACGGAGCGCCTCGAGCCGATTGCCCGGAGGCGACCGCAGGTCTTCCAATCCAGTCGCGCCGTTGAGGGCGTCGAGCCTTCGAACGGCCGAACGCACCACGGCGGCCGGGAATCGCCGCACTCGCGCCGTCGCTCGCCCATGAAAGAGATCTTCCGTCGCCGGATCCCCGAACGAGTCGATCACCGCATTGCATGTTGACACGGTTACCGTGAAACAGTCAAGTCGAAACCAGTTGCCGCCGCGAGGTACGTCTCGACAACGCCCTGACCTTCATCGACGGCCTCGAACACCAATCGAGCGGGTCCTACACAGTCGCGAGGCGTTGCATGGTGTCGGGGTATCGCTCGACGAGGCGAATCAGTAGCGCCGCCTGCGCGTTCGGCTTGGCGCGCCCCTGCTCCCAGTTCTCGAGCGTTCGGACGTTGGCCCTGAGGTAGACGGCGAAGAGCGCTCGCGACAGGCACAGGCCTTCACGCAGACGAATCAGCTCCCGGGGAGAGATCGTCGGCGCATCTCGCACTTCTACGGCATGGCTGCGAAGAGTCCGCTTTCCCTGGCGCTCCTCGGCAAGAGCCTGAAACCCATCCTTCAGCTCCGCGAAGAGATCACGCTTGCGCGCCGCGCCTCGGGCGCTCTTGATCGGTTTCATCGCTTCCTCCGCACCTGGTTCCTTGAGTGCCTTCACTGTGATTATACGTAACTTGCGTATAGTTTTGAGAGCTGCGGCATCTCACGCCTCCCATCCAAAAAAAGTTCTTGACAGGCTGTGTGTAGTGTGTAGTATCTACTACACATGGCGACCACAACGAACCCGTTCGGCGACTACATCCGCCAGGCGCGCGAGGCGAAGCGCGAGGGCGAGGCCGCCTTTTCGCTGCGCAAGCTCGCCCAGCGGGTGGGGATCGAGCCGTCGTACCTGTCGAAGATCGAGCGCGGCGAGCAGCCTCCACCGTCGGAGGCGACGATCGCCGCGATCGCGCGCGAGCTCGGCGAGGACAAGGACATCCTCCTCGCCCTCGCCGGCAAGGTCTCGAGCGACCTCCAGGACGCCATCCGCAAGCGGCCGCAGCTGTTCGCGCAGCTGATCCGCGACCTGAAGAAGCTGCCCGACCGCGCGGTCCTGCGCGTGGTGCGCGAAGTGCGGGACGGAAAATGGTGAGCGGCGACTTCCCGCCGCTCGCGAACGCAGGCATCGCCTTGGATAGCTTTCACCGCAGCCAGGCCCAGAGGAGCGCACGCATGATCGAGCTGAAGAAGGACCAACTGCTGTTCTCTTTCCCCAAAGTCCACCCGAGCGCCCGCCTGGCGATCGAGTTCCAACGCACGCTGCGCATCCCGGACGATGGCCGCGACCACCCGCTGCCGCCCGGGCTCGGCACCTTCCCGCTCCGCCACGTCGACGACTTCGCCGCGAATGTCCCGGCCGCCTGGATCGAGCACGGCGGCGTGATGCTGCCGATGCACACGGCGGAGGCGATGTGGCTCCGCTTCGAGGCGCACGAGGACAGCCAGCGCGAAGCGGACTACCCCTTCGCGGTGCGCATCGCCGCCGGCAAGGTGAACGCCGTCACCGGCCAGCTCTGGTCGCCCGGCCTGCACCGGAAACCCCAGGACTACGTCGTGATCCCGGAGCAGCCCTGGCTCGACGGCTTCTGCGTCGAGAAAGGCACCATCCGCCAGTTCGTCGCGATGCCGCTCGGCGAGGGCTACACCGCCGAAGAGCAGATCACCGGCGAAGCCGAGCACGGCGGCATCCAGATCGAGATCTTCCCAATGAAGCGTGAGGTTTTTGAGCGGCGGTTCCCGATTCCGGAGCTCCAGGACCGTGCGTCCCACTTCCCCTGCAGGCCGGCTTACTCGATGGCCCTGCACGAGAGCCCCGCCATGGGCCTCGGCGCGGGCGGCCGGATGCGCCAGGAGATTTCAGAAGATCCGTTCCGCTTCGACGACTGGGACCGCTCGCACTCGCTCCGCTGTTTCGTCCACCTGACCCACGCCCAGACCTGGCGGGCCATCACTGGCCAGGCGCCGCCGACCGAACCGCCGACCGCCGCCGCCTACAGCCACGCCGGCCTACCCTGGTTTGACTACTACTCCGACGGTCCGGCCGTCCCGGGCTCCGCGATCCTCGCCGGCATCGACAGCATCGCGACGCTTGGCAAGAAGACTGGCAAGCAGCCGTTGCCCGAGAACGAGCCAGTGACGAACCAGAAGGTAGTGCTGCTCCGCAAGGACCTGAAGAAGGATCAGGTGCGGGAGGGGACGTTCTGAAGGCGGAACGGGCGTTCGGGCGCTACCAGGTGCAGCCGTACGACGCGACTTGCATGCTGGCGAGCTCGGCCGCATCCCGACAGGCCGCGGCGAGACCGGCCTTCCCTTCGGGAGTCGCGGTCGCGCGCTTCCAGCTCTCGCGCGTGGCATCAAGCGCCACCTTCACCTGCTCCTGCGCCGCGCCGGTGATCTTGGTCGCGAGGCAGGCGTCCCACTTGCGCAGGTAGTCGTCGCACTCCGCGACGCCGATCTCGCCCGGGGCGGCGGCGGGAGTCGGGCTCGCCGCAGGCGCTTTGGCCGCCGCGGCGGGCGCCGATGGCTCTGATGCCGCTGATGGCGCCGCGGTTTCGGTCTTCGACTGACAGGCGACGGCGGCGACGACGAGGAAGAAAAGGACGGCGTTGCGCATCGAGCTCCTCCGGTAGATGGGTTCAGATCTTAGTACGCGGAATTCCGGCTTCGGGGGTCACCATCGGCAAGCTTGCCGATGGGAGGCCGCGTGTGCGTGGTGGCCGGCCGCACCGCCGAGCGAAGCCGCCTCAAGCCCCGGCCAGCCGCTCCAACGCGGCGACGATCTCGACCATCCCTTCGGTGTCACGGCCGCAGTAGTCGAGAAGCCCCTGCCGGATGGAGGCGCGCGCTTCGGGCGGCGTCGACGCCAGGTTCGAGCGCTGAAAGGCCCGCGCCGCCGCCCGCCCGTCCTGGATCGCGAGGTGGTCGTAGCCGCGCTCCCCGAGCACCGGCAGCACCGCCTTGAGCGAGGCGCTCCCGCGCTGCGCCGGGTGGTGGTACGCGAAGCTCTCGAACGGCTGCAGCAGATCGACGAAGCGACCACCTGCCCGAGCCGCCCACTCCCCGTGCCCGGGAAAGAGCGCCGCGCACTCCGCCAGGCAGTCGCGCTCGAACTTGACGTTGTACGCCACGATCGATCCCGGCGCCTCCATCTCGCCGAGCTCCCTCCGCAGCGCTTCGAGAAAGCCGCGTCGCGGGTCGGCGCCGTCCGGAGCGAGCCAGGCCGAGGCTCGCGGCGCCGCTCCGGCTTTCTCCACGACGTGGAGGGAGAACTGGAACGGAATCTGCCCGTAGGCGCGCGTGTCGTCGAACGGCGGAGCGGCCGGAGCGTAGGTCTCGAAGTCGAGAAAGTAACGCGGATAGTCGAGCCGCCCCAGAAAGGAACCGACCGCCGCGCGATCGACGTGCGCCTCGCCCGAGCGCGCGGCCGCGACCTGGATCCGCTGCCGGGAGCTCAGCTCGACCGTGTCCGGAATCGACTTGAGCTCGGTGATTCCCTCTCCCAACAGGCGCCACGCCTTCTGCCCTCCGTGACGCAGATCGAGCACGTTCTCGGCTGGAAGTTCACGCCAGCAGTGCGGAACGAGCGGGCAGGGGCGCGGCGACCGGCAGTGCGGCCCGATCGCGATATCGGGTTCCGTCTCTCTCGCCGCGACCCGGAGCAGCTCGGCGACGCGGCCCGGCATCAGCGGAGCCCGCGCTTCGACCTCCCCGCCGACATCGACCCTTCGCAGGAGCCTGTCGAGCTCGAGCTCGCCACGCCGGACATAGCTCGAGTCCAGGTGCACGAGAAAGGTCTTGCGCAGCGCGAGCCCGGCCTCGCGGACGATCCAGGCCTGCAGCGCGACGTCTTCGAAGTTCTCGTCCTTCGGCGACGTTCCGCTCTTCACCTCGTAGAGATCCCAGGCGCCTTCACTTTCGCCTTCGCTTCTGCCTTCGCTTTCGCCTGAGCCGTCGCCCGCCGGCGCGAGGATGTCGACACGACAGCCGGCGCCGCCGTGCACGAACGCCGCTTCGTAGATCGGCAGGCGCCGCGCGAGCGCCTCCCGTGTCGCCGCGACCGCCCCCGCCCAGTCGAAGCGCTCGCGGACGATCTCGATTCCCCCCGGAAAGAGCTGCTGCGCGAGGCGGCCCACTTCGTGCCCCTGATCGAAGATCGCCTGCGTTTCCTCATTGACCGGCGGCACCAGCTCGCGCCGATGGAGCTCGATCCAGAGCCTTTTCGCGCACTGCCGGCCGGCGAGGTAGCGGGATTTGGAGAGCATCAGCGCGGAAGTCGCAGCTTTCGTCAGCTACGAACAGCAGTCGCCCGACCAGGCCCATCGTGTCCACGCGCCGATCGCTGGCGTGCCGGCTTGGCTCACATGACGTCGAAGAGCAGGTTCGGCCGGAACCTGGCGGCTGAACGCTAGACCTGAAGCCGGCTGAACGCTATTCCGCCGGGCGGCTCTGCGGATTGACATCACGTTGCGGTATCACAGACGATACCACTCGATGCGGGTGGTCCTCGATACGAACGTCGTCATCGCCGGGCTCCGCTCGCGTCGCGGCGCGTCGCACGAGCTTCTGCGACGGTTGTCGGAACGCCGAGCGCTCACCCCGCGCCAACTTCTGGAGGAACTTCGATGAGCACCCTCTCCCTCCGCCTCCCCGACTCGCTGCACGTGCGGCTGCGCGCCCTCGCCGCTCGCGACGGCATCTCGATCAACCAGCTGGTGACCCTGGCCGCAGCCGAGAAAGTGGCATCGATCCTGACCCTCGACTATCTCGAGGCCCGCGCCCGCGCCGCGGACCTCCCGGCCTTCGCGCGCCTCCTCGACCGCGTTCCGAATCGCCCCGCCGCGCCGGGTGACGCGCTTCCCGAGAAATCGAAGGCCAAGCCGGCGGCCTCCGAGATCCGGGAACCGCGAAGGCGCTATCGCGCGAAGGGCTCGACTTCGAGAGCGAAGCGGACGAAGAGCCGGTGAAAGCTCCGTACCCATTTCGGGGACGATCACACCCGACTTGGGAAGGCCAGCCGCCCGGTCAAGAGTTGGAGCTGGCGGGGGCAAGGTGCTCTTCGAGAGCGATGGTCTCGGCGGCATAGGCCAGCGCCGCGCGGATATCAGCGACGGTCAACCGCGGATAGGCGTCCATCAGCTCCGCTTCCGTCGTACCTTCGGACAGCTTGCGCAGCACGAGCTCCACCGAGATCCGAGTCCCGCGAATAACCGGCTTTCCCACCATGACCGCCGGGTTGATTTCGATGCGCTCGCCAAGCGTCATAACCGCCTCCGCGGCTTCACCCCGAATTCCACGCCGATCGCCGCCGCCCGGAGCGTTGCGGCTGTTGTCGAGCTCAGGCCGCGGCACTCTCGGCCCCGATCAGGAGAATTCTGGGGCGGTTGCCGATGCCTACGGCAAAGGAGTCCTTCCTGACGCGCCCTCGCGCCCACTCCCGGCGGGAAAGCACCGTCGTCAAGCGACCGACACCGAAAGCGCTCCCGATTTCCGCCGACTCGACTTCGGCCGAATGACGATCTCCACGTCCCGGTCCATGAGAGTCAGGAAGCGCAGCAGCCGCTCGGACGAAAAGCGACGAAGCTTGTAGTGCTTGAGCTCGGAGATGTGCGGTTGCGGAATGCCCAGGATTTCAGAAGCTTTCGCCTGCGTGAGGCCGCGCTCGGCGATCAGCTCGTTGAGCTGCATCGCGAGACGAGTGCGCAGCTCCCTCTCGTACGGCTCGGAAAGGCCGAGATCCCGGAATACGTTTCCACTGCCCACTTCGATCACTTCCTGTTTACGGCGCATATCGCTCCAAGTGGTCCTTCTCGGCGGACTTGATCCGCGTCAGGATGAGCTCGACATCCCTCATCGCGGTTCGAATCCCAACATGGGACTTCTTCTGAAAGCAATGAATCACGTAGACAGCGCGCTCGAAACGGACGGCATAAACGACCCGATAGGTGTTCCCTCGATCATCTTCGCGCAGCTCAAGGATGCCTGAGCCTGCTCCCTTCCAGGCTTTCGCCTGGGGCGGGACGCCTCCACGCTGAACGACTCTAAGGGCGTAGCCGAATTCATCCACGACCTTCTCCGGAAACGAGAGCAGGTCCTTTTTCGCTGAACCGACCCAATGAAGAGGCCGTTCGCCTGGTGGCTGCGACCCCCTCAAAACGAAGTATACCTACTTCGATATGCCGGCGCCAAGCTCCAGCGCCGCCGGCCGAACCTTGCTTTCCCGGTCACAACTACTAAAGACGCCGTTCCAGCTCGAGAACTTGCGCAACGGGGGCATTGAAAGGAAAAAAGCCTCCTCGGAGGCCTGGCCGCGAATCTGGAGCACGAAGTCATCACCCGGATGACACTCCGTTCGATGACCGCGCGCCCCTCGAGCTCTCCGAGCCAGTCGCCCGGGAGCGCCGACTCCCCCCGGAGGGCTCCGATCAGGTTGCCGCAGATCGCGGCCGTCGAGTCGCTGTCGCCGGAGTGATTGGCGGCGAGGACGAGCGCAGCACGCCTCAGCCCACCTCGAACGCCTTGCGCTCCAAACTAGACTGTCTCAGGATCGATGCGAGGGTACCAGCGCGCAGCTCACGGTGCAGAGGTACCACAACCGTCCGCGAGCCGGTGGCGTCGCGCCGCTGCAGGGAGACGTGGCTCCCTTTCTGCCTGGCAACCTGGTATCCGTGCTGTTAGAGAATCTCCACGACTTCCGCGCCGGATAGGACGCGGAGCTTACCCAAGCGCTACCTCGAGCCGGGTGACGAACACTTCCCGGTGGAGCCTCGACTCGATCTCCTCCCGATCGGCGGTTTCGAGAAGCAGCTCCACGGCTTCGGTCAGATTCGCGCGTGCCTCCTCGACCGAATCGCACTGGCTGGCGACGTCGAGCTCCGGACAGAGCGCGGCGTAACCGTCGCCATCGCGCTCGATGATCGCGGTGAACTGCGCGCTTGTCGCCATAGAATTCCTCGCGATCAGTGTAGCACCGGCGTCGCGCCCCGCCCGTCCTCATCCTCACCACCCCGGATACCGTTCGAACCACGCATCCGCTTCGGGAGTGGGCGGTGCGCCTCGCCGAGCTTCAGGGCTTGGCCGCGAATCTGGAGCACGAAGTCATCACCCAGATGACACTTCGTTCGATGACCGAGCGCCCCTCGAGCTCTCGGAGCCAGTCGCCCGGGAGCGCCGACTCCCCGCGGAGGGCTCCGATCAGGTTGCCGCAGATCGCGACCGTCGAATCGCTGTCGCCGGACTGATTGGCAGCGAGGACGAGCGCGGCGCTCACGTCGCGAGGCTCGGAGAGCGATCAGGGTCTCTTGATGTCCCGCCCAGCCGCGAAGCTCCTGTGTCGCTTGATCGAGCGCCGGTGTCAGATCCAACTCTTCGTCCACGATCGCGTGCACCGCCGTGGCCAGCACTCCGGCGGGAAGCTGTCCGGTGACGTGCCCATGGGTGAGCGCGGCCGTCTCGACGCCGAGCTTGAAGATCTCCGTGGCGCTCCTCCCGGCGAGAAACCAGACCGGCGCGGCGCGCATGACGCCGCCGCAGTCCTTGGAGTCGTTCACCGCCGGCTCGCCGAACCGAGTATCGGAGGCATGGGCAGCATGGGCCTCGAGCGCCGCGAGGCAGCTGTTCCCCGGCGCGCGACGCGCGTGGAGGAACCGCTCGCCGACGAGCCAGCCGTCGAGCTCACTCTCGCCACGGGACCCCTCGCCCTGCGTCGCGAGCCACCGCAAGTAGGCGTGATGCACGACCGAAGGCGGATGACAGATGCCGCACGACTCCCACCGCACGGCGGCGCGGATCAGCCCCTCGGCGGTGAAGAGAGTCATCAGGACCTTTCTCGCCGTTCGCCTATTAAAATAGGGCTCGCGGGAACCGTACCGCCGTCATATAAACTCAAGGAAACAAGGCAGATGAAAAGCCGCTGTCGCGTAATTGCCAGTTAGACCGCGGTGGCGCACTACTCTTCTTGTTTCTAGGTCTGACTTCCAATTAGGAGGTAGAGATGGCAGGCGATCGCTTCCGAATACGAATCTCACGCTCTGGTTTGGACTTCGAGGCAGAGGGAGATCGGAAGTTCATTCAAGAGATGATTGCGAAGTTTCTCGGGGAGAACACCCCGGCCCCGAGAGAGAAGGCAGTTGGCGGCCGCGCCGAGCCAACCCACCACGAGCTCCCAGATGTGAGTTCCAAGAAGCAATCTGTAGGAGAGTTTGTTCGCACCACCGCGTTCAAGCGGCATGTAGACGTGGTTCTCGCCTTCGGCTATTAC
>ERZ1292633.4541-Hain-H41-02um-R1-4541-length-12828-cov-5_pt1 | contig 12828 bp, 10 predicted proteins | sample MGYA00564406_ERZ1292633 | MGnify/ENA primary metagenome ERZ1292633 (study PRJEB36523, sample SAMEA6512639) | groundwater metagenome | collected 2019-01-08 | study: AquaDiva: Metagenomics assemblies of 32 groundwater samples
GCAGCAGCCGCGGCAGCAGGCCAGCGGCGTTCAAGTCGTCGGTGCAGACGATGACCTGGCCGAAGAACGGTACGCGACTCGCGAAGCTGACGAAGGCGTCCCGGATCGCGTCGAGGTCCTGATACGTGTCGAGGTGGTCGCGGTCGACATTGGTGATCACCGCGAGGATCGGCGACAGCGACAGAAAGCTGCGATCGAACTCGTCCGCCTCGACCACCATGTAGTCGGAGAGTCCGAGCCGCGCGCCGGTCCCGGAGACGCGCAGCCTCCCGCCCACGATCACCGTGGGGTCGAGTCCGGCCTCGGTCATGATCGCGCCGACCAACGAAGTCGTCGTCGTCTTGCCGTGCGTCCCGGCGATGGCGATGCCGTACTTCAGGCGCATGAGCTCGGCCAGCATCTCGGCGCGGCGAACGACCGGGATCGCGCGTTCGCGGGCGCTCGCGAGCTCCGGATTCGCCGCCGCCACGGCCGACGAGACGACCACCAGGTCGACCCCCTCGAGATGGTCGGGCGCCTGTCCGTGCGCCACCGCGACGCCCAGGCTCCGCAAGCGCTCGACCGTCTCGCCCTCCGACTGATCGCAGCCCGAAACCGTGATGTCGTACTGCAGCAGCACCTCGGCGATGCCGCTCATCCCGGCGCCGCCGATGCCGACGAGGTGAGCGTGGCGCAGGCCAGCGAATCGGTGGAACATCAGGCCGCCACCGGGAGCGTGCCGCGCTCCCGGCGCTCCTCCACCAGAGCTTCGAGCCGGTCAGCGATCGCGGCGGCCGCGCCGGGCCGGGCGAGCGAGCGCGCCCGCTCGCCCATCGAGACGAGGCGCGGGCGGTTCGCGAAGAGCTCGAGAAGCTCCGCGGTCAGCCGATCCGCATCGAGCACGTGATCCTCCACCAGGCGCGCCGCGTCTTCCTCGGCGAGGCGCGCGGCGTTGGCGACCTGATGCGCGCCGGCGAGGACGAGTGGCAGGAGAAGCGCGGGGCGCCCCGCGGCGCAGATCTCGGCCAGAGTGATCGCTCCGGCGCGCGACACGACGAGATCGACCGCCGCCATCGCCGCCGGCATGTTGTCGAGAAACGGCGCGACGCGCAGTCGGGGCGATTCGAGCCCCGCCGCCGCGTAGGCGGCGACGGTCGACTCGAAGTGCTTCGGGCCGCACTGGTGAAGTACCGAGATCTCCGGCAGCTCGTCGAACAGGCGCGCCAGGACCGCGGGCAGAATCTCGTTGATGCGCCGTGATCCCTGGCTGCCGCCGAGCACCAGCAGTCGCGCCTTGCCGTCGGCGCGAACCGCTGGCGCGTCGAAAAAAGCGGCGCGCACCGGCGCGCCGGTCACCCAGACGCGGCACTTGAGGCGCGCGCCCGTGGAGGCGAACGCCACCGCGGCGCCATCGGCGAAGCGCGAAGCCCAGAGATTCGCGCGACCTGGCTCGGCGTTCGGTTCCACGATCGCCGTCGGCCGCCCCGCCAGGCGCCCGCCCACGACCGCCGGCGCCGAGGCATAACCGCCGGTCCCGACGACCAGGTCGATGCGCTCGGCGCGGACGATGCGCCGCGCCGCGAGCGCGGATCGCAGCAGCGTGCCGAGCGCTTCGAGCTTCTGCAGCAGCGACCTGCCCACCATCGGCCGCGCGGGCAGCGCGATGAGCTCGAGGCCGCGCTCGGCGGCGAGCCGCGCTTCGATCCCTTGCGGCGAACCGGCGAGGAGCACGCTCCAGCCACGGCGCGCGAGCTCGTCGCCGACGGCCAGGGCCGGAAAGACGTGGCCTCCGCTGCCGCCGCCGGCGAGCAACGCGCGGCGCGGGTCGGCGGCGGGAACGATGTCGGCTTCAGCCATTCTGGGACACATTGAGCAGCACGCCGCAGATCACCATGGTGACGACGAGCGACGAGCCGCCGTAGGAGAGGAACGGCAGCGGAATGCCCTTGGTCGGCAGGAGTGCCACGGCCACCGAGATGTTGATCAGCGCCTGGATGACGAGCATCGAGGTGAAGCCCCAGGCGAGGTAGCGACCGAACGGATCGGGCGCCCGGAGGCCGGCGCGCAGGCCCCGCCAGAGCACCACGCCGAAGAGCGCGACGACCACCAGGGCGCCGATGAGACCGAGCTCTTCCGCCACGATGGCGTAGATGAAATCCGACTGCGGATGGGGCAGGAAGTAGAGCTTCTGAATGCTGTTGCCGGGACCCAGGCCCATCACTCCGCCCGAACCGACGGCGATCAGCGACTGCAGGGCCTGGAAGCCCGACCCGAGCGGATCCTTGTCGGGATCGAGGAAGGCGAAGAGGCGCGCCCGCCGGTAGGGAACCGAGATGACCAGGAGGTAGAGGACCGGCAACGCCGCCGCGAGTCCGGCGCCGACCAGACGCCAGGAGAGTCCGGCGAGAAAGAGCATCGTCGCGGCGGTGGCGGCGAGGAGCACCGCGGTCCCGAGGTCGGGCTGCAACAGGATGAGGCCGGAGAAGAGTCCGGTCACGAGCGCAGCCGGCAGCAGGACGTCGCGGCGATTGGCCGGTGCGCCGGCCTCGTCGCGGCGATCGAGGAAGAATGCGAGAAACGGCACCAGCGCCAGCTTGGCGAGCTCCGACGGTTGGATCGAGATGCCGCCGACGAAGAACCAGCGGCGCGTGGCGTTCCACTGCGGCCCGAACAACACTGCCACCAGCAGCAACACCATCGCCGCGACCAAGGAGTAGACCACCCGCCGATCGCGCAGACGCCGGTAGTCGACGTGCATGACGATCGCCATCGCCACGAAGCCGATCGCCGCCGCGACCGCCTGCTTGACGAGGAACGGGCTGACGACGCCACCGCGCGAGCGCGCCATGGCGGCGCTCGCCGAATAGACCATCACCAGGCCAAGGCCGCAGAGCAGCACCACCGTGGTGAAGAGCACGCGATCGTAGACCAGCTTTCTCGCCATCTAGGGCCTCGTCCCCACGGACGACATGGCGCGCACCAGACTCGCGAACTTCTCGCCGCGATCGATGTAATCGCGGAACTGATCGAAGCTCGCGCAGGCGGGCGACAGCAGCACGACATCTCCGGCGCGCGCCGCCGACGCCGCCGACGCGACCGCGACGTCCAGCGTCTCGGCGCGCACGGCGGCGACTCGTCCTCCCAGGGCGCGCTCGATCGCCGCCGCGGACTCGCCGATGAGGTAGATCCGCCGGGCCTTCTGCGCCACGATCGCGTCGAGATAGGCGAAGTCGGCGCCCTTGTTGCGGCCGCCGAGGATGAGGTGGACCGTGCGGTCCGCGAAGCCCTCAAGCGCGCGCGCCGTCGCCGCGACGTTGGTTCCCTTGGAGTCGTCGACATAGGCGACACCGGCAATCTCGCCGATGCGCTGAATGCGGTGCGGCAAGCCACGGAACTCGCGTAGCGACGGCGCGATCGTTGAAACCGGCGCTCCGACGGCGCGCGCCAGAAGCGCCGCCGCCATGGCGTTTTCGAGAGGGGCGAGCGCGGTGGGAATGGCCTCGGCCAGGGCGCTGATCTCGTCCCCGCGCAGCGCGAACCCGTCGGCGGCTATTCCTTTCGGCGAGAAAAACTCCTTCCGGCTCCGCACCTGCGTCGCCGCCACCACCGGGTCATCCGCGTTGAGCACCGCGATGTCATCAGGTCCCTGATTCCTGAAGATCCGCCGCTTCGCGGCAATGTACCCGGCGAGATCGCCGTGCCGATCCAGGTGATCCGGCGAGATGTTGAGCAACGCCGCCGCGTACGGGCGAAAGCGGTGAGTCGTCTCGAGCTGAAAGCTCGAGAGCTCGACCACGAAGATCCGTCCGGGCGGGCCGTCAACGACCGCGGACAGTGGCTTGCCGATGTTGCCGCAGACTTCGGCCGGGATCCCGGCGCCGGCGAGAATCACGCCGGTCATCGCGGTCGTCGTCGACTTTCCGTTCGAGCCGGTGATGCCGACCACGGTTCCGTCGAGGTAGTGGAACGCGAGCTCGACCTCGGCGGCGACTGGAACACCGGCGCCACGCGCCCTCGCGAGGAGCGGGTGCGAGAGCGGCACGCCCGGACTGGTGATCACCGCGTCGACGCCGGAGGGAAGCGACGGCTCGGCGTCAAGAAGGCTGAGGGCTACACCCGAGTCGGCCGCGAGATCGTCGATCCCCAGCTCCCCGCCGCCGCGGCGATCGCTCGCGATCACCTCCACTCCACGGCGCCGCAGCAGCCGCGTCGCCGCGGCGCCGGAAAGGCCGAGTCCGAGCACGTAAACACACTCGAGCTTCGGCGGCGGAAAAGCGGCGTCGGGGCGGGCGCTCATCGGAGCTTGAGAGTCGAGAGAGAGAGCAGCGCGAACATCACCGCCAGAATCCAGAAGCGCACGATGATCTTCGGTTCCGCCCAGCCGCCGAGCTCGAAATGATGGTGTAGCGGCGCCATGCGGAAGACGCGCTTGCCGCGTAATTTGAACGACGCGACCTGCACGATGACCGACAGCGCTTCGAGAACGAACAGGCCGCCGACGAGAGCGAGCAGAATCTCCTGCTTGGCGAGCACCGCCACGGTGCCGATCGCGCCGCCCAGCGCGAGAGAGCCCACATCCCCCATGAAGACTTCCGCGGGGTGCGCGTTCCACCATAGAAAGCCGATCGAGGCGCCGACGAGAGCGCCGCAGAAGACCGCGACCTCGCCCACCCCGGCGACGTACGGCACCTGGAGGTACTGCGCGAGAACGCGGTTCCCGGCGACGTACGTGAAGACGGCGTAGGTCGCCGCGGCGATGAGCGTGGCGCCGATCGCCAGCCCGTCGAGGCCATCGGTCAGGTTGACCGCGTTCGAGGCGCCCACCAGGACGAACACGAAGAACGGCACGTACAGAATGCCGAGGTTCAGCACCAGATCCTTGAAGAACGGAAAGGCGAGCGTCGGGGCGAACGGCGCTTCCATCGGAAGCATGACCAGAAAGGCGCCGGCGATCGAGGCGGCGACGATCTGAAGCAGGAACTTGGTGCGCGCCGTGAGTCCGAGATTGCGCCGCCGGCGCAGCTTCAGGAAGTCGTCCGCGAAGCCGATCGCGCCGAAAGAGACCGTGACGCCGACCGCGAGCCAGACATACGGATTCGTCAGGTTCGCCCACAAGAGCGTCGGCACGACGAGGGTGAACAGGATGAGGAGCCCTCCCATCGTCGGAGTCCCGGCCTTCACCTGGTGGCTTTGAGGTCCGACATCGCGGATGTTCTGACCCACCGAGAGGCGTCTGAGCGTCGCGATGAAGCGCGGTCCGAGCCAGAGCGCGAGCAGGATCGCGGTGACGACCGCGCCCGCCGTCCGGAAGGTGATGTAGCGGAAGACGTTCAGCGGCGCGAACAGCTCGCGCAACGGGAACAGGAGGTGGTACAGCATCTAACCCCTCACCTCGCTCCCGATCCGCTCCTGGATCGCCTGCTCGAGCTCGTCACGATCGACGAACGGAATCCGCTGATTGCCCACCAGCTGCTCGCGCTCATGTCCCTTGCCGGCCACGAGCACCGCCCACTGACCCGGCGCGCCCGCGGCGACGGCCACGGCGCGGCGTATCGCCTCGCGGCGGTCCGGGACGATCCGGTACTCACGGTTGCCGCTCGCCTTCAGGCCCTGCTCAACGGCCGCGAGGATGGCCAACGGATCCTCGCTCCGCGGGTTGTCCGTCGTCGCCACCGCCAGATCGGCGAGATCGCCGGCGACCTTACCCATGATCGGACGCTTGCCCGGATCGCGGTCGCCGCCGCAGCCGAAAACCACCACCACTTTGCGGCCGGTGAGCTCGCGCAGCGCACGGATCGCCGCGGCGAGCGCCGCGTCGGTGTGGGCGTAGTCGACCGCCGCGACGAAGGCCTGACCGGCTCGCACCGCCTCCATGCGGCCCGCCAGCGGTCTCGTCAAGGCGATTCCTTCGCCGATCGCCGCGTGGGGCACGCCCAGCGCCTCGGCCGCCGCCGCCGCCGCCACGAGATTCGCCAGGTTGTACCGCCCGAGAAGCCTCGATTCGAATCCGATCTCGCCGCGCGGCGCGCGAATGGACCCGCGAATGCCGTCAGCGTCGAGCACGACGGCCGCCGCGGCCACGTCGCCGCCCGACCCGAACGTCAGCGCGCCCGGGAGCTCCCCGGCCAAACGACGACCCCACGGGTCATCGAGATTGGCGACCGCGCGACCCTCCGGCTTCAACATCTCGAACAGCCGGCGCTTCGCCTGGTAGTAGCTCTCGAGATCAGGGTGGAAGTCGAGGTGATCCCGGGTCAGGTTCGTGAACAGGGCGATGTCAAACGCGGCGCCGCGCACGCGCCCCTGGACGAGCGCGTGCGAAGAGACCTCGGTCGCGACCGCGCGCGCGCCGCGGTCGCGCATGTCGCGCAGCAGCCGGAAGAAATCGGACGCTTCAGGTGAGGTGCGTCCACGAGAGCTTCCGATCTCCTCGCCGCGCAGACGCTGGCCGAGGGTTCCGATCCTTCCGCACGGCAGATCCGCGGCGTCCAGCATCGCCGCGACGAGCTCCACGACCGTCGACTTGCCGTTGGTGCCGGTGATGCCCACGAGCACTAGGTCGCGATCCGGGTGGCCGTAGAGCGGCGCCGCAAGGTCGCCCAGGAGGTCGCGCGGATCGTCCGCGGTCAGCCAGGGCACGGACGGATCGAGCTCCGCTGGCCGCGGCCGGTCGGCGAGCACCGCCACCGCGCCGCGTTCGATCGCCTGACCGGCGAAGAGGCGACCGTCAAAACGCGCCCCGCCCCAGGTCACGAAAAGATCGCCCTTCTCCACGGCGCGGGAGTCGTGCCGAAGCCCGAAGACCTCGGGATTCGACCCGAGGTCTCCTTGTACCGACCGCCCTGCGAAGATCTGCGCGAGCCTCATCCGCCGGCCCCTGATTCGAGGAAGAGCTCGAGTCGCGCGCCTGGCGTCGGCATCGGCGAGCCGGCGGCCGGAACCTGTCGTCGCACGATGCCGGAGCCGACCATCACCGGACTCAAGCGCAACCCGGTCGTCGCCGCGAGCGCCTGCCGCGCGGTGAGCCCGGCGAGGTCGGGGAGGCTCGCGCTCGCACTCGCCGTCCACACCGGCGATCCCGGCGACCCGGGCAAGCTCGGCGCCCCACCGCCCTCCGGCTGTGTCCGGCTCTCGGCCGCCGCGACGACGATCCCCTCGGGAGCTGAAGCCCCGACCGGCATGAGCTCCTCTTCCGGCACCGCCTCGCGCGGCCAGAGCTCGGGGCGCTCCCGTTCCGGCCGCACGTTTAGGTAGAGCAGCGCCTGGCGCGCGATTGCTTCGAACACCGGGGCCGCGGCCTCGCCGCCGTGGTAACTGCCGCGCGGATCGTCCAGCACCACCGCGCCGACCAGCGCGGGCCGCGAGAGCGGCGCGAACCCGACGAAGCTCGCGATGAATTCGTCGGCGAGGTAGCCCTTGCCGGGCTCCGCCTTCTGGGCGGTACCGGTTTTCCCGGCCACCGGGTAGCCGTCGATCGCCGCTGCCTGCCCGGTGCCGCCGTCGATCGTCACCCCGGCCAGGAGCTCCAGCACGATGGCGTTCGTGCGCGGCGACAACGGCCGGCCGCGCTCGACGGGAGCGACATGCCTGAGCTGGGCGGCGCTCCCCGAGTGCAGTTGACGAACCGCGTACGGCTCGAGCAGGCGACCGCCGTTGCCGACCGCGGCAAAAGCGAGCGCCAACTGGAGCGGCGTCACCGACAGTCCCTGTCCGAACGAGATGTAGGCCTTGGCGAGCTTCGGCCACTTCTCGACCGGCATGAGCAGGCCCGGGCTCTCTCCCGGAAGATCGAGGCCCGACGTGCGGCCGAAGCCGAAGGCGCGGATGGTGGAGTAGAAGTCCGCGTTCGAAAGCCGCAGCGCCGTCTTGATCGTTCCGACATTCGACGACCTGGCGATGACGTCGCGGAAAGCCAGGATTCCGAACGGCTTGTGATCCGCGATGCGGACTCCGGCGAGAGTGATGCCGCCCATCTCGCAGTCGACCGCCTCGTCGGGATCGATGAGCCCTTCCTCCAGCGCCGCGGCGGCGGTCACCATCTTGAAAGTCGAGCCCGGCTCGAAGGCGTCGACCACCGGGCGATTGCGGCGCGCTTCGGCCGGCCATTCGGCGAAGCGGTTCGGATCGAACGTCGGCCAGGACGCCATAGCGAGCACCGCGCCCGTCATCGGATCGAGCAGGACGACGCTGCCGCTCTCGACGGAGAGCGCCCGCGCGGCGCGGGCGAGCTCTTGTTCGGCGATCTGCTGCAGCGTGGCGTCGATCGTGAGGTAGATGTCGCCGCCGGGGACCGGCGCCGCGGAGGGGAGATTCGCCGGCACCGCCATCCCTTGGCGAGCGTCACGCAGCACGGTGCGTCGGCCGGGCTTTCCAGCGACGACCCTGTCGTACATCGCCTCGACGCCCGCGAGCCCCTGATTGTCGGTGCCGACGTAGCCGAGCACGTGCGCCCCCACCTCGCGCAGCGGGTAGTAGCGCTTCGACTCCTCGAGGAAGTAGAGGCCCGGAAGCTCGAGAGCGCGGATCGCGCGCGCTTGCGGCGGATCGAGCTTGCGCGCCACCCAGACGAATTCGCGGTCGCCCTTGAGCTGGCGCTCGAGTTTCACCGCATCGACGCCAGCGTGGCGTGCGATCGCCGCCGCGGTCGCCGCCGGGTCTTTGATCTCCCGCGGTACCGCGAAGGCGGACTCGACTTCGATCGACACCGCGAGCTCGCGCCCGCGCGCGTCGAAGACCGTGCCGCGCGGCGGATCCAGCTCGATGACGCGCTGCTGCTGCCGTTCGGCGCGGCGGGCGAACTCCTCGTGGCGATCCACCTGGAGGCTCGTCAGGCGCGCGCCGATGCCGATCATCCAGAGGACCAGGAACGCGACGAGAAGGTAAAGGCGCGACTTCACGGAGCGAGCGCTCTTCCGCGATCGGCCACCGCCGCTCCGGCGGTCTCCTCGAGAAATATCATCTGCTCGAGGCGCGGCGCCTCGAGACCCAACTCGGATGCGGCACGTTCCGAGAGGCGCTGCGGGTTCGAGAGGTAGGCAGCTTCAAGCCGCAACTGGCGCTCCACCTGCTCGAGCTGATGGGTGCGCCGCTCCAGCGCCTCGATGCGGTAGCCGACGCGGAGCGTCTCGAGCTGCAGCCAGGTGTAAACCAGGAGGCCCAGCCCGAGAGGAAACACGGCGGCGATCACGAGCCCCAGCTCGCGAAGTCGTCGCCGGTCGCGTTCGCGCACCAGGTACGCGTTGACGACCGGCCGGCGAACCGTATAGGCGTTGCGCACGTTGTCAGAGCCTGCGGGCCGCTCTGAGGCGCGCCGATCGCGCGCGCGGGTTCAGGTCGACCTCCGCGGTGGAGGGCCGGACCGGCTTCTTCGTCAGGACGTCGAGCAGGCGTGTCTCCGAGCGCGTGCGGCCGGTCGTCTGATCGACGTCGCCGCGCGCCAGCTCACGGATCCGGTTCTTGACGATCCGGTCCTCGAGGCTCTGGAACGAGATCACCACTAGCCTTCCGTCGCGGTCGAGAAGATTCGTCGCCTGGTCGAGCAACTCCTCGATCGCCGCGAGCTCTTCGTTCACCGCGATGCGCAACGCCTGAAAGACGCGGGTCGCGGGATCAATCTTCTCGTGCCGGGGGCCGCGGCGCTTCGATCGCCGCACGATGTCGGCGAGCGCTGCCGTGGTGTCGATGGGGCGCAGCTCGCGCGCCTGGACGACGGCGCGCGCCACGCGGCGAGCGTCGGGTTCCTCTCCGTACTCCCTGAAGATCTCTTCCAACTCTCCCTCCGTGACGCTCTCGAGCAGCTCGGCGGCGGTGATGCCCTCGGAGCTCATGCGCATGTCGAGTGGCCCTTCGCGCTGAAAACTGAATCCGCGCTCCGGCGTGTCGAGTTGCAGCGACGACACGCCGAAGTCCGCGTAGATGCCGGCCGGTCTCTCCGCGCTCCACTCGCTTGCCGCCCACAGGCGACCGAGATCCGCGAAGTTGCCTTCGACGGCCTGGAAACGGCCGGAGTACGGCGCCAGGCGGAGGCGAGCGAGCTCGAGAGCTCGTCGATCGCGATCAATGCCGAAAAGCCTGGCGTCCGGGAAACGCTCGAGCAGCGCCGTGGCGTGACCCGCCAAGCCGAGAGTGCAATCGATGTAGCAACCGCCGCGGCCCGGATCGAGCCACGAGAGCGTCTCGTCCAGGAGCACGGGCAGATGGCGCACCGGCACGTGGCGAGCTCCATGCCCCGTCAGATTCCCCGCTCGGTGAGCTTCGCGAAGTCGTCGTCGGTGAACGGGTGCTCGGCGAGGCGCCTCTCGAAGCGCTCGCGATTCCACACCACGAGGTGATCGATGCGCGCCGAGACCACCACCTCGCCGCTCATCCCGGCGGCCGAACGCACGATGGGCGGCACGAGCAGTCGGCCTTGCGCGTCGAGCCGCGCCTGTTGTCCGAAGTAGCTGACGCGCTCAAGGTAGCGGTCCTTGACGCGATCCGTCGCCGGGAGAGACGAAAGCCGCGACTCGATCTCCTCCCAGATGGGGAGCGGATAGATCAGCGCCTGTTCACCGGAAACGGAGGTAACGAAGAAATCGGGGCCGAAGCGATCTTCGAGCGCGCGCCGGAAGTCCGTGGGGATCTTCAGCCGCCCCTTTTCATCGATCGTCGCAACTGCGCTGCCTCGGAACATCGCCCGCCCCGCTAGTCGTAGGGGTTACCGCGGCAATGTACAAGACTGCTCCACTTTTGTCCATTTTTTTCCACACAGCTCGGCGCGAAATCGAGATCCGCCGGGTTGGCGCAAGTTAGGCGTAAGTCGTTCGGGCCAGCTGGCTCGCGCCAGAAGGCTCACGGCGCCCGTTTCTTGCGCGTTTGCTGATCAGCGAAGCGGCGGCGAGATCGGCTCGATCGGTGGCGGCGGCGCCGGTCGTTCCTCACGGCGCGGCGCGAAGACAGCGAGAGGATCGCTTTCTTCCGCGGCGTTGACATCGCGGAATCCCGCCGCCTCCGCGGGGATATTCTCGGCGAGGAAGGCGGACTTTTCGAGGTCCCCCAGGAACTTCTTGAGCACGTCGTCGTAGCGGCGGTTGCGTTCGTTCGACTCGATCTCCGCCTTGACCTCGGAGTAAGGCTTGATCGAGCTCTCGGCGCGCTCGAGCACCTCCACGAGGTGCAGCCCGCCGCGCGCGTCGATCGGCGGCGACAGCCCGCCGGGCGGCAGCGCCCAGACAGCGGCGTCGAGCGCCGGCGCGAGCTCTCCGGGCTCGACCCAGCCGAGCTCGACCGGACCGACGATGCGATCGGCGCCAAGCCGCGCCGCCGCCTCCGCCATCCCTTCGCCGCCAGCGAGCGCCGCGCGAATCGCCGCGGCGAGGTCGCGCGCCGCCTCGCCCGACACCTGGTCTCCCGGCAGAACCAGCTCGCGAACCCGGATCCTCGCCGGCACGCGAAATTCGTCGGGATGCTCGCGGAAGTAACGCTGGATCCACTCGTCCTCGATCTCGACTTTGGGATGGACCTCGCGCTGGATCACCTGGCTCGTCTTGAGCGATCGCGTCGTGCGATCGCGATAGTCGTCGAACGTCATGTTCGCGGCGCGAAGCGCGTTCTCGAATGCCGCCTCGTTCGGCAGACCCATGCGCTGCCGAGTGCTGTCGATCGCCTCGTCGATTTCAGAACGCGACGGCTCGATCACCAGCTGTCGAGCTCGCGACAAGAGCAACAGCTCGTCCAGGATCTCGCGCATCGTGGCGCGCGGCGCCTCGGCCAGGTAGCGCTGACGAACCTCGGGCGCGAGCTCGTCCAGTTCGGCGACCGCCGCCAGACGCGCCTCTTTGCGCTCGCGATAGTCGTGGAGCGTCGCGATCTCGTCGTTGACGCGGAGCACGATCGAGTTCAGCTCTTCGGCGCCGACCGCGGCGGGAACAATGATCCCGCCGGCGAGCGCCAACGCAACGAGCGACCGGCGGGGGTCAGGGAGCATTCTGCGGCCTCGAGACTGGGAACGAGCCCCGGTAGGTGAAGGGAAGATTTCGCTCATAGACCTCGACAGTGTACCGGCTGCGAGCCTCGGCGGATAGCCGGGCGAGCGCCGCATCCGCCGCTTCGCGCCGCAAGCGGCCCTCGATTTCCGGGCGCGCCTCCGCAAGCTCTGGAACGGTTGCCGGCCGGTGTGTCACGACTTGAAAAACGTGGAAGCCGTACTCGGCGGGAACGACCTCGCTCACCCCTCCTTCGGGCAGGCCAAAGACCAGGTCCGCGAACGCCGGCGGCAGCTCGTCCCGCGCCAGTTCCCCCTGATCGGCGCCGGCGGGTGCCCCGCCGGGCGGCGTCAGCCGGGCCACGACTTGCGAGAACGCCGCGCCGGCGGCGAGCTCGCGGCGAGCCCGTTCGGCGGCCAGACGATCTTCGACCAGGATCTGGCGCAGATGCACGCGCTCGGGGCTGGCGAGACCGTCGCGCCACTGCTCGTAGGCGGCGGCGGCTCCGATTTTCTGTTGCGCCGCATCGACCGTGTAGTCGAAGGCGAAGTCCGTGAAGCCCGGCAGAGTGCGCAACGATTTCCACGCGTCGAAGCGCACGGCAGCGTAAGGATCGGTGAGCGTCGAGATGAGAAACGGATAGAGCCAGTCGCGCCCGGCGGCTTGTTGCGCGGGCGCCCAGCCCATGCCCCACGTCACGAGCGCGCGTTGGCCGGCGTCGCCCGAGAGCAGCCAGCGGACGCCGGTAGCGAGTTCGCGATCGTCGGCGGTCGTTGCGGTCGCGGCCGGGAGCACGAGCGGCTGCGCGCGCGTTTCGACTTCGTTCGTGGTGTGGGTCGCGCCGCCGATGGCGACGACGAGCGTCGCGGCGGCACACAAGGACTTG
>ERZ1292633.4545-Hain-H41-02um-R1-4545-length-12824-cov-6_pt1 | contig 12824 bp, 16 predicted proteins | sample MGYA00564406_ERZ1292633 | MGnify/ENA primary metagenome ERZ1292633 (study PRJEB36523, sample SAMEA6512639) | groundwater metagenome | collected 2019-01-08 | study: AquaDiva: Metagenomics assemblies of 32 groundwater samples
GTGATCGCGCCTGATTGTTTGATTCATCAGGGCGATGATGGGATATTCGTCTTTCTGGTGCCGCCAGACTCGGGCATTGATGTCGATCCTATGCCGGGACAGCTTCACGCGCTGTTTACACAGGACTTTTTGGGGGTTCACGGGTTTCAACGAATTGGCATATCGGTGGGCGTCAACGATGACCTGGATTGCCCGTTTGGCGAGCGACGAGCGGTAGCGATTGACCGGGCGGAATTCTCGGAGTTTGTTACTTTGCGGGCGGTGCAATGATATAATCGGTCAGAATTCCGGCATCGCCGCATTTGCCCAATCATTGTGAATCAAATTCGCGATGATTAGCCTTTCATGCGCGGCAGGATTTCCCTGCGCGCATCATGAAAGGTTGATATCATGTCGCATAAATCAAACCAAGCAAACGCGCCAAAGCGCGACTTATGGGATTGGCTTACGGGGGGCGGTAGTAACGGCGGTCGTAACTAATGAGCAGCCGAGCCACAGGGCGTCACCCCGCCCTGTGGCTTGGGTGTAACGCCGCATTTACCCAATCATTGTGAATCGAATTCGCGATGATTAGCCTTTCATGCGCGGCAGGATTTCCCTGCGCGCATGAAAGGTTGATATCATGTCGCATAAATCAAACAAAGCAAATGCTCCAAAGCGCGACTTATGGGATTGGCTCGGCGGATGGGGTAGTAGTGACAGTCGCAACTAATTGAGTGCGCTGGCGACAGGGCGTCACCCCCGCCCTGTCGCTTTTGACAAGTGCTCACTGTGCTTAAGCCGCCCGTTTGTTCGCATCTGCGCCTACCATCTCACCGTTCCTAATCCGCGCTGCGATCTCCCGGCGTGCCTGATCGATTTTGGCGGCGATGCGCTTGGGGCTGAACGAGCGGTTTTGTTTGACGGTAGCACTAATATCATCAAGCGCGCGTTGATAGGTAGCAAGGCGCGGGTCGGCGTGATTTTGTTCAGCGGTGTTGGTAAGAAAGCGTGTTGCAAGCCGATCTTGATGCGGCGATCCGCGCACCCCGTATTCGGGCACACTTACCGTTTCAATCAAAAACTCAAGCTGACCCGGTGATTGCTGGGTGATCCCTACGCCGATTGCCGAGGCAATCTCGCGCACGCGCTCCAAAGGGCTTTGTTCGTCATGAAGAACAGGTGTAATTATGCCATAATTTGCTGCGTCTAGAAGGGCGGCTTGAAAAACTGCCCCCTTGGGATGGCGCAAAAACCCGAGTATCTGAGACGCAGGCATAAGCTGTGAACGAGAGACTGCTGCGTGTGTTAAAGCGATAACATGCGCCATAGCCTGATCACGCGCTTCGGAAATATAATCCTCAAGCTCCCGCTTTGCGCGCGCGATTGTCCGTTGATAGCGCCTCCCTGTCGACGCATCACGATCTGGCAATTGCGGTAGTCCGTTGGCCCCGATTACGCTCTCTGGAAATAGATCAACAGGAATGGGCGCGCCTTTAAGCAAATAGGATATGCCGCGATGATCTTTGTGGACAAAGCTAAGTGCTAATTGCTCATCCCAAATATTTTTGCTTGGTCCACAGGTTTCTACAGCATAGCCAGCCATACGCGCGACCTGTTCGGCATGCAGCGCTATTGTGCTACGGTTACCGATACAAAATGGCGAAATCGCATGGAGTTCACTGACATGGTGCGCAAGTGCGTCAAAGAAATCGTCGCGGGACAGCGATTTAAGATCATCGGCTTCGGCAAGGCTCGCAAAATGCGTTTCGAGTGACGGCGCAATCATCGGGACATGGGCAAAAGTCCATCCATTCCAGCTAAGCGGCGTTTCACGAATCTGCCCGGCTTTATCATGCGACGCACCAAAGAGGGTTGCATGAAGCGCTAGAAATCCGTCGGCGGTCAGGCGGGATTCTGACGCAGCAAGTGCTGCATAACGGCGGCTGGCGACGGGCTTTTCAAACGGTTGCATAGGGTGTGCCTCGCTCTTGCAGTTCAAAAATCCTTCTAAAATGATTAGCCGGGAGTCGGTGTTTAAGCAACATAATACACCTCAGCGTCAGGCAGCTAGTCATATTCACTGGCCAGCATCAGCATTAGGATACGTGCTGTGCTGGCATCGTCCCATGGCATCATACTGGGCCTGCTAAGGCTTAGATCATGGTAACTGATTTCCCAAAAGACCAGATTCAGCCAACCTTCGCCGTCAGGTGTGTAGGGCGTCCATGTGCCGTCGCTATGTTGGAAGATCGCACCGAAATCACGATCACCATCGCTGCTGTTGCCAATATTCCAAGCATCATAGGAGATCATGCACGCGCGGACGGCTGCTTGATCCTCATCGCTTAACTGCAGAAATCCATGGGTATGCCAGATTATGGTATCAATCCCGATCCGCGCGCGGGCCTCGTCGTTAAGTGTGGCGATAATTTTACGCTGATCAAGGGTTGGGCGTGCAATCATGAACGCACCCGCCGCAAATATGTGTTCCAGCTTTCGTCGTCGGGTGGATATTGAACCTCAAGGCTGCGGCCATTTGCGGTGAGATGGGCGGTTGCGCGAACAATTGCCGCTGCGACTTCGGGATTGAACCTAGCATAAATGATAATGTGCCTTATGCTCGCAGGGATATCGACTAGAATGTAGCGCTCGCAACTAAACACTGGCCAGACGGGAATGCCCTGCGAGCCTACGACCATAGCACTTGCGGCTTCTTCGAGCGTATCGGTCAGCCGCAAGACTCGCTGCGGTGTAAACCCCCACCTACCAAGCCCGCCGACGGGGAAGCCGATTATCCGCTTTGGGCGGTCGATAGTAGCAAGCTCTCGGCCGTCACCGCTTAGAAATGTTTGTTCCAGCGCAACTAGGCCGTCTTCGTCGTGCAGCGCTGAAATGATAGCAGGATGGCTGCGCGGCTCAGAACCAGTACCCACCGGACATTTGCTAAGATAGCGCAATCCAGCAGGGCAGAAGTCAATACCTTGCGCTCGCAAATATGTCTGGGCGGGCGTGCCCGCTAAAGCTCGTCCTCTATCCCAGAGCGAATGAGCACGTGCAGTAAGCCAGTGCGTTTGCCCGACAGATCGGGCTTTTGCCGCTCGAGATCCCGGAACGCGGACGATATTGGCGGTCATTACGTGTTTGTCGTTCATTGGTGGCAACCCTGCATCAAACTGCTACACTTTATTACATGCTAGATAGGCACATAAATTGTAATTCAGTATAAATCCATAGTGAAAATGGGGGGCAAATATGGAATATCCGCTAATCTACGAATATGAACTGACCACACGCAGACCTGAAGGCGGCCAAGTCGAAGCTGCTGAACTCAGGCAGCGTGACGACGGGAAGTGGCAAATCAATGTGCGTGTCAGTTGGAAGGATTCAAGCTTCTATTCCGTGACAAAATTTACATTTCTAGAAATCAGGCTTTATTCGCTCGCAACCACTGCTTTGCGCCATATTGTCGATAAATATCGGTTTCATGGCCCGATCATTGTCCATGCCAAAGAAGGTAAGCTTGCAAAAAATCTGATATAGGGCTTGCTAACCTTAAATATGTATTTATACCGATTTACATATTGGAGGTCAGAGAATGCCCCAGAGTCGCCAAATTGCAACTGCCGCTTCAGTAATCATTGCTGTGCCCAGAATTGTTCGCATGCGTGTACGGGCGACCAAATTGCCCTTACGACGAAGGCTCATTGCGCGTGTCAACGTCAAGTGCTGCCCCGGTGAGGCAGCACTTGACTGTTGCGACCTATGCGCAGCAGCCTCGTCCGCTGCTGCAAAATGTTTGTCGCCGCCTGCGATGCCTCATGTCCGCAAGTATGTTTCGGGTCGTGTTGTCAAAAGGCAACACCGGATCGTTCGTGCCTGGCTTTGCACCAGTGGCGTTTATGCAGAGCCGGGTGTGAACGCGAACGTCCGTGGCGGCAGCGGCTCGTAAGTGCGACCGCGAGTGCAAGGGGTGATTTGCAAGCTGTCGCCACGGATTTTCATTCACAGCAGAAATTGATTGCCGGAAGTGGCGTAGGTTAAGTGAGGTAAGTGGTGGTCCAGTTCTCCTTTAGTGATGGCCGCAAGGCAAAATTACGCTCAACCGCGCTCGGTTCGATGCTCCTAGCGCTTGAAGTGCTTGACGGTTTGGGTGATGAATTGCCGGCAGCAGCCACGCTGCAACATGCCATTGATCGCCTGTCATACGACCAGCGCTGTTTCGGCGAAATTATCGTCCTAAATTCCCAAGTGCAGAATTGATCGCACTGTGGGTAGGCCGCTAGATATGACCCTGAATGCCAATATCCTTCCCGATTTCACTAGCCCGCAAGGTCGTGCGTCAGCGAAATTTCTGACGCAGTGGAATGCGCGCTTTGCTACGTGTTTCGGTACCCCGCTGCTGAGTATGCAAGGACGCTTGTTGATGCTCGTTGCCGAGCGTGTTTCAATGCCGCAAAGCGAGGCCGAGCGGTGCCTGCCCATCGCGCACCGAACATTTTACAATATGCTCAGCGACTTAAAAGACGCAAAGCTTTTAATCGTTGAGACCGATATCACTGATGGTCGCCTGCGTCGGTTGCGCCTCGGCGAAACATTTGGACCCAAATCTGGCGATCCCTGAATGCTGGCCTTGAATGCTGCAACATTAAAATGGGGGCATTTTCTTAAGTATGATTTGGAGCCTTGCTTCAAATTTGTTGTAATAAAGGAAATGTTCGTGGGTATTGAAGTGAGGCAATTGAGGTACGCTTTGGCGGCTGTCGATGCGCGCAGTTTCACAGGGGCTGCCGCTGCTCTGGGTGTGAAACAATCAACGCTGAGCAAACGCATAGGGAGTTTGGAAGCTCAACTCGGCATTACTCTGTTTGACCGCACAACACGCGGCGCGATCCCGTCAGCCTCTGGTCAAGCATTCCTGGGTATTGCGCGGCGCATAGTGAGCGATTTCGACAGTCTACCGACAACCGCGCGTGCGCTTTGCAAGGGTGACGTCGGGCGGATCGTCATTGGCTTTTCGGCTTCGCTCTCGGTTGGCAATCTCAAATGCGCTTTTGGCGATTATCTGGAACGCTTTCCGGACGTGCGGCTTGATGGGGTCGAAGCTGGCAGCGAGCGGCTGTGTAGCGGCCTCCAATCACGCACGATTGATATTGCTGTCCATAGCGGCGATTTGCGCGGCACTGGCCTTGTCAAACGCGCGCTTTGGTCTGAGCGGCTGATGCTGGCGCTCCCCCAAGAGCACCCGCTCGCCGCTGCTGCGCAAATATGTTGGAATGATCTGTGCAGCGAGACGTTCGTTGTTCCAAATTTGGGCGGCGGGCCGACCATTTCAGAGATTATCTCACGCCGATTGTCAGCGCTCGGCCACACCGCTAATATTACCCTCCAAGAGGCCACCCAAGAGAATATCCTCGGGCTAGTCTCGCTTGGCAAGTCAGTCACGCTCGTCACTGAAAGTGCGCTTGGAATCACCCGGCCTGCGCTTGTTTTTCATCAAATTGAGGAGCCAAACGGCAGCGCACGGCTCGACTATAACGCCTATTGGCATAAGGATAATGATAATCCGGCGCTTAAGGCGTTCTTCTCACTCATCAACCTGCGCTACCCTGCACCTGATTGAACGCTCGCGCGCCGCGCTTTCAAAAACGCACGGTCTGTTGCCATAAAGCGGGCAAGCATTGGCGCGATGAGCTTTTGAGGGGTGACGCTGGCCTGCCCTTGGCCAAGAACGCCCGCATAAGCGATAAGGTCACGGTGAACCTGGGCAGGCAGGTCAACGCTGACGCGCACGGGCTTGTCAGCCCCGACATCAGCCAGTTTAAGTTTCGTCACTGCACACTCCTTAATGGCCTTATTGCTTCCAATATCAAATCCTTGGTGACGATCACACGCACGGGAAAGCCTGCGCGAATGGTAAGCGTTGGCGCAACGCTTAGCTGCTTTTCAACCACTTGCTGTCCGGCTTGATTGACGCTGTCCTGCGTGCCGTTCTGGAGCGCGCGAGTCAGTCGGTCATCACTCCCTGAACCCAGTTCAGCACCAATCCCAAGTATCGTCGAGATCAATGCGGCTTTGGCGAGGCCGCCGACATGATAATCAACCCCGTCCTCAAGGCCTGCAAAGCCTGCTGCGTCAGCGCCTAGCTGACGGTCAAGCAGGATTGAACGACCATCAGGCATGATCAGGCGGTTCCAAGCCAACAGGACGCGGCTTTGGCCAACGGATATTTCAGCATCATAGTCGCCGATCAGCCGCGCACCTTGGGGGATAAGCAATATCTGCCCTGTCGGACTGTCATAGACATTCTGCGTCACTTGGGCGGTAATTTGGCCCGGAATATCCGAGCGAATCCCCGTAATCAGCGCTGCTGAAATAAGGCTCCCGGCTTGAACGATATTGGGGTCAAGTGGTGCTGATAGTCGGTCACTGGTGGTAGTACGCCGATCAACGGCCCCGCTTAGAAACGCGCGTTTGCCAAGCTGATCGCTTGGCTTGGCTCCGCTCTCTCCTAAGTTTGTCGAGGGGCTTGTCGCAGCCGCTTCGCCGTTTTCAGGCAAAGCCACAAGTGATTGCCCTGTCGTTTCGGGCGCTGATGCGCTGATGCCGTTGCTTGCCCCAAGGAACAGCCGACTTGTGCGTGCAGCATCGCGCTCTTGAAGCGCAAGCTGACGCGCGCCGTCCGCCGGGTCTACCTGTCTGATCGCGCCTCCATCTGTAGCGGGTAGCCCAGCAACGGCATTTTCCTGCTGTGCACGAAATATCGGGCCGCCCAAGTCTCCAGGAAGCGCTGGGCCAAGCTTGGGGATTTGGCTATAATCTTTGGGAGCCGTATCAAGTGTTGCTGCTGTCGAGCGGTTGGTGGTTGTCAAAAGTTCAGCAGGCGGGGCTTCGACTTTGGTGTGGAGCGCATAAGCAAATGCGCTGCCGATCAGCGCTAAGAGCGCGCAACTGCCAATCATCACGTTTTTTCGAGAAATCCGCATGACGCTTGGCAGTTCGGGGTGCAAACTTGTAATGGCTTTTGGTGACGCCACGGGGTCTCTAGGAGACATTGGTGCAGCCGCTTGAGCTTGCGCGACCGGTGAGGCGGCGTTCACCGCACTACCTTAGCAGGGCTGCGCATAATCTTTACCTTTTGCACTGATCGCTTATCACCAAGCCGCATTTCAGCCACGTCGAACAGACGGTCAACGATCATATGGCGGCCTGAAACCCTATAGTTGACGAGTTCGGCTTCACCGCCTGCACCAATCACAAACAGCGGCGGCATTTCGCCTTGGGCGATGCTTGGCGCAAATTCGATAAAAACCTGTTTGCCATCATCAAAAATGCGCAAAGGCCGCCACGGCGGGTTATCGCCTGCAAGTCGGTACGCAAAATTGAGCGCACTCACATCAATGCCGCTTGCAACGGGCGCTACAATTGCTGCCGCCGCATTCGCACTGCGCAGTGCAATCAACGCATCTTGAGGATAAATCCACGATATAGAGGCCATATAAGTCGACGGGTTGGCGCGCAGTTCAAGATGGTAAGTGCGCCGGTTTGTGTTGATGATAAGGTTGGTCATCAGATCTGCGCGCGTTGGTTTAACGAGAATATGCACGCGTACATTCGTGCCGCTACCGCTGATCGTATCGCCGATGATCCAGCGGACGGTATCGCCAGCCGCGACTGGCCCCGCGCCAACCAATTGCTCGCCCTCTTGAAGCGCAATATCGCTCACTTGGCCTGGCCGCGCATAAATTTGATAGAGCGCGCCGTCAGCGTAAGCATAGCGCTGGATCGCATTGCTAAAACCGCTGGATTCAGGTTGAATACGTGCCGCATCATTGGCGGCGCCAACTTGGTCACGGGGCGCAATAGAGTGAGTGCGCCGCGCAGCATGTGCATGTATTTTCAAGGAGGTGTGCTTGAAACGTCGGGCTAACCGCGCAGGCAACGCAACCGTGGGCGCCTTAACCCCAACTGGGTTTGACACTTGATTTCTTACTTGGGGCTTCTTGGCTGTCGCCAAATCAACCTGCGAGGGCGAATTGGCAAAGGCAGTGCAACTCAGCGCACTTGTCAATATCAGCGCAGCGCGCAGTCCTAGGCTGCAAAGGCTACTGTTATGCAATTTACGATAGGATGACTTTATCATGATCCAAGTTCCTTTGACCAGTTGATGGCGCTCACGAACACGCCCAGCGGGTTTTTGCGCAAAGCGTCGGGGGTGCGCTGTGGTTGGAGCGCAACGGTTACAATCGCTGACCAGTGGCTGGTCTCTGCAAGGCTACCATCAAGATAGCGGCGCTCATTCCAACTAATGCGGAAGCTGTTCGGCGAAGCGCGGATGACGCTTGCAACGTCAACCCCGACTTGTTCTTTGCCTACGCGCGCAAACGGATCATTGCTGCGCGCATATTCACTCAGCGCTGCCGCCCCCTTGTCAGTGGTAAAATCATAGGCTCTGAGCCAGTTTTCACGCACGATAATCGGATCAGCGGCAACGCTGCGGACGTGCTCGATAAAACGCGCCAAGTGGAATGCGATTTGCGGGTCAGTTGGATTATAGCTGGCTTCGGCAGGCGCTACGGCTTGCGCTTCGCCGAACTTATCAACTTGGACGACCCACGGCACAATCGTGCCGCGTGCGCCCTGCCAGACAAGACCCGCTGTTAGCCCGCTGGCGAGCGCAAGAGTGCCAAAGAAGGCCAGCCGCCAATTTGCCGCTTGGACGCGCGCTGAACCCATCCGGTCATCCCAGACTTGGGCTGCGCGGTGGTAGGGTGTTTCAGGCTCAGGGCTGTGCCCATAACGGATAGATGATCTACTAAACATGCGTTCAATCCTTTTCGCTAACATCAACAGTTGCACCAGCCCCGCCGCCGTCGCCCGAACGCAGCGTGCGCGCCGCTGCAGTTGCGCCTTGCGAAACTGCCTGGCGCTGTTTCATCGTTTTGGCCCAAGCTGGCTGTTCGTTTTCACTCTTTGTATTCGACGCTGAGCCTGCGCTGGCTTCGCCGTCAGCGGTGGCCCCACTTGCCGCGACGGCGCTGCTTGCGCCGTTTTCAAAGCTTGATTTGAGCGCATCAGCAGCTCTGCGTAAGGGCGAGGCCGCAACACCTGCAGCAGACTTTCCTATGGCGCCGACGCCAGCAGCAACGCCTGACATCCCGCTTTTTCCAGCCGCGCCAAGGCTATAGGCCGCCGTTCCGCTGCCTGCGGCGCGAGCGCTGCCATGTGCAAGTCCTGTGGCAGCGCTTGCAACGCTACCCGCTGCTAACCGCGCCCCAGCGATCCCGCCTGCCGCAAGTCCACCAGCGGCCAAAGCCGTGCCTACCGCAGCGCCTCCGCCAAGCTGTGGCCCGCCTGAGACGATGCCGCTGGCAATGCCGGGGCCAAAGATACCAAGCCCAAGGAGCGCAAGGCTCGCGAGTACAATGGTCATCGCGTCTTCGATTGTTGGTTCAGCGCTGCCAATCGCTGCGGTAAATTCTGCAAAGAGCGTTGAACCAATGCCAATGATCACCGCAAGGACAAGTATCTTAATGCCCGATGATACGACATTGCCAAGCACACGCTCAGCCATGAACGCGGTTTTACCGAACAGTCCAAAGGGGATCAGAACAAAACCGCACAGTGTCGTCAGCTTGAACTCAATGAGCGTCACAAACAGCTGGATTGCGAGCACAAAGAAGGCCAGCAAAACGGTTGCCCATGCAAAGAGCAAAATGATGATCTGGATAAAATTCTCAAAGAAGCTGACATAACCAACCAGCCCCGCAATCGCTTCAAGGATTGGACGACCTGCGTCTAAGCCAACTTGGGCAACGCGCCCCGGTTGGAGCAGCTCAGCGGTTGTAAAGCCCGTGCCGCTGGCCTTGAGACCAAGTCCAGCAAAGCTCTCAAAGATGATCCGCGCAAGGCTGTTCCAATTGCCAATAATGTAGGCAAACGCACCAACGAACAAAGTCTTCTTGATCAGGCGCGCGATAATATCGTCAGCCTCGCCCATGCTCCAGAAAAGTGCTGCAAGCGTTACATCGATGACTATGAGCGTCGTTGCGATATACGCAACTTCGCCTTGAAGAAGCCCAAAGCCGCTGTCGATATAACGCGTGAAGACCTCAAGAAAGCGGTCGATGACGCCAGTGCCCTCCATGTCAGCGGCGCCCGCCCAAGATGGGCCCAAGTGGCGGCTCTTGTTCGGCGCTGGCGTTAGCTTGTAGCGCATCTGAATCGTTACCAAGCGGCGCTCTATCTGGGTCCCCTTCCAATTGCGCATTCGCCGCGACATTTGACATAAAAAAGCGGCTGCGGTTTTGTGCCCAAGCGTGCAGGCAGGTTTCGTCATTAGCGCCTGCCGCACCAATGGCTTGGCAGCGGCGCAGCTGTTCGCGCAAGGGGTCGCTGTCACTGTCGTCAAGCACCATAGTTACCGTGTCAGTTGGGACAGTGGTTGGGCTCTGCATGTGGAGCGCGGTGAAGGCTATCGCGACGCCGACGAAAGCGATGGCACCGATGCGCGATAAGCTTTTGATTTCCATGTTCATATACCTTCCTAATTATGAAACATTGAGGCGGCGCTGGCCCGGTAAGGGGTGGGCGCGCCAAGAAAGCGCCTCAATTGCTCACGGCCCTGCACTTGGGCGGCTGCGCGCTGGGCTGCGTCCAAAGACTGCGCGCGACCGACCGACGCCATCATTGCGGTTAAATCAGCAAGCTGCTGCGATTGGAGCGCAAGCAATTGATTGCCTGCTTGGGCAGCCTGAAGCGCCCCGCTCGATGATTGGCTCGCACTCACCAGTGCATTCATTGACGTCCGTGCGCCCTCGATATTGCCAACGACGCCGGCTTGTATTTTTAAAGCATCTTCAAATGCGCCGATACTGGTTTTCCAGCGTCCTTCTGCGCCTGCGACAAGCGTTTTTTGCGAAGCCGTTAGATCGATATTTTTGTACTGGGCGGCAAACTGCGCTTCGATTTGCTTGACGTCATAGGCCATGCGCTGGGCTTGAGCCAAGAGTTGCTGCGTCTGCCGGATCTGCGCTTGGAGCGGTGCCAATATTGTAAGCGGCAATTTGGTGAGATTCTTGGCTTGGTTGATGAGCGACGTCGCCTGATTTTGAAGCGATTTGATCTGATTGTTAATCTGCTCAAGCGAACGAGCTGCTGTAATAACGCTCTGCGCATAATTGCTTGGATCAAACACAATGATAGCAACGGCTGGCTGAGCCGCCGTGAGGGATAGGATAAACGCAGCGCAGCTGCTGACTAAGGTGCGACGAAAACGTGAAATCATCATGATACTTGCTCCTCTGTATTGGGGGAAAGATTGGGTAAATTGCCAAGCATATCGGCAGCCCAGGCGAGTCCTCGCTGGCGCAACCAAGCACCTGCAAAGCGCTCAGCACCCTGTTCAGCGACAAGGGCCGCAATGCGCAATTGGTCTGATTTTGACGAGGTTGCCGTAAAGGCGAGCGCGATCTCGCCAAGGCCAAGCTCGAACAGCCGATTACCCGCTGCACTCTGGCAGTAATAATCGCGCTTGGACGTCGCACTTGCGACAATATCAATCTGGCGGTCACTCAGGCCAAAGCGGCGGTAGATGCTCATGATCTGCGGTTCGCTCGCGCGCTCGTTGGGCAGGAATATCCGCGTCGGGCAGCTTTCGATAATCGTAGGCGCGATTGGGCTCGTTTCAATGTCAGCAAGGCTTTGCGTTGCAAAGACCACACTGGCATTCTTTTTGCGCAGCGTTTTGAGCCACTCGCGTAGTTGGCTTGCAAAGGCGGGGCTATCAAGTACGAGCCAGCCCTCATCAATGATGATCAAGGTCGGTGATCCGTCAAGCCGTGCTTCGATCCGGTGAAAGAGATATGACAGGGCAGCAGGCGCTGCGCCTGAGCCAGTCAACCCTTCAGTCTCAAAGGCTTGAATGCGTGCGTCTCCCAACCGCTCACTCTCGCCGTCGAGCAACTGGCCGTAAGTGCCCCCAATACAGTAAGGGCCAAGTGCTTGTTTAAGTGCGCTTGATTGAAGCAATACCGCAAGGCCTGTGAGCGTGCGTTCTTCGATTGGGGCACTGGCAAGCGAGGTCAGTGCGGACCAGAGATGGTCTTTGACCTGCGGATCAACCGCAACGCCCTCGCTGATTAAAATCGCAGTAATCCACTGCGCGGCCCAACTGCGCTCACTCAGCTGTTCAATGCGCGCCAGCGGTTGGAGTAATATCGGCGAGGATGCACAAGCATCATCGCCAGCGTAGAGGGTGCCACCCAAATCTTGCCAGTCACCCCCCATTGCAATCGCAGCAGCACGGATTGACCCGCCGAAGTCGAAGGCAAACACCTGCGCGGCGGAGTAGCGGCGGAACTGCATCGCGATCAACGCAAGCAACACTGATTTGCCAGCCCCGGTTGGGCCGACAATCAGTGTATGTCCAACGTCGCCAACATGGAGCGAAAAGCGAAACGGCGTTGACCCTTGCGTCTTGGCATAGAATAGCGGTGGTGCTGCGAAATGCGTATCAGCTTCTGGCCCTGCCCAAATCGCTGACAAGGGGATCATGTGGGCCAAATTAAGTGTTGAAATCGGAGCCGCGCGGACGTTGGCGTAAACATGGCCCGGCAAACTCCCAAGCCACGCCTCAACCCCGTTCATGCCTTCGCTAATCACGGTAAAGTCACGGCCTTGAATGATTTTTTCAACAAGGCGAAGTTTTTCAGCCGCGATGTTGGGATCGTCATCCCACACCGTAACCGTCGCTGTAACATAGGATTGACCGTGGACATCAGAGCCTAGCTGTTTAGTCCCGGCATTTGATGGTGTAATATTCAGCCGTCAATGGAAGGATGCAC
>ERZ1292633.4547-Hain-H41-02um-R1-4547-length-12823-cov-4_pt1 | contig 12823 bp, 11 predicted proteins | sample MGYA00564406_ERZ1292633 | MGnify/ENA primary metagenome ERZ1292633 (study PRJEB36523, sample SAMEA6512639) | groundwater metagenome | collected 2019-01-08 | study: AquaDiva: Metagenomics assemblies of 32 groundwater samples
CTCCAACAATCCCCGTTTTACTTTTGGCGTTGAAACGCATATAGTTGGCCTATTATGGCAGATTACGCCCTTGGCCTCATCGAAACCAACGGACTTATCGCGGCAATCACCGCCGCTGATGCCGCCGCCAAGACGGCCGCGGTCGTTGTCTCATCTGCTGAAGTTACCGATGGGGCATTGCTCACCATTCGCATCGAAGGAGAGCTTGGAGCAGTGCAGGCGGCAGTCGAAGCGGCGGCTCAGGCCGCCCAGCTTGTCGGGGAAGTGGTCACGGTTCATGTTATCCCGAGGCCGGATATACTGATCGCGCCGATATTGCCACAATTGCGGTATGTCTCCAAATATCACCCCGAAGAAACCCGTCTCTCGCTGACCGCTGAAGAGAGCAATGCCGAGGAACCGAACCTGCCGGCATCGTCGCCGTCGAGGTTGTCAAAATCGTATTCCCCGCCAATGCGACCGACGCTCAGCCAACTCGAAGAGATGACCGTGCCGGAGCTTCGCAATTTTGCCCGCACGGTCGAGAATCTTTCAATCAGAGGTCGGGAGATATCAATGGCCGGAAAACAGCAATTACTCGATGCGATCAAGATCGCTTTAGGAATGGAATAGCGTATGTTTATCGGACGAGTCGTCGGAAGCCTTTGGGCAACCCGCAAAACCACAAATACTCAGGGGCTGAAATTTCTCATTATACAGCCCTACAATCTTAAGAAAGCCCCCAACACCGACACCATTGTTGCCGCCGACATTCTCGGCGCTGGCGAAGGGGAGCTGGTGATGGTGGCCTATGGACGCGCCGCACGACTGGCCATTGGCAATGAAAATGTCTCCATTGAGGCGGCCGTAACCGGAATCATCGACGAATACGACGTCAATGAGGAATACTACAAAGGGGAAATGGACCCCAGCGCCATTCGCTACAAGAAACAGCTGGCGTGATTGAACCGCATGGGTCTTCCAAACCATGAATGCCCTTGCTGACAAAGTTCGCGCCGCCGGAGTGGTCGGTGCCGGCGGGGCCGGATTTCCGGCATATGTAAAATACAACGCTACCGCCGATACCGTCCTTGCCAACGGTGCAGAATGCGAACCCCTTCTTTATAAAGACAAAGAGCTGATGCGTCTCCATCCCGAGGAGATAACCCGTGGGATGACGCTTGTCGCCGATGCGGTGGGAGCGAGTCGGCGGGTGCTCGGAATCAAGTCCAAAAACCACGATATCATCGGCCACTTCAAACGCATCTTCGGCGGCACATCGAATGAGATTTTTGAAATGGGGGACTATTACCCCGCCGGCGACGAATATCTTCTCGTCTACGAAGCCACCGGCAGGCTGATCCCTTACGGGGGCTATCCAATCAATATCGGGTGCGTCGTCTCCAATGTCGAAACCCTTCTTAATGTCGCCCTCGCCGCCAATGGCATACCAGTCACCGAAAAATGGATAACCGTCACCGGCGCGGTTCGCCGCCCGATGACACTGCGCGTTCCTATCGGCATATCGATTCAGGAGTGCATTGACTGCGCCGGAGGTTCATCGGTGAAGGGTGAAATTGCCGTTCTCGACGGCGGCGCTATGATGGGAAAACTGGTGCGAGATTTTTCGCAACCGGTCACCAAGACCACCGGCGGATTCATTGTCCTCCCCGAGGAGCATAGTCTCGTTCGTCGTCGCGACCAAACCATGCCGGAAATGAAAAGAATCGGCCAGAGCGCCTGCGATCAATGTTCATACTGCACCGAGTTTTGCCCCCGATATCTTTTGGGATACCAGATTGAACCCCACAAAGTGATGCGCTCCCTCGGATTTGCCGGTGAGCGGGATGATTTCTGGGGGACATACGCTATGAACTGCTGTGAATGCAATCTTTGCTCTCTCTTCGCCTGCCCCGAAGATCTCGACCCCAAGCAGGCGTGTGTTCGGTCGAAGACAAATCTGCGCCTCAAAAACCTCGGCTACACCCCTCCGGTGGAGAGCCTTCGCGCTCATCCGATGCAGGAGCATCGCAAAGTGTCGATTGAGCGGCTGACGCGGAAACTGGGACTGATGCCCTATAATCATCATGCCGACTTTGTCGACGACAAACCGCGTCCGTCACGAGTCATCATCCCCCTTTCGCAACATATCGGCAATTCAGCCGATCCGGTGGTGAAAGTGGGAGACAGGGTGACTGTCGGTCAACTCATTGGCGACGTGCCTCCTGATGTTCTTGGCGCGCCGGTACACGCCTCAATTTCGGGGAGAGTGACAGAGGTCACTTCACATATTATCATTCAGGCCGGTTAAGTATGGAATACACATCAATAGGACTCATCGAATACAGCTCCATAGCCAAAGGAATTGGCTCGGCGGATGCCATGGTTAAAGCCGCCAATGTCGAACTGGTTCTCAGCCGAACAATCTGCTCCGGCAAATATATCAATCTTGTTGCCGGTGATGTCGAAGCGGTCAAACAATCGGTCCGAGCCGGCGAAGAGTATGGGCAGGAGTCAGTGATTGATAAATTCGTCATTCCCAATGTGCATCCCGATGTCTTTCGCGCCATCTCCGGCGCTACGCAGATAGTCACACTAGATGCCCTGGGAGTTATCGAATCTTTCTCGGTTGCATCCCTTATTGAGGGGGCCGATGCGGCGGCAAAATCTGCCGAAGTGAAGCTGATTGAAATAAAGCTCGCCATGGCTCTCGGCGGGAAGGCATATGTGACACTCACCGGCCCCGTTGGCGCGGTGGAAACCGCCGTAGCGGCAGGAGCCGAGGTCGTTTCGCGCAATGGGATGCTTGTAAACACAGTGGTCATTCCGTCGCCGCGAAAAGAGCTTCTGCGCGACATTTTGTGACAGGATTAGAAGGATAGCGCTATGAGTATGTCGGAATATGAAATTGGCAGAATCGCTGAAATAGTCGCCGGAAAAGTCGGTGCGCAACTTTCCCCCAAGGATCTGCGGCGAGTGGTCGACACCGTCGTTGATTCCCTCAAGAATCAGCAGGGGAATCTAACAATTACCGGCGCAACCTGCGAAGTGAGCGGGCGCGAGACAGAACCGGCGCACACCTACTCCAATCCCCAGCCACTCCCACCCGATCAGGCCTTACTGCGCGAAAAGGGAGGACTCTACCAACAAATCGAGGCCACCGATTCACTGCGCATCATTGTGGCGGCCTTCGGGAAAAATCGCCCCGGCGTCGTAGCCGCTATCACGGCCGAGCTGGCGCAACTCAACTGCAGTATCGAAGACATGTCGCAGACCCTTATGCAGGATTTTTTCTCACTCATTATGGTTGTGGACATACGCCAATGCGCCATGGACTTCACCGCTCTCAGGGATAGGATTCAATCGACCGAGGCGCAACTGGGAATGAAAGTCTACGTCATGCGCGAAGATATTTTCCGCTACATGCACCGTATTTGATAATTCGCCATGTCATACAAACAGGAAGAAATTATCGAGACGATTCATATGACCCAGGTCGAGCACCTGGATATACGAACCGTTACCTTTGGCATTTCACTCCGCGATTGTTCTGACCGCGATCCGAAGCATCTTCTTGCCAATATCCGCGAGAAAATTATGACCAGGGCAGCCAATCATGTGAAGACGGTCGAGCAGGTCTCCGCCGAATTTGGAATCCCCATCGCTAACAAGCGACTGGCGGTGACTCCGATTGCGATTGTCGCCGACGGACACGACAAAGCGACGTTCATAGAAGTCGCTCGCACCCTCGATTCCTGCGCTGAAGAGCTGGGGATAGATTATCTCGGCGGTTATTCGGCGCTGGTGCAAAAAGGAATGACCAATGGCGACCGGAATCTTATCGACAGTATCCCCGACGCCATCGCGTGTACTAAACGCGTCTGCTCGTCGGTCAATGTCGCGTCGACCAGGGCAGGCATCAATATGGATGCCATCGCGCGGATGGGATATATCATTAAAGAGCTGGCTGAAAAAACGCCCCAGGCTATCGGTTGTTGCAAGCTGGTGGTGTTCGCCAACTGCGTCGAAGATAATCCCTTCATAGCAGGCGCTTTTCATGGCATTTCCGAACCGGAAACGGTGATAAACGTCGGCATCTCCGGCCCGGGGGTTGTCTTGAATGCCATCAAGCAGGCCGGACAATGCGATGTTGGCGCACTGGCCGAGACAATCAAGCGCACGGCATTCAAAGTAACCCGCATGGGGGAAATGGTCGGACGCAAAGTGTCGCAACGCCTCGGAGTGGAGTTCGGCATTGTCGATCTCTCTCTTGCTCCCACCCCAGCTGAAGGAGATTCAGTCGCCGATATTATCGAGGCGATGGGACTCGAAAGGTGCGGATGCCACGGCACCACTGCGGCGTTGATGATGCTCAATGACGCTGTGAAAAAAGGCGGACTCATGGCTTCGTCATTTGTAGGCGGCTTGTCGGGTGCATTTATTCCGGTCTCTGAAGACGCCGGCATGATTCGCGCGGTCGAAGCCGGAGCTATCACCATTGAAAAACTCGAAGCAATGTCAGCCGTATGCTCGGTCGGACTCGATATGGTGGCTATCCCCGGCGATACACCCGCCGAGACAATTTCTGCAATCATCGCCGACGAATGCGCCATTGGCGTCGTAAATCACAAGACAACGGCCGTACGCTTCATTCCGGTCCCGGGTAAAATGGTCGGACAATCGGCCGAGTATGGTGGCCTTTTGGGAACGGCGCCAATTATGGCCGTCTCAAAATTCTCGTCTAGCAATTTCATTCGCCGCGGCGGACGAATCCCTGCTCCGGCCTCGGGAATCAATAACTGAGAATCAGATTCACATCATGCGGCAGACGGAATCCCGCTTTAAGGCGGGACCGCCCACAGATATGCGCAAAGTTCTTGGCTCATGTTCAGGTTTGTGAGTAGCACCCATGCGTGAAAGCACCCGCAAAATAATATTCCTCCTCTGCGTCTTTGCTGTGGCGGCCATTGCAGGCGGGACATCGTGGGTCGCCCTGACTCTTCGCAAATCGATACCACCGGTGAGCGGTCCGTACGCCATGCCGGGGGTCGAATCGCCGATTGACATCACCTACGATGGTATGGGGATTCCGCAGGTATGGGCGAAATCTGACAGAGATGCATGTTTCGCAGTCGGATGGCTTCACGCCTCGGATCGGCTCTTTCAGATGGATCTGACACGACGGCTTTCACAAGGGCGACTCAGTGAACTGTTGGGGGATTACGCTCTTGAGATGGATAAACAACAGCGGACCATCGGACATCATCGACTGGCGAAAGCGGCCTTGGCGCATTTAAGTGAAACGAACCGGACACTTCTTCAGGCCTATGCCGATGGTGTCAATGCCTATATTGCGAAGTGCAGCGCGCTTCCATTTGAGTACTATCTGCTAGGAAATGACTGTGAGCCATGGACCGTTTACGACTGTCTCTCCATCCAAAGTTTTCAGACATGGTATGCCAATTTTCTGCAGAACAACGAAGATACATTTCTCGGCATCGTCGGCAAAGTCGGCCCCGAAAAAGCCCGTTCGCTGATACTGCAATATCCCGGCTGGTCGCCGGTAACAGTTCCTGAGAGTTCTCCGGAAACTGGCCAACATGATGGCACTGATCTGATGGATTTTTTCTCTCCGTGGCGTCTCCTTGGTTCGACGGTCGTCAAAAGTCTCAATAGTTCGGGATTGACTCCTTTCTCGCAGTCACTGGCCTCCAATGGATGGGTCGTGTCGCCATCAAAGAGCGCGTCAGGAAAGGCGATACTTTCAAGCGATCCGCACCTGGAGATAAGCCGACTGCCGCAGTTCTGGTATCTCCTTGGGGTACATGTCACCACCGACACAAGTGGCGTTTTGGGAATCACCGCGCCGGGGCTTCCGTTTGTCATCATGGGCCACAATAGCAAGGCGGCTTGGTGCTTTACGGTCGGCGGAGTCGATGTCATCGATTACTACCGCGAGACAATCAATCCCGATGACAGCGCGCAATACAAGACGGCCAACGGCTGGCAACCATTCGAAGTGATCCCGGAGACAATCAATGTCCGTGGTGAGTCGACTCCAGTCATCGAAAGAGTTCGCGTCACTCAGCACGGACCGATAGTCTCAAGCGCAACCGACAGTCTTTCGCGCTATGCCGTCCGCTGGGCAGGGTTCGATGTCGATTTAGATGTTGCGGCGACGAGTGGATTCGCTTTGCCAAGAGTAGCCGAATTCGAATCGTTTCGCCGAATCGTGACCAACCTCGGCGCTCTTGACGCCAACTGGATGTATGCCGACAGCGCTGGCAATATCGGCTATCAACTTGGCACGCCGATTCCCGTTCGCCCCCCACAGGCAATCGGCCTTCCTCTGGATGGCGCCGATTCTTCTAGCAAGTGGCTTGGATACCGCCCACTCGAGGAAACCCCACACGCCTACAATCCGGACCGGGGCTGGCTGGCCACCTGCAACAACAAATCAGAACGGAGTCAATATCCGATACCCGGGAATTATGCCATTGACCGGATTATTCGGATATCCCATCTCCTCGATTCACATCAATCCTTCAGTCCTGCCGACATGAAGCGATTTCAGCTCGATGATACCAATGTCTATTTTTTGCGCTGGAAGGAGCCCCTTGTGAAAGCGCTCAAATCAGCAGGAAAAGACTTTGTCGCTCAAGCCATTGCAGAGTGGGATGGATCCTGCGCACTCAACTCACGCGAGGCGCCAGTAATGCTGTCATTCATTTACCGGCTCAAAGAAGTTATCTTCAACGACGAAATCGAAGGATTAGCCCGTCGCATTTCGACCTCCTGGCTCGATCAAATCTATCATGATTCTGCATCTTCATGGTTTGATAATGTGAAAACTGATTCGATTCGGGAAACGAGAGAAATCTGCAGTCGAATTGCCGCCGAGGATGCGCTCACCGACGTCGCCGGAAGATCATTGAGGGAGATGCAAACACTGACCATGAATCATCCCTTTTCGCGTATCCCCGTGTTGAGCAGTCTCCTCAATTTGTCGCATGGCCCCTGGCCGCGAGGAGGTTCTGCCGGAACTCTCAATGCATCCTTTTCGTCTGTGAAAGAAAATGGATTTGAGGTTGTCGCCGGAGCAAGCTGGCGATTTGTGCTCGACTTTGCAAACATTGACAGCGCCCAGATGGTCATCCCCAGCGGTAATAGCGGCCACCCGATGTCGTCGTATTTCATGAATTTTAATCCGATGTGGCGGAGCGGCGAATATTGGACAGTTCCATACTCTGAGAATGCCGTTCGCGCAGTGGCGGTGCGCACCGTCACGCTTACTACTGACACCCTTCCCCGATAAAGCCTGAATTCCCGGTATACCATCTCCGATATTCGGCGATGTCAGGGCATTTGAAACTTTACATCGTTCTCCAATATCATGATATTGGGTTTGATATATATGAAGACGGAAAAGCTTGTGCCTTCGCCTCGGCCTGAGAGAGACTCGCAACCCCAATCCTGGTTCCAGCGACATCGTCTGGGACTACGAGAGTTTGGATTTGAGCATGTTCTCCGTGTTCTTTGCTGGCATCTTCCCAGCGGTCTGTTCAATTACAATCATGCCATTATGTTTGTGACCGACAATCTTTGCCTGGATATTCGATCAAACCCAGACTATCGCGTTCGACTTGCGACAAAGGAAGACGCCAATGCTATGGGTGACGTGGACATAGATAGCGAGACCTTTCTCATGCGATTACGTCGCGGCGATACCAGCGCGGTTGTCACGCGAGGTGAACGACTTGTGTGCATCAACTGGGCCTCGATCCATCGCGTCTTTTCCCCCCTTACCGGCTCGATCCTCGATCCGGGAGCAGATGGCGTCTACTTCTATAACTTATTTACTCCACCTGTGGAACGAGGCAGGGGGTTAACGCGCCTGATTTACAAGATTCAGGCCGAGCACCATCGTGCTCAAGGTCGCAATACCGTATACGCAGGGGTCGAGATCTATAACACCATTTCAATTATTCTCCACGAAAGATTCGGCTTCCGGCGGGCCGGAGAGACTGTTAAGGTTACTTTTCTGGGGGTCAATATTTGTTGGTATAAATCATGGCCGCACCCCACCCGTAAGTTTCATGTCTACTTCCGCATGCCGACCGATATCGAGTGGGCGTAACATCGCGTTTGCCGTTATTCATCCGATACAGTAAACTACGTCATGATGCACGCTCTTTTTTCCTTTCTCATGTATCACCTGCATGGGTGGCAGTTGTTGTTCCGGCTCTATCGCGTTCTGACCGGACGGACCGCCATTGCCGTTTTCATGTATCATCGGGTCGTTCGCGAGCAGACACCGGACTATCTCCAGGGCTATGAGAAAGGACTGGCCGAGAGCGACTATCTGGCGCAACTGCGTGAGATTGAGAAAATATTTCGCGTCATTTCGCTCGATGAGTTCACCAAAATCGTAAGCGGTGAATCGACCCCTGAGTCGTGGCAACCGCTGGCCCTCTTAACATACGATGACGGTGATTCCGAAAACCTGACGCTCGCTTTTCCTCCCCTTTGGGTAAAAGCTCTGCCTGCCGTGTCATTTATTGCCACCGACTTTATCGACTCGCCGCGTCGATTTTACCATTTGCGGGTGACCAACGCGTTGAATAACCTCAGTGACGAAGGATGGAAAGAGGCCGCCGGAGTGCCCATGCCTCAGTCTATGAAGGCCGTCTTCGAGTTTTTTACGCCCAACTATAGGCTGAACAAATATCCCATTCGCCGCCGCCTGATTGAGCCAATGGATATCCTGCCTCCTGCAGAGCGAGATGGCATTATCGACAATTGGGAGGCCCTTGCCGGAGGAAAATACACGCTGGGAATAGAATGCATGTCGTGGGAGCAGATTTGTGCTCTTCCCGCTCGCGATATCGCGGTCGGCTCACACACCGTGCGTCACAATAAGCTTGGGCTAATTTCAGTCGAAGAGACTCGACGAGAGCTTTCTGAATCAAAGTGCATGTTGGAGTCTAAACTCGGCCAGCTGGTCACGGCAATCTGTTATCCCCAGGGATCGTTCAACGACCACATTCTTCTTGAATCCGAACAGGCCGGGTACCGTACAGGGTTTACGACAATCCCGGGGCTTGTCGATTACCCCCTTGATAGCCGTCGGCGGCTGGCTATCCCCCGAATTGGTATGGGACGGGGGAGAGCTCACGAAATTGTCTATCCGCTTGGAAAAGCAGTGCTTGCCCACCTTCGATCCTCACGACGACGCCCGCCGACAAAATGATTCAGCCTCAACCGACGTTCTTTCTTGCCGGTAGGGTCAGAAACCAATAATCTATCCCTCTACCAACTATGAGTCGTTATCAAGTTCGCGTCATAAATTCCCTCGCCGAGTTCCGCACTATCGGCGACCAATGGAACCGTCTCGTGGAGGCGACCCCGCTCGACCATGCCTATATGCGGCATGAGTGGTTCTCCTGCTGGATAGAAGCCTACAACGCTGGGGACCATCTTGCAGTTGTGACCTTGTGGCAGGGGGATAGTCTGGTAGCGGCGGCGCCATTGCGTCGGGCAGTCGAAAGCAAACGAGGTATCTCCATTCGACTTCTCAAGTTCCTCCAGTCGCCGGTGTCGCCCCGTTGCAATATCATCAGCACGACGCCCGACCAGATGCAACAGATAATACAGGCAATGTATACCCTCCCGGATTGGGATCTGCTTATCCTTGAAAATCTGGAAGAATCGATGCCCTCGACCCAACAGCTGGCAGGGTTGATTGCTACGGAAAAGGATATTCGCGGTCGGATTACCGAAGGCCGCCAGTCACCGTTTATGAGCATCACGGGAACATGGGACGACTATCTCACCTCTCTCAATAGCGCGCGCCGGGGATACATAAAGAATGAGTGTATGAAGCGACTGACCAAAGCGAAGAGTCATTCGCTGTATCGCCTGCATGCCGCCCAGGACGCCGAGAATGTATTTGTTGTCATGCACGATGTCTCGGGGCGAAGCTGGAAGGGAGCTGAAGGTTCGGCCATCGGTCAGCTATCGGCGATGCAGACATTTTATGAATTGTATTTGCCGATCGCGCTGAGGCTGGGACATATCGACGTGTGGGTCCTTGAGATCGAAAGTATTATCGCAGGATTTGATTGCTGTCTCACCAACGGCAATAATTACTCCGGCATTCGTTCGGACTATGATACCCAGCTCAAGTATTATCATCCCGGGGAAAACATGAGAATTGCGGTTATCAGACGACTCTTTGACTCCGGTAAGCCCGGCGAATACGACATGGGCGGTGATGCCGCGCTATACAAGATGAAATGGGCAACCGGCATTCGACGCCACCTCAATATCACCATTGTAAACGATACCTGGCGCGCCAAAGGGATCGCATTCAGCAGATATACCCTGAAACCAATTATCGAAAGGATCATGAAGCGCACCGATTCCGCCCCACCCACGGGTGGCAATCCCCCTCCACAACAGGGGAATACGGCGTGAAATCGGTCGGCTCGCAGTTTTTCAAGAATATCATTACTTCATACGCCGCCATGGTGATTGGTTTGGGCATCACCTTTTTCTTCACGCCGTTTCTAATCGGTCAGCTGGGAAAGGATCTCTACGGCATCTGGACCTTGACTTTTTCGATTCTTGCTTTTTTTGAGCTGGCCGATGCCGGCATGCGGCAATCGCTGGTGCGATACATATCAAAACACTATGCCACCCGCGACTGGACCAACGTTAACCGCGTCTTCAGTTCATCCGCCATTATTTACTTTTTCATCGGCGCCATATTCGCGTTGGCGACTGTCATTTTCTCGTTCTGGTTTCTCGATTCTTTCAAGATTCCTCCGGCTTATCTGGATAAGGCCCGGTACACCCTTCTCATCATCGGTCTTAGCCAGGCACTGAATTTTGCGCGACTGCCGTTCACATCGCTGGGCCCCTTTCACCGCTTCGACATCAGCCTCTATTTTTCCCTTGGTATCAAGTTGATACAGACAACGGGCATTGTCATCCTTCTCTGGCTTGACCTGGGATTGGTTGAAATGGCCGTGCTCGTCTTCGTGATCCACCAGATAGGGCGTACCTGGCAAAACGTCGTGAGGAAGCGGATGTTTCCCGAAATGTCATTTAGCCGGGAATACATTTCAAAGGCGACGATGAAGGAGATGCTATCGTATGGGATGTTCTCATTTCTCATCGTGCTGATGCTGTTGCTCATTAACGGCTCCGACAATGTCATTCTGGGGCGCTTTGTATCGACCGAGGCCGTGGCGCTTTTTGCCGTGCCGATGTCGATTATTATGCAGTTGCGAAGCTCTATCTTCTCGTTGTGCACCCCGCTGGTTCCCGCCATCAGCCACTTTGAAGCCGAGCGGGACTTTGCCAAGATTGTAGATATTTATTCGCGCTCGACGCGGTACGTCTATTTTATCTCGGCCTATTTTTGCATCATGGTGCTGACGTTCGGCGGCCCATTTCTGTTGTTGTGGGTGCAAAAGGATTTCGCCGATTCGATAGTTGTGTTGTATATCCTTATCGTACCGGCGGCGATTCATATGCCGCAGACTATCGCCAATTCGGTGTTGTACGGCATTTCCAAACATCATGTGGCCTTTTATATCCTAAGCGCTGAAGCCGTCTCAAAGATTGTCCTGTCACTACTCCTTTTGGGGCCGCTCGGTATTGTCGGCGTTGCGCTTGGCACCGCTATTCCGCAGATCATTATTTATTCCGCCATTTTCCCCTGGTTCTTTTACAAGACCTTGAACGCCCCCGTCTCCGAGTTTTATTCGACGGCGGGCATGTCGATAGCGAAGGCGATTGTGCTGGTGCTCCCCGTCTCCTGGGCTATGAAGTGGCTGTTCCCCCCGGAAAACTGGGGATGGCTTTTCACCGACTGCATAGTGGCGACTGTCCCAATGCTCATCGGGCTGTTTTCAATTGTGCTCCTTCCGCACGACAGACGACGCATTATCGACGGCCTGCTAAATCTGGTTAGAAAAAAAGCTTAATCTCCGCGTATAAAGGCCATATGTTATCCTGACTGCTGGCAGTCATAACAAACAATATGCGATCACTCGAGAATACCCAATACATCAGCGCCAAGGGCCTCTGGCTGACGCTTTTCATATTACTGTGCATTGGGTGTGGAATCTCAGCGGTTTTTGTCAACCCGCTCTTTATCATTGGGGCGATTCTGGTGATTCTCAATGTCCTCATGGTATTGAAATACCCGATGTGGGGAATGCTGATTTATCTCATTATTTATCTTCTTCGCCCGGGCGAGCTCTATCCGTCGCTGGCGCCGCTGAGGGCTGAATTACTGATTGGAGTATTCGCCCTGATCTCGGTCGTCATCCACCAGAAAATATTCGAAGGCACAGTGCGGCTCCCCACCAACAAGATGACCATTCTACTGTTGGGATTCTTTACAGCCATGGTGTTATCGATAACGACGTCGTATGAACGCTTCCAATCCAAGGATGTGTGCGTCGACTTTCTGAAACTATTGATCTTCTTTTATCTGATTACCTGTACCGTCACAACACGGAAGCGATTTCACGCTTTTGTCGCCGTCTTCCTCTTGCTGATTGGATATACCGCGTTGGATGCCTTTAAGGGTTATCTGAGTGGTAATTTCGTGAACACCATGAATGTGGAACGTCTGACCGGAAGCACCAGCGCGGGCGGTGACCCCAATACCCTTGCCTCGACCATGGCCAGCACTATTCCTATGCTGGTGGCAGTGCTTTTTATCTTTCGCGGCTGGCTCTCCCGGGCATTCTATGGGGGGCTGGCGATTCTTATGGTTGTCCTTATCACCATCACCGCCTCGCGAGGCGGACTTCTGGCCTTTCTCGGT
>ERZ1292633.4550-Hain-H41-02um-R1-4550-length-12819-cov-183_pt1 | contig 12819 bp, 14 predicted proteins | sample MGYA00564406_ERZ1292633 | MGnify/ENA primary metagenome ERZ1292633 (study PRJEB36523, sample SAMEA6512639) | groundwater metagenome | collected 2019-01-08 | study: AquaDiva: Metagenomics assemblies of 32 groundwater samples
AACTGCCGAAGCGTCCGGTCGGTAAACCGCATCCCCACCGCAGCCGTGCTGCTCGTAACTTCCACCACGCGGAACTCCACGGACCCAGACGTAAACTTATTCCCAAAGTAGGGAAACATCGTGTAGATCTGCGAGAGCGAAAAGGGGCGAGTCAGGGCCAGCATGATGGGAGACACTTTTTCAGCCCCTGCTTTAAACGCAAAGCGGGGATCGCCCGAGATCCGCTCACAGAACTCATAGAGATACGACGTAAATTCGTACGAGTAGCTGTTCCACGGATTCTTCAACAGCTCCGGAGTCACATGATAGATGGGATCCTTAATGCGATCATTTAAGAGGCGACACAACTCCTCAACTGCTTCTTTTCCTGCCGACGCTCCTCCCGCAGACGTCACTAACTTCTCTAAAAAGACCGTCACCGCTCTGATGCTGACGCCGCCAAGGTCTCGGATCGTCTGACCCTGTTCATCCAACCCGAACGGGCGAAACACCATGGCGCCCTGCTCAAGAATGGTTCGATCTTTTGGTAAGAGTTCGATGTTCGGGAAAGACTTAGCCTCGACAATGTCGAGCGTGCTGCTTGTCATGGCGGCATCCCCCCAGACGACAGGTCTATGGGACGGAACTGGGCGCGGTGTTGAGCGCAGTCAGCCAGTACGGCAGCCGAGGGATCGTACAGAGCCAGAGGTGTTGATCACCTGCTCAGTTCACCTACGGGAATAGCACGTATGGCTCGCGGAGTATATCGACGACCGCGTGAGCTTTGCAATACGAAGGTTGAGCCCCTTCCATCTGTGGGGAGAAGCCGGTCAAAAGGTGGGACTGGCTGTGGGGAAAATACCTGAGGGACTGACCCTCTCGGTTCGTGGGAGACGTGTATCCGCAGAGTGCCAAAGGAAGCACGCTGCTAGTGTCTCACTGACCGCTTGAGCTTTTTTTCAACGCTGGCCACCTTGCTCTGGAGGCGTCCGGAATGGCCCTTTCGGTAATCAACTTTGATCGTACAGGAAATGCGGTTGCAATCCTTTTTCATCCGTTCATAGCATCGCTGCACCACCGAAAAGACTTCCTCCCATTCGCCTTCTAAGACCGTGCCCATCGGATTTAATCGATACGCGACCCCACTCTTATCAATAATATCGAGAGAACGGGCCACATATTTCCCGACACTCTCGCCCTTTCCCAACGGCGACATGCTGAACTCCAGTAGGACCATTGTGCCTCCTATTGTTGCGTGGCATCAGGTTGTGCATTCGTCACAGCCTGAGCCCGCCCTTCCAACCAGACATTGGGATATCGCACCTTGCCGAGAAAACGAAAACCGTCTAACGCGTCGCGCAGGAGTGCCCGCCGCTTCTCGGCATCCGGCTCATTCGCCTTGGCCTGTTCACGTAGTTGCCCGAGCCACTCGACGAACTCGATGAATTCTGCATCGAGGATCTGCTCCAAATCCTCTTTCATGAATCCAGAAAGAGCCGGTGCCACCCCGCTTGTACTGATCGCAACTCGCACATGTCCCGCTGCCACGACGGCGGGCATCGTGACGCTGCTTGCCTCTGGGTAGTCTACTGACCAGAGCAGCACACGCTTTTCTCTGGCTTGAGCCACCAACATTTGAGCAAAGTCACGATCGCCCCGAAGGGTATTGAGAATGAGAATGACGTGTTCGAGATCCGTGTCACGAAAATGTCGCCCTCGATGGATAATCTTACCCGAAGCCGCCAGCAGGCGTAACGGTTCATTCAGTGTGGGACTGATCACCGTGACTCGCGCACCAGACTCGAGCAGGCGCTGAGATTTTTCCGATGCCTCCTCATCGCCACCGATCACCAGGACCGGCCAGCCTCTTACATCCAAGACCAAGGGAAAACCAGGATTGGCAACCATGACATGACTCCCAATTTGACTGAATGGCTCAGTATCTGAGAATGAACCTCCATCATGCAAGTGGGATTTCTGAAATCCATAGCTCATTTCCCATTTTGGTCAGTTCGTCGCTATAATGCAGTACACTCGAATGAGTGGAATGATTTCGTGGGCAATATTGGAAGACTGTCCGGAGGGGGCGGGTGCGGACCGATTGGCTCCTGACGATGACGTCAACCCAGCGCGCTAGGTGTCGGCCGGATCTGCATCTAGCTCCATATTCCAATAGAGATAATCACGCCAGCTTTCCGGCGTGTTGCGAATGCCGATGGTAATGGTAATGACGGGGCTCCATCGAGGTTTCACCGGCCGCTTTTTCAACTTCATGCTGGCTTCTTCTGGCGTCCGCCCGCTCTTCCGATTGTTGCAGCGCCAGCAGGCAGTGACGATGTTTTCCCACGTCTTTTTCCCACCTTTGGCGATGGGCACGACATGATCAAATGTCAGTTCTTCAGTCCGAAATCTGTGATTGCAGTATTGGCAGCAGTACCCATCTCGCGTAAAAATGTTGATGCGGGAAAACTTGACGGCGCGATGACTGTCCTTCAACTTCACCAGCCTCAACAGGCGCATCACCGCGGGAAGCTTGATCGACAGAGAAATCCCATGGATTTCCCTATCGTAGACCTCCAAGACTTCGACTTTTCCTTGCCAGAGGAGAGAGATCGCTTTTTGCCAATGCACAACCCGGAGGGGTTCATACGTCGAGTTGAGCAGGAGGGTCATTTCCATAGAAGAACCTCATCCCCAATCGGACCTCCAGGCCAGTCACGGAGTTTATCCGAGGGGCATAGCTACCCGCTGCTATTTCTATGCCATAAGGTGGCATTGAAATCAAGCAAGCGCCCTTCTGATGCCACATACGGCAGACCGAGCGAGAGATGACGATCATGAGCGATTTCGTGAGAGTGGCCTTTACGCACGAGATTCCACCCGGCACAGGACGAACGGTTGAAGTCGATGGGATCTGGATTGCGGTCTTCAACGTGGATGGAACTTTTCACGCAATCGATAATTCCTGCCCCCACGCGGGCGGCCCGCTCGGAGAAGGGAAACTGTGCGACGCGGTTGTCGAATGTCCCTGGCATGGCTGGAAATTCAGCGTGATCTCAGGAGAACGCGTCGGCAATCCGAATTTTCAGGTGGTGCGCTGCGAAGTTCGAATCCAAGAGAATGAAGTTCAGATCGCCATCCCACCGACACTCAGAGAACCGGTCTAACTTTTTGACGGACCAGGCGGTGAAGGTACTGTTCCGTCCTCAACATCAGGCGCTTTCGGCGTCACTCCGTCCGCCGGTAGCGAGGCCGCATTGACCTTCTTGAGTTTCAGATGGGCATGCCAAATGAATTCTCGCTCGAACCATTGGCCTCGCACCCCCTGATCGCGAAGCTGCACACGGATCTCGTAGATATCCCCCTCGACATGCTTCACTCGCCATTCACCGAGTCGAACCCCTTGCCCACGATCCTTCATCATACGAACATGCTCGTTCATAGCCTGTAGGACTGTCGGGTGACCGATCGCCTGAGAGCTCTGCACCAACGCCAACGCCTCAACTTCTCGCTGGTCTCTCGACGGGGTTGTCGATGGTAGCGTGGTCCATGCATAGTAGAGTCCACCCAGCAGTAGGATTGCGACGACTGCATAGCGGATCAGGTGAGTGGCGAGCGATCGCGAAAAGATACGGCTGTTAGTCATGCAGATGTTGTCTCAGTGTAGAAGAACCAACTCGTGGAACCTTGTGACCTGCACGGCATCTTAGGAAGGCCGGAACGCCATGTCAATGCAGCGTCGAGACCCGGTCGTGACGAGTGCCGCTTGTTTGGCGAAAAGCCGGTGTGTTACAAGTACGGGAAGGTTCTAAGATGGTCGGGCACAGAATGAGTACGGTGCATGAAGTTCTTTTTATACGGTGATCTCCTCAATCCTTCGCAACTCAAGCGGCGAGCCCCGGAACATAGATTTCTCTACCTCGCCACCTTGTCGGACCATACGGTGAAATTTTGCCGATGGTCGTCGCAATGGCGGTGCGGGCTTGCCAGTATCGTACCTTCACAAGGTGAAAAGACTTGGGGCGGGGTGTTTGAACTCACAGACGAAGATATAAAAAGCATGGACCAGTTTGAGCAGGATGTGCCGCAGGGCACGTACCGCCACCTGCAAGTCACCATCTCGACCGATCGCGGAGAGAAGGAACTGGTCACCACCTACGCAGCGAACCCGATCGGGAAGTTTAAACCCAAAGACCACTACCTGGACTGGGTGCTGAAGGGACTCAAAGAGTGGAAGCTTCCGGAAGACGTGATCCAGCAATGGGCGTCATATAGGCCGAGGTAATGCAGGAACTCATAGCTGACAGCTTTCAGCTATCAACCATCAAATAGCTTTTACGTTTGAGCCGACGGCTGATTGCTGACAGCTGGTAGCTCGACTTAGATTGAGGAGATTATGCCAAAACCAAAATATCATATTCTTGTCTGCACCAATTCTCGCCCTCCTGGTCACCCCAAACCATCGTGCGGGTCAGCGGGTGCTGCACAGCTGCTGATGGCGTTCAACATGGGGCTGATGCAACGTTCTGTCCCACCGGGGGAAGTGTTGGTCAGCGCGACAGGCTGCCTTGGTCCTTGCGAGCAGGGTCCGACGGTCGTCGTCTATCCTGACAATACCTGGTATTCCAAGGTCACTGAGGGGGACGTCGCTACCATCCTTGATGAACATGTCGCGAAAGGGACACCGGCCGCGAAGCTGAATCCAGACTCTGTGTGGAAATAAGCTGAGCCCCTGGATGGTCGGCTTCGAGCGGTCAGGTGAGACTGACGCTTGATTGCTTCAGCTGATGGCTGATAGGTTCCCTTTGACACATGAGTACACCAACTCATCACGAACACAAAGACCATGCACCCAGCTCAATTGGGTGCATGGTCATTACCTGTAGTGATACCCGCACACAAGAAACCGACACCAGTGGTCAGCTGATTCGCACGCTCCTTGAAGCGCGAGGCCATACTGTAGTCGGATATCATCTCGTGAAGGACGATCCGGCCCAGATCCAGTGGTGGATCGCGCGCGGCGTGATCAACGACGCGGTGCAGGCTATCATCATCAACGGCGGTACCGGCATTTCCAGGCGGGATTCCACGTTCGAAGCGGTAGACGAGATGTTAGAAAAACGCCTCGCCGGATTCGGCGAAATCTTTCGGTTACTCACCTATCAAGACATCGGCTCACCGGCGATTATGAGCCGAGCGACTGCCGGTGTCATCAAAGGCCGTATTCTCTTTTCTACTCCCGGCTCAGAAAACGCCGTCCGCCTCGCGATGGAAAAGCTCATTCTTCCCGAACTCGGACATCTCGTGAAAGAACTCAACAAGTAACGGTAATGGGGAGGTCGCTTCGACCGACGAGAAGTGGGTTCGCTTCTGCAACCGCAAATAAGCGTGGAAGGAGAAACAGGGCAACCGGTGCGACCTTGGCGGATAGTCGGAGCCAGTGGCCCGCATTCCCCTTACTACTTACCCTTTACCCCTCACCGTTCTTAGTCTTGTGTGATCTTCGGTTCCTCGTACGTCACTTCCGTTGAAATCTTCGACTGCGCATAGCGCTTATAGTGTAACAGGAGGTCGCGCACGGAGACGACGCCAGAAATCTGCCCGTTCTTGGTGACGCCGAGATGGCGCACACCCAGATCGGCCATCATATCCTGCGCATCATCGATCGACTGACTCCCCTCGATCGTACAAATCGGCGTCGTCATGATCTTCTCGACAGTCAACTTGCCCAATGGCTTTCCGCTCGCCACGGCACGCCGAACGATGTCGGTGTCCGTCACCACCCCAACCAATTGTTTACCCTTCTTCACGAAGAGCGATCCCACCCGCGCCGCACGCATCGTCTTGGCGACACTGGCAATCGACATTTTTGGTCCTACACTCTTGGGGTTCTTGTTCATAATCTTTGCGACAGTGGACATGCTTCCTCCTTTACCTTCGAATGGACTGACACGAAAGAACGCCGGCCACGCTCACTATTGATTGGACTCAGGGTAGCACAGAATGGCAGGGAGGCTCAAAACAGGAAACGACACAACCCAGGACTCAGCAAGTCTCTTAGAAGTTTAGCGTTCCTTCGACGACCATCACACAATGCCCACCGACCTTCACACCTTGAATGATATCGTCGTCCGATTCTACTTGAACGAGAATCCGTGATGGCCGATCGATTTCATAGCCCTGTTCGATGAGGATGTTGGTCGTCGGTCCAACTTCGACAACGCCATTCTGAACCAGGTATGCACCAAGTGCGCCGCCGGCGCTTCCTGTGGCAGGATCTTCCAAGATTCCAATTTTCGGAGCGAACATCCTCGCGTGAACGGACGCGAACGATTCGACTGTCACCGTCGTGAAGACCATAATCCCATTGGCCCCGAACCGTTCACAGACATTGATAATGGCCGACGCATCAGGGTTGATCGACCGGACAGCCGTCAACGTTCGCACCGGCACGATCAAGACCGGTAAGCCGGTGGACACGACTTGGAGCGGCCATTTCGTATCGGCGATCACGTGCTTTGGCAAACTGAGGGCTCCACCAATCAGATACACATCGTCGATGGCGTCGATGGGATCAAGGAATTCAGGTTTAGGTTGAGACATCACGACCCGCACCACGCGACTCTGTTCCGCATGCAATTCGACGGAAAACAAACCGATATTACATTCTTGCACGACCGACGTCACAGGTTCCTGAGTCGAGATCCTCCCGATCTGGGCCAACACGTAAAACGTACCCAGTACCGGATGGCCTGCAAAGGGAATTTCTTGAGTCGGGGTAAAGATCCGCAACCGAGCCACTGCGGCAGGGTCGGTCGGTGGAAAGACGAACACCGTCTCCGAGAGATTCATCTCCCGAGCGATCTGTTGCAGCTCGTCATCTGTCAGACCATCCGCGTCGGGAAACACCGCAACGGGATTGCCGCCGAACGGCTGGCTGGTGAACACGTCAGCCTGGTAGAATTTCAGTGATCGAGTTTCAGACATAATGATTCATTCGTGCCAGTAGAAAAAGTCTCACGCGTTGAGTCGCGCATCGGACCTCACCTGCACGCGGAACGTCGGCTCATCGGCCCAGCTACAATACTCTATTTTTCAGAAAATGAGAACTGGCTGAGACCAGCGTCCAATGGTTGGAATAAATTGACAGACCGTGCGTGCCTTTGCGACACTCGTCTCGTGAACAACGTGAATGCACAGGACGTAGCGCACGCGCTAGAGATTTTGGAGCTGACCCTCCCCGTCACGTCCGACACCCTTGATCGCGCCAAGCGTGTGCAGTTGTACAATTGGAATCCGACACGCTACTCCAACCTGACGAATAATCCCACTCAATACATGCAGGCCTATAAGAAGGCCGAAGAAATGACCAAACTGGTCGAGGCCTCTCACTCCCTGCTCTCGGCCTTGCTCGTCCCTGACGAGCCTGAACCTTAATCGTCAACCACAGACCTCGCGCCCCTCGCCAACCGTCTCTCGTCATGCCTCAATCGTGGAGAAGGATGTACCTCCGTCAGATTGACAGCTGAAGGTTTTCACCTCAACCGGCATCATGACTCGTGACACGCGACATCCCTTCATCTCCCTGCGAAAGCGCCACTGGCCACGTGATCAAACCCGATACACCTTCCGGCGATCCGACCGGCTGCGCCTGCTGTGCGTAGATTTGAGGCAACTGGTTCGTCCCGAACTTCGAGATATAAAGGAAGACATGCTCGCGCGAGTTCACGCGCACAGCCCAAGGATGGAAATCATGCTTGTAGAATTCTTCGCAGAGCTGCATCGCATCAAGACATGACAGAGTACTGGGATCATTCAAGGTGTAATAATAATCCAGCGGGAGATCGTACTCCTCCTGCTTATGAATCGTCATGCCGAATTGTTCCGGCTTCCGCACCATCGGCGTATGGCGATAGGCCACGAAGTAGAACAGTTCCAGCGAGTGAATCACCGGCTGGTTGTCGAGAACAAACTGGCGGGTTTCCATCGCCTCGTCGAACGTTTCGCTCGGGAACCCATAGAACGCCATCACATGGTTCCAGATTCCCGCCTTCGCCGCCATCTGGAGATTACGCTGGATCACGTCCTTCTTGGCATGTTTATCCATGAGAGTTAAGACGCGCTCGTTGGCCGACTCCATTCCGTAGTAGAGCGTACAGCAGCCCGCCTTGGCCGCCAGATCCCAGGTGGTCTGATCTTGCAGGGTCTCCTCAAATCGAATGAGCGTCGTCCACTTAATCCCGACATCTTGATCGACCAGCAGCTGTGAAACCTTCTTGAATAATGCCGGCGGATAGGACTCATCGCTAAACAAGAAGTGGCGACAGTGGTACTTATCCCGTAGCACCTTGATCTGGTCGATGACCAACTGGGCCGGCATCCCGCGGTACTGATCGAAGTACCCCTGGCCATGGTCACAGAAGGTGCAGCGGCCCCAATAGCAGCCACGCGTGGCCAGATAGGGAATAATCAGTTCCGGAACGAAGTAGCGATCCAGCGGCATCCCGTCAAAATCCGGCAGAGGCAACGAGGTCGTCTTCTCGGTATAAACTTCCGGGTTCCGGTGGAGGCCTGCCGCATCCCGATAAATCAAGTTGGGAACAGAGACAATCGGTCGCTGGCCATTCAGTGCTTCAATAAGCCATAGCAAAGCATGTTCACCTTCATAGAGAATGGCTGAATCGAATACCTCCGTGAAGAATCTCTCGTGATGCACGAGGTCTTCATGCAATCGAGTAATAACATTGCCACCCACCACGAGATGGATGTGCGGGAACGTCTCCTTGATCATCTTGGCAAAGGTCAAGCCGGCTAGCAACTGCATCTGTGTCCCAATGGAAATGCCAACCACGTCAGGCTGTTCCTTCGCGACCTGCGGCAGAACCAACTGATTGCACAGATCTCGATAGACGTTCACCTGCTCATCCTCCAAACAGGCGAACACTTCGTTCGAGACGCCGGGGCGATAGCCGAGATTGCTTTCCATCGGATAGAAGACGAGCGAGGCAGGATAGTAGGCAGCAGAGATATAGGCCATCGTCTCACGGAACGTGTTCAGCGCCCCTTCCAACAGCTCCGCATCGTAGAACCGCTCACCACGGACGATCCGCTTCGCATCCTCCGCTCGTTCCGCCAGATCGAACACATCACGTTCATAGGCCTGCTCGACCACCGCAAGTTGATTCACCTCTCGTTCAGTCAGTGCGTCGGCCTTCTCTTTCGCTTGCAATGACTTGAGTTGCATCCCAAGCCTAGCCTTCACCCAAATCAGAAAATCCATACTGAAAAAGTGATCCCACATCCCGATATTGATATCGCGCTGGATTACCGTATGACCCGCTTCTCGTAGGACCGCAGTCAGCGAAGGCAGGGCAAGATAAGGCGCCGTCGGCACCCACTCAGGGGGGAACAACAACATGACCTTGGACTGCTTCCGATCGTCCTTCTTGATCGGAACCAGACCCTCAATTTGTACAAGACCGCTTGTGCTCATGCTTGTTCTTCGTTAGGCGTGAATCGTAAGGCGTCAGGTGGAACTCCAGGATTGCATCCTCGCCCCTTACGCCTCACCCCTCCACCCCTCACGGCCCTCATTACATCTTCCCCACTAACGTCGGCTTGACTCCAACCACTTTAGCCTTCTGATATTGCAGATCCTGGAGCTTGCCTAAACCAAATTTTGAAATATAGAGAAAGATGTATTCCCGGATGTAGAGACGAAGATCCCAGCCGGGGTTGTGGTTTCGCTCGAACTGCTCGAACACACGCTCCGCCTCCTCGATGCTCATCCCCTGTTTCACGGTGTAATAGTAATCGAGGGCCAAGTCCCATTCGGGATTCTTGTAGGCGGTCACTCCCCACTTCTCGGGATGCTTGGCGACCGGGTTGTGCCGACCCAGGTCAAAGGTGCCGAAGCCCAAGGAATGCACATGGTCCTTGTTTGCCTCAAGAAATTGCACCGATTGCCAGGCCTCTTCCTTCGTCTCGCCAGGAAATCCAAAGAAGCCCATACAGTGGTTCCAGATCCCCGCCTCCGCCGTCAGCTTCAGGTGCTGCGTCATGATCTCCGTCGTCGTCGCCTTATCCATGAGCTGCAGCACTCGTTCCACGCCGGACTCGTAGCCAAAGTGGAGATACTTGCACCCTGACTCTTTCGCATCCTGCCACACCGTCTGATCCAGCAAGCTCTTCTCAAACCGCATATGCGTGGTCCAGACGATGCCCATCTGACTCTCTATCAACCCGCGAGCAAGTTTTCTGAACAAAGCCGGGGGGTAGGATTCATCGGTAAAGTGGAAGTGCTTGGTGCCATATTTATCGCGCAGAAACTGAATATCCGCGAGCGCATCCTGTATCTTTTTAGATCGGTAACCGGCCGTATAGCCTTCGCCATGGTCACAGAATTCGCACCGGCCCCAATAGCAGCCGCGCGTGGCGAGATAAGGCAAGATCCTGGTCGGCACGAAATACTTTTCCAGCGGCAAGCCGTCAAAGTCCGGCGGCGGAAGCGCCGCGAGATCCTCCGCATAACTGGTCGATGACGTATGGACCCCGGTCTCGTCCTTATAGATCGTATTCGGCACCTCAGCCAGACTGCGCTTCGCCCCTACCGCAGATACCAGTTGCACAAACGCCGTCTCCCCTTCATAGACCACCGCACTATCGAAGTACTGAAACAGGGGTGACTGAGGCAGCACATCTCGCAAGCGCGTCACCGTATTGCCGCCGATGGTTATGTGGATGTGGGGGAAGTGCTGCTTGATGAGGGCGCAGAAGGTCATCGTCGAGAACATCTGCTGTTGCAGGACGATCGAGATGCCGATCACATCCGGCCGCTCCGCTTCGATCGCCGGCTTCACGAGATGGTCGAACACATCACGGTAGATATTCACCTGCGTATCGTTCACCGCATCGATGACTTCGGAGGAGACATAGACCTTGTACGACAGATCTGTCTCCATCGGCGGCATGCAGATTCTCGCCGGGGAATAGACCATCGAGATCACCGACATCACTTCACGAAAGACTTGAAGTGACCATTCTAACTTATTAATATCATAGAACTGTTCACTTCTTATGATGCGCTTCGCTTCTTCCGCATTCTGGATCAACTTCGCCATCCGTTGATGGGTCACATCACACAGCGCGAGCTGCAGATCCATCTCGCTGGCGTCGAGATCTCGCTTCTTAGAGAGCTTGCGCAATCGGTCGAGCTGCTGCGGCACTCGGCGCAGAACCTTCTTCAAAAAGTCCTCGCTGAAATACCAGTCCCACATCTCCAGATTAATGTCTTTTTGAATCACCGTATGGCCGGCCTGCCGCAGGACGGCGGTGAGGGAGGGAAGGCTCAAATAGGGTTCGGAGGGGTACCAATCCGGCGGGAAGATCAGCATGACCTTCATCTTCCGGCCACTGGAGGCTTCGAAAGACTGACGATTGAGGAGGATCAGCTCCTTCGAGGCCCGTTCGCCTTTAGAATATTCGATCTTCACGCCGGCCTGATCCTTCCCCAAAACTGGCTCAAACTAATAGCAAAGCCAATGAGTTAGGCTTGAGAAAAGATATTGTACGGGGGTGCGAGAAAGAGATGCAAGGGCGGGATGGGATGGAAGGCCGCCCACATTAGTCCCGTGCTCCCCGAACGCGCGCCCTGGGAAGGACCTCGTTCGACGGGCGCAGTGGGACCAACATGGGCGCCCTTCCAATAAGGAAAGAAAAGGACAAATAAAAGAAGCTGTGGCCAGATAGTCCTTTGTGCTCGCTGAGGCCTCACGGTGAACCAGTGGTCCCTCAATGCGCGCAGTAAGGGACTACTTGACCACTCCTTATTAAAGAGAAAAGAAGAGAGGCCTGATGAATCAACAAGCTCTATCAACCTGGCACTGTATGGAGAAGGAGCCACTGTAGACCTAAAAATGAGAAACGCTTACAATGCCAACGTATTTTGACCATTTGACGCCGCCATCATCGGGCCAAGCCGATGCGTGTGAAGAACCCACCTCACCATGGCCTGTCGGTCAAAGATGATTGCCTTGAGCCGCGCACTGGAACTCTTAAATTGGACGATCATGGACGAGCGGTGGAAGAGATCGATGAAGACAACTGCCCCGCGTGCGTCGAACTGCTGTGCGAGGCTATCTTCGGCGGGAAGACTTATGGCAGCGATCGGCATCCCTCAACGGGTATTTCCCCACTTCGTCATGGTCGCCGGAATCGGTCGGTAATAGGCGGATAATGAACATGCACAAAGCAAGACGCGACCCCAATTCATCTGGGCATTAGCTACCGACATGAAAGCGGACAGTACCTCTGAGATTGATGCTGAGAAATGACCGCGATACCATCTTTTGAAAAAGTAGCAATAATTTCTGGCAATCCAAGGCTTTCGGCCGAGATTTCGTCTCTCTTCAAGCGTCCTCGACACTATATTCCCATTATATCTGGACCTCACCTCGCCCGTCCCGATTCGAGTAATGAACTGATTAGACGGCACAATGCACTCTCGATGGCTCAATCTCGAAAGGTGCTACTCGCGGGGATGACTGTCGATAAAGAACGCGCTATGTCTGATGGCCAGCTGGACGGGATGTTCATTTCAGTGAAGTCCAGAGACGAAGCTCAAGAAGCTTTGAAAGGCTGGACGAAGAGCCCTAGTGAAATGTTGGATTGGGGTAGTGATAATCTTGGCATCGGTCTTCTGTTGGCTCGTCGATCAAGAAAGTTATTGAATACTGCTGATTCGAAATCTCCGACAACCAGTTTCATCGCAAGTGGAAGGCATATCTTAAGGTAATTAGGGCGAAACGTAACCAAAGAAGCACCGTAAGAAGAGTTTGAAAA
>ERZ1292633.4552-Hain-H41-02um-R1-4552-length-12817-cov-4_pt1 | contig 12817 bp, 7 predicted proteins | sample MGYA00564406_ERZ1292633 | MGnify/ENA primary metagenome ERZ1292633 (study PRJEB36523, sample SAMEA6512639) | groundwater metagenome | collected 2019-01-08 | study: AquaDiva: Metagenomics assemblies of 32 groundwater samples
GATAAAGTTCAGAAAAATAAACTTTTACAAGAATTATTCTGCAATAAAAAAGATTCAATTTCTGTCAGCTATTTGAGAATCAGTATCGGTGCTTCGGATTTGAATTTCGCTCCTTTTACCTACAATGATTTGCCGGAAGGTGAAACGGATTTGAATTTAGAAAAGTTTAGTCTTTCAATGGACGAAAAGCATTTAATTCCTTTATTACAAGAGATTTTACGCATCAATCCGAAGTTGAAGATTATGGGGTCGCCGTGGTCAGCACCGCTTTGGATGAAAGATAAAAACAGCTTTTGGGGCGGACATCTTCAACCGAAATTTTACGAGGTTTACGCAAACTATTTCGTTAAACACATCAAGGAAATGGAGAAACGCGGAATTAAAATCGACGCGATTACGCCGCAAAATGAACCGCAGCACGACGGCAATAATCCGAGTATGTTGATGACTCCGAGCGAACAAATTGCGTTCGTCAAAATCTTAGGCAAAGCGTTTCAAGCAGCAAATATCAAAACGAAAATTATCATTTATGATCATAATTGCGATAACCCAAATTATCCGATTGAAGTTTTGAACAATGCAGAAGCAAAGAAATTTATAGACGGTTCGGCTTTTCATCTTTACGGCGGCGACATTGGTTGTATGAGCAAGGTAAAGTCCGCTCATCCCGATAAAAATCTTTATTTTACCGAGCAATATACGAGTTCAAAAGGGGCTTTCGCAGGTGATTTGAATTGGCACATTAAAAATCTGATAATTGGGGCAACACGAAATTGGAGCAAAAATGTTCTGGAATGGAATTTGGCAAATGATGCTGAATTCAAACCGCATACGCAAGGCGGCTGCAACGTCTGCAAAGGAGCTTTAACTATTGCCAATAATACGGTAATGAGAAATGTGTCGTATTATATTATTGCCCATGCAGCCAAATTTGTTCCATCGGATTCGGTTAGAATTAACAGTAATTCAACTGAAATAATCAGTAATGTGGCTTTCAAAACTCCAAACGGAAAAATAGTTTTGATTGCCCAAAATGATGGCAAAGAGACGACAAGTTTTAATATTAAGTTCAAAAACAAACAGGCAGTTGCCACGCTTCCCGCAGGTTCAGTCGGGACATTTATTTGGAAATAACGCAATGAAAAATCTTATCTTTACAATTCTTTTTCTTTCCCTTTCTATTGTCGGATTCGGTCAAACGACCAAACAAAAAACTGTTTCAGCAAAAGGCAAAACAGTCACTGTTTATTCAACATCCGAAAATACAAATCAAAAATTAACACAAACAAATCAAGCTAAATTTGCTGAGAAAAGACAACCGGTCGAAACTGAAATCAGCGTTTTTGTTAATCCGAATAAATCATTTCAAACCTTTGTTGGCATCGGCGGTTCATTTACAGATGCAAGTTCGGAAACCTTCGCCAAATTATCAAAAGCCAAACAGGAAGAATTTTTACAAGCCTATTTTGATAAAGATCGAGGCATCGGCTACACGCTCGGACGCACGACAATTCACAGTTCAGATTTTTCGAGCGGAAGCTACACATACATCGAAGAAGGCGACAAAGAATTAAAAACATTCGACATTGCCCACGACAAGGAGTTTCGGATTCCGTTTATTAAAAAAGCAACCCAAACTGCGGGTGGAAAATTAACACTTTACGCAAGTCCGTGGAGTCCTCCCGCTTTTATGAAAAGCAATAAAACGATGCTACAAGGCGGAAAACTCCTTCCCGAATTTTATCAACCGTGGGCGAATTATTTCGTTAAATACATTCGGGCAATCGAAAAAGAAGGAATTCCGATTTGGGGCGTAACAATTCAAAATGAACCGATGGCAACACAGCGTTGGGAATCGTGCATTTTTACTGCCGAAGAAGAACGTGATTTTCTCAAAAACTATCTTGGTCCAAGCTTTTGGAAAAACGGTTTGAAAGATAAAAAAATCATTATTTGGGATCATAACCGCGATTTGATTACGCATCGGGTTTCGACGATTTTAGACGATCCGCAAGCCGCAAAATACGTTTGGGGAATCGGTTTTCATTGGTATGAAACTTGGGCGGGTGGTCAGCCGATGTTTGAAAATCTCGAACTCGTCAATGCAATGTATCCCGATAAAAAACTAATTTTTACCGAGGGAAGTAATGAAAAATTTGATGCGACACAGTATCAGCGTTGGGCAAATGGTGAACGCTACGGACGCTCGATGATTAATGATTTTAACAATGGCGTAGTTGCTTGGACTGATTGGAATTTGCTTCTCGATGAAACAGGTGGACCGAACCACGTTCAAAATTTCTGCTTTTCGCCGATTCACGCCGATACCAAAACCGACGAACTGATTTACACACCGTCTTATTATTACATCGGACATTTTTCCAAATTTATCAAGCAAGGTGCAAAACGAATTGCCGCCGCCGCGTCTCGCAGTCAGCTTTTAACAACTTCTTTCCAAAATCCTGACGGAAAAATCGTCACGGTTGTGATGAACGAAAGCGATAAGAGCGTGAAATACAACTATGTGATTGGAACGGAAGCTGTTGAAGTAGAAATACTCCCCCATGCAATACAGACATTAACTTTTTAGTATATCGAAATTATGAAAGAAATTCCGATGATGCAGTAATAGTCGGTGCGGCAAGACTTGATTTTATCGAAACAAATTTAGCAGTTAAAGTCCAAATTCTTTTCTAAAACAGACAAAGTTTCGCTGTAGATTCATAAATTGAAACTATGGATAAAAAATACATACTGGCTTTTGATCAAGGCACAACGAGTTCGCGGGCAATCGTTTTTGATAAACACGGTTCGATTATTTCGGTTGCTCAAAAAGAGTTTACACAGATTTTTCCGCAAGCAGGTTGGGTTGAACACGATGCTAATGAAATTTGGTCAACCCAATTAAGCGTAGCAACGGAAGCCATTGCCAAAGCAAATATTGACGCGAATGAGGTTGCCGCTATCGGAATTACAAATCAACGCGAAACTACCGTTGTTTGGGAATGGGCGACAGGAAAACCGATTTACAACGCAATAGTTTGGCAAGACCGTAGAACTTCAGAATTTTGCAACGAATTAAAAGCGAACGGAAAAGACAAATTGATTCAAGAAAAGACAGGCTTAATCGTTGATTCATATTTTTCTGCTACCAAAGTTAAATGGATTCTCGACAATGTTGAGAGAGCAAGAGAAAAAGCGAACAATGGCGAACTTTGTTTCGGGACGATTGATACTTGGTTGTTGTGGAATCTGACAAAGGGACAAATTCACGCAACCGATGTTTCAAACGCTTCGCGGACAATGCTTTGCAATATCCATACGCTTCAATGGGACGGCGAATTACAAGAGATTTTTGATGTTCCGGGCAATATGTTGCCAAGTATTCGGAGCAGTTCGGAAATTTACGGTTACGCCGAAAATATTTTATCTAATAGCAAAATTCCGATTGCGGGGATTGCGGGAGATCAGCAATCCGCACTTTTCGGGCAAATGTGCGTCAGTGATGGAATGGTCAAAAACACCTACGGCACAGGCTGTTTTATGCTGATGAATACAGGCGAAAAGCCTATTTCGTCAAATTCCGGTTTGCTCACAACAGTCGCTTGGAAAGTTAATGGTGTTACAAATTACGCTCTTGAAGGCAGTGTTTTTATCGCGGGAGCAGTCGTCCAATGGCTTCGTGATGGTTTGCGAATTATCACTACTTCATCCGAGGTTGAAGCACTGGCAGAAGGGGTTGCTGATAGCGATGGAGTTTTTTTCGTTCCCGCTTTTGCCGGACTCGGCACGCCTCATTGGAATCAGGAAGCACGCGGAACAATCGTCGGATTGACGCGAGGTTCAACCGATGCACATATTGCTCGTGCCGCACTCGACAGTATCGCTTTTCAAACGATGGATGTGCTGAAAGCAATGGAAACCGATTCAGGTATTTCGATTAAAGAATTACGGGTTGATGGTGGTGCAACGGTTAATAACGGATTGATGCAGTTTCAGGCAGATATTTTGAATACTAAGGTCGTCCGTCCAAAAATAACTGAAACTACGGCACTTGGATCGGCTTATTTAGCTGGATTGGCAGTTGGATTTTGGGTAAATATAGATGAAATTCAATCGCAATGGCAAATTGAACAAGAGTTTTCGCCAATGATGGAAGCAGAAAAACGGGCGAAATTTTCCAAAGATTGGCAACGTGCGGTTAATGCCGCAAAAACGTGGGCGATTGCCGAATAAATTTCTACTATGAGCTAATCTGTTTTAGAATTATTTAGTAAATCGTTTTATTATATTTCCATGAAAATTTTCGTCCAAAGTTTATTTCTTCTTTTACTTCTTTCCAATTTAGTTTTCGCCCAAAACAAATCAGTCGAAAAAAAGATTGATGACTTGCTCAAGCAAATGACGCTTGATGAGAAAATCGGGCAACTTAACCAATATTCTGGCGACAATAAAGCCACTGGTCCCGTCAATTTCAAAGGCGATCATCAGGAAATGATCAAAGCCGGGAAGATAGGCTCGATGCTCAATATTTTAGGCTCAAAATATACGCGGCAATATCAGGAAGCCGCGATGCAGTCTCGCCTCAAAATCCCCCTTTTATTTGGTCTGGACGTAATTCACGGTTACAAAACGACGTTTCCAATTCCTTTAGGCGAAGCGGCGAGTTGGGATTTGGAAGCGATGGAAAAATCGGCTCGAATTTCGGCAATCGAAGCGTCTTCGGCAGGAATTCATTGGACGTTTGCCCCAATGGTTGATATTGGACGCGATCCGCGTTGGGGACGGGTGATGGAAGGTGCTGGTGAAGACACTTATTTGGGTTCAAAGATTGCCTACGCACGGGTTAAAGGTTTTCAAGGCAACGGTTTAGGGCATACTGACGCGGTGATGGCGTGTGCCAAACATTTTGCGGCGTATGGAGCGGCGGTCGGCGGACGCGATTACAATTCGGTTGATATGAGCGAGCGTCAGCTCTGGGAAACATACTTGCCGCCGTTCAAAGCCACCATAGATGCGGGCGTGGCGACATTTATGAATTCCTTTAATGATCTCAACGGAATTCCCGCCACAGGCAACAAATATCTGCAACGCGATATTTTGAAAAGTAAGTGGAATTATCAGGGTTTTATCGTCAGTGATTGGGGTTCGATTAGAGAAATGATTGCACATGGCTATTCAAAAGATTTAAGTGAGGCAGCTTTGCAAGCCCTAACCACAGGAAACGATATGGATATGGAAAGCAGTGCATATCACAACCATTTAGCTAAATTAATTTCTGACAAAAAAGTTCCGATTGAATTAGTTGATGATGCTGTCCGCCGAATTTTACGCAAAAAGTTTGAACTTGGATTATTTGACGATCCATATAAATTCTCAAATCCTGTGCGTGAACAGAAAGAATTAAACAATCCTGCACACCGCGAATTTGCCCGTGAGATTGCCAAGAAATCAATCGTTTTGCTCAAAAATGAAAAGCAAACTTTGCCGATTTCCCGAAACACAAAAACGATTGCGATGATTGGTCCGATGGCGAAAGTAACGAAAGATAATCACGGTTTTTGGGCGGTTGATATTCCTGAATTGGATTACGATAAATTTGTAGTTACGCAGTTTGACGGAGTGAAAAGTCATCTCGGTAAAGCAACAAATCTCTTATATGAAAAGGGTTGCGACATTGATTGCAAATCAAACGAAGGTTTTGCCAAAGCGGTTGAGACTGCTAAAAAAGCCGATGTTGTGATTTTGAGTGTTGGCGAACGGTGGAATCAAAGCGGCGAAGCGAAAAGCCGGAGCAACATTCATCTTCCGGGAATGCAGGAAGAACTTATTAAAGCCGTAAAAGCGACCGGAAAACCAGTTGTCGTGTTGATAAATGCGGGTCGTCCGCTCGTTTTCGATTGGACTGCCGACAATGCCGACGCAATTCTTTACACTTGGTGGCTTGGCACGGAAGCGGGAAATGCGATTGCTGATGTTTTGTTTGGCGACTATAATCCGTCGGGCAAATTGCCGATGACTTTTCCGCGTAGTGAAGGTCAAATTCCAATCTATTACAATAATTTCAATACAGGTCGTCCTGCTCGTGATGAAAACGCAACCAACTACGTTTCCGCATATATTGATTTGAAAAATTCGCCGAAATTCGCATTTGGCTACGGCTTGAGCTACACCGATTTCAAATACTCGGATTTGAAGTTCGACAAAAAGAAAATGCGTGAAAATGAAAGAATCGAAGTTTCACTAAATGTCACAAATACAGGAAAATACTCTGGCGAAGAAGTTGTCCAACTTTATTTACGGGACAAAGTTGCGTCAGTCGTTCGACCTGTCAAAGAATTGAAAGATTTTCAGAAAATCAAGTTAAATGCAGGCGAAACAAAGACCGTAAAATTCATGATTGAAAAAGAAAAACTTTCTTTTTACAATGCTCAACTAAACTGGGTTGCCGAAGCAGGCGAATTTGATTTGATGATTGGTTCATCTTCGGCGGACATTCGTTTGAAAGATATTTTTGAATTGGTGAAATAGGAGTTTCAACCACGAAGGAACACAAAGATTACACGAAGAAATTGTAAAATATAAGAAACTTCGTGTGATTTTCGTGTTCCTTCGTGGTAAAAAAAAACTAAATGAACATTTGCAAACTAATTTTTTTATTACTACTAATATCCGTTTCTGCCCAAGCAAAAGTTACGCTCCCGAAAATCTTTTCGGACAATATGGTTTTGCAACGCGAAACGGCAATTCCCGTTTGGGGTTGGGCAAATTCCGGTGAAAATATTACTGTAAGTTTAAACAAACAAACGGTTGCAGTGGTTGCCGACCAAACCGGAAAATGGTCGGTAAAACTCAAAGCCGAAAAAGCCGCAACGAATCTAATTCTCAAAATCAGTGGCGAAAATACAATTGAAGTTAAAAATGTCGCGGTTGGCGAAGTTTGGCTTTGTTCGGGACAATCGAATATGGAATGGACGGTTGGACTCTCGATGAATGCGGCGCAAGAACTCACCAATTCTGAAAATCCAAATATTCGACAGATAAAAATTGCCAAGAATATCAGTTCTAAACCTGAAAGCGATTTTAAGGAAGGAAGTTGGCAAGTCAGCAATCCAACTAACACTAAAGATTTCACTGCGGTCGGCTATTTTTTCGCCAGAAATCTTTACAATCAACTAAAAATTCCGATTGGTTTAATCAATTCAACTTGGGGCGGCACGAATATCGAAACTTGGATAAGCCGTGAAGGTTTTGAATCCAGCGACGAATTCAAAGAAATGATAGCCAAAATGCCGAAGGTTGATTTCGATAAGTTCGTCAAACAAAAAATTGAGAGTAAAACGAAACAAATTGAAGCATTGCAAGGAGTTAAATTAAATACAATTAATGCGGAAGCCTTCAAATCCGCCGATTTTGATGATTCCAAATTGATTACTTTGAATGCTCCGAATCAATGGGAAGGACAGGTTTTAGGCGAAATTGATGGAATTGTTTGGTATCGAAAAATCGTTAATTTAGATGAATCGCAAAGTAAGAAAAAGGCTAAGATCTCTTTAGCTAAAATTGATGATAGCGATGTAACTTACATCAATGGAATTGAAGTCGGCAAAACGAATCAATGGGATGCTTTACGCGTTTATGATATTCCCGACGGGGTTTTGAAAAAGGGGAAAAATGTAATCGCTGTTAAAGTTACCGATACGGGCGGTGGCGGCGGATTTCACGGTAATCAGGCAGATATGTTAATTCGGTTTGAAGATGAAGCGGTCGCGTTGGACGGAAATTGGAAAATTCAGGTTGAAAACATTATCGGCAAAACAAGTGAAAATGAATTTCCGTCACTGGCTTATAATGCGATGATTCATCCGATAATTCCCTACTCGATGCGTGGCGTTTTGTGGTATCAAGGCGAATCAAATGCAGGGCGAGCTTATCAATATCGCACCTCTTTTCCCCTTTTGATAGAAGATTGGCGGAAAAAATGGAATAGCGAGTTTCCCTTTTATTTTGTTCAGCTTGCAACCTACACAACGGCAGGAAACAGCAATCAAGGAAGCGATTGGGCAGAACTCCGCGAGGCTCAAACAATGACCTTAAAAGTTGCCAAAACCGGAATGGCGGTTACAACCGATATTGGGAATCCAAAAGATATTCACCCGACCAATAAACAAGACGTTAGCAAAAGATTAGCCGCTGTCGCCTTTAATCGAATTTACGGAAAACAGATGATTGATAGCGGACCAAGCTACAAATCAATGAAGATCGAAGGAAATAAAATCATCATTTCGTTTGAAAATATCGGCAGCGGTTTGATGACAACTGATAAAAACGGCATCGTCAAAGGTTTTGAAATTGCCGGAAGTGATCAAAAATTTTACGAAGCAACTGCTGTAATCAAAGGAAATACCATTATTGTCTCAAGTGAAAAAGTTGGCTCGCCTGTTGCGGTTCGTTTTGGTTGGATTGGCGACACTTCGGCAAATAATCTTTTCAATAAAGAAGGTTTCCCTGCCGTTCCCTTTCGCACGGATGACTGGAAAATCATAACTAAAGATGCTAAATACAAAATTGCTGATTTTAAATAAGTTTTTTACTTTTGTCTTGTAAAATCGGCAAATTATATTCAGGTAAATAGGGCTTATTCAAAGTAAGAATTTATCACTTGTCACCAAAGGTGACGAACATTATAGCGTAGCGAAAATCGCTACGTTTAAGTAAAAAGATGTGCCGTCTCTGTAAGAGACGAACATAAATCCTTGATTGTTCGACACTTTCAGCGTCGGGATGATTCTTTATCAAGTTCGTAGTGATGCTCACTACGCTATATTGTTGGTCTCCTTCGGAGACTTTTTAGATGTAGGAATACTTTGAATAATCCCTATTCAAGTAAATAGGCAATCAAAGATTTTGTGAGTCTCTGCAAAGGATGTAATAAAATACAGGGGCGTAGAATTATAGCTGAACAATGAAATAATTCTATTGTTCAGCTATAATTGTGTGTAAATTGAAGCTATTATTTTCAATAACTCTTTATGCTGAGTCTTCTCAAAATCAAAAACATCGCCTTAATTGAAGAAATCGAACTCGAATTCTCGAAAGGATTAAATCTACTGACGGGCGAAACGGGTTCGGGAAAATCAATTATTGTTGATTCATTAAGTGCTTTGACAGGAGAACGAATTTCCTCTGATTTGATTAAAGAAGGTGCAAATTCTGCCCAAATCGAAGGGCTTTTCCAGCTCAAAGCTAATCCCGACCTGCACGAAATTTTCTACGAAAGCGGCATTGAATTAGAGGATGCAGACGAGGCTGATTTGATAGTCCGGCGCGAGCTTTCTACTTCGGGTAAAAACCGTATCTTCGTTAATAATCAATCAGTTACACAGGCTTTTTTGCGAAAGATCGGGACGTTTTTAGTTGATATTCACGGACAGGGCGAACAGGCAACGCTTTTTAATAATCTGACGCATCTGGAAATGTTGGACGAATACGCGAAAGTCGAAAATTTACGCGAAAAGGTAGCGGAAAATTATCGTCATTGGTCGAATATTCAAACCGAACTAAAGATGCTTCAACAAAACGAAGCGGAAAAACTTCAATTGCTTGATATTCTGCGTTTTCAGGTGGACGAGATTGGCAAAGCGAGTTTGCAGATGGGCGAAGATGAAGCATTAGAAGAAGAAAAAAGGCGACTTAATAATGTCGAAAAACTCTCAACTCTCAGCGAAGATTCTTACGCGCTTTTGTATGAAAATGAAGAAGCTGTTGTCACGACCTTGGAGCGTATCACTCGCAGAATCAAAGAATTAGCTGAATATGAATCAAATTTTAAGGATTACACGGAAGGTCTGCAAAATGCTCAAGCCGTCTTGGAAGATTTAGCTTTTTCAGTTCGAGATTTTCGCAATTCGTTGGAATTTTCACCTGAAAGATTAGGTGAAATCGAAAACCGTTTGGCGGAAATTGCCCGTTTGAAACGTAAATATGGCGGAACGATTGAGAGTGTTTTGCAACATTTGGCTGAATCTTCGGAACGGCTCAACAACATTGAGACAGCCGAATTCCGTGAAGAAGAATTGCGGAAAAAATTGATTCAACTGCGTGAAGATTATCTAAAAAACGCCTGTCAACTTCACGAAAAGCGTCTTAAAGTGAAAAAGGATTTTGAGAAAAAAATTGAAGCGAGTTTGAAAGATGTTTCGCTCGAAAAAGCGCGTTTTGAAGTAAAAATTGAAGGCGATGAAACTGATGATAAATCGTTTACTGCCAAAGGTTTTGATTCGATTGAATTCTACTTTTCGGCAAATGTCGGCGAATCTGTCAAACCGATTGCCAAGGTTGCTTCGGGCGGTGAACTTTCGCGTCTGATGCTCGTCTTAAATTCCGCTACCAAACTTTCCGAATCTGCCAAGACGATGGTTTTTGATGAAATTGATACGGGAATCGGCGGGCGTGTCGCCGAAGCGGTCGGATTAAAGCTGAAACAATTATCAAAAACTCAGCAAGTTTTGTGCGTCACCCATCAACCACAAGTCGCCTCGCTCGCCGATCATCATTACTTGGTCGAAAAAGCGACCGTCGGCAACAAAACAAAAGTCGGTGTGCGGGAACTTCTTGAAAATGAACAAGTTGAAGAAATCGCGCGAATGCTGACTGGAAAAGAGATAACTGAAACTGCACGGCAACACGCCCGCGAAATGCTGAGTGCGACGCGGTAAATTCAAACAAGATAGACAGGATTTACAGGATTATTGTTTTTCTTTTTTTATCCTGAATATCCTGTTCATCCTGTTTAATTTTAGTCTTTTTATGAGTTCTGAAATTTTAGCCAAAGTCATTCGAGGCGAAACCGTTGAATCAATTCATCGCGGACATATTATCGTTTTGGATGGTGATGGTAATGAAATTTACAGTCTCGGTAATCCTGATTTCGTCACATTTTTTCGCTCGGCAGCCAAACCTTTTCAGGCAATTCCCTTTCTTTTGAGCGGTGCGGCGGAGCGTTTCGGATTTTTGGAAAACGAAATTGCCCTGGCGTGTGCTTCGCATTCGGGCGAGAAAGTTCACGTTGAAACTGCCGCAAAAATACTGCAAAAAATCGGTTTGAGCGAAGCGGATTTGCGTTGTGGTTCGCATTTTCCATTTCACAAAGAATCTGCCGATACATTGATTCGTGATAATGAAAAACCGAATCAGCTTCATAATAATTGTTCTGGAAAACACTCGGCAATGTTGGCTTTTGCCAAACAAATCGGCGCAGATTTGCAGACTTACGAAAAACTCGAAAATCCGATTCAGCAAGAAATTTTAGAGACAATTATAAACTTCACCGAGATTCCGAAAGATGAGATCGAGTTTGCGATTGACGGCTGCGCGGCGGCGAATTTCGCACTTTCTTTGCGTGGAATGGCGAGAGGTTTTGCGAAATTAGTTTTTCCGCCAAAGATTTTTGATAACGACCTACGCGAAGCGTGTCGGCGAATTATTTCAGCAATGATGGCGTATCCTCAATTGATCGGAGGAACTGAACGTCTCGACACATTGGTAATGAAAGCAGCTCACGGAAAAATGATCTGCAAGGTCGGCGCGGAAGGCTTATGGCTTTGCGGAATTTTGCCTTCACCACGCTGGAAACGCGGCTTGGGAATCGCTTTAAAAATCGAAGACGGTGAAGACCTGCGCGCCAGAACTGTTGCCGGAATTGAACTTTTGCGTCAGTTGGAAATTTTAGAAGCAGAAGATTTGCCGGAATTATCACCGATGCCGATTAAAAACTGGCGTGGAGATTTAGTCGGCAGAGTTGAAGCAAATTTCAAGAAAGAATTCGCTGCTGAAACTAAAGAGATTCGATAATAATTTTGTTTTATTTGAAACAAATCGGATGTCTAATAAGGTGTTTTATCCAACATTTATTTGAACTGCAAAAAATTTTATGAAAAAAACCACTCTTTTAATTGCTACCTTTCTACTTTTTGCTTTTCAAAGTTTTGCTTTGGCTCAAACCAGTAAAACTGCCGAAATCAAACGAATCAAAGCCTATTGCAAAACTGTGGATAGCTTCGTCAACCGTAACAAAAAGCCGCAGCTTGTTTTTGCCGATATTTCCCAAACAGATAAACCAAAATGGCGCAAATTTGCCTCGGAAAAAGCCTTGCAAAACTATCGAGATAAAACTTCGGAAACTTATTCGATCTCCTACAACTGGCGAAAAAACAGCAAACTGATTCATTCAAATTTCACATTTTTCAGCGAATCAGGTGATTGGTCGCAATACGTCTATCACTATTTTCGCACTGATGGGACGCTCGCCAGAGTTGATTCAGATTTACGCACTTTTTACGGCGATTTGATTGTTTTGCAGACGCTCTATTTTGACTCAAAAGGCAAACTTCTTCGTAAAACTATTGAGTATCAGGATTTAACCACCAAGAAACCAAAGAAGCCAAGCAAAGAGTTTCTCAAGGATAATGCCGATTTTGTAAATGGAGTGGATTATTTCAAAAAGACAAGTAAATTGCCTTTTGCTCATTTGCTAAGACAAAACAAATAAATTTGGTAAAATGCTTTTCGGGAAAGCCGTTTTCATCTTTTATTTTATCGAAAGTGATTATTTTGACCGTAATGTTTTAGGTAGAATAGGCTCGATAGAGTTAAATTAGGGTTGATTGAGCAGGAAGGCAAATTGTTTTTGAGTAAGCATAAGAAAATCGGAGAATAAATTGAAAATTCGTTATTTTCGGACTTCCCCGCAGCAAGCTGGCGGGGGTATTCGCCCGAAAATTAGTCGGTCAAAGCACCGACTACCACGAATTTTCTA
>ERZ1292633.4553-Hain-H41-02um-R1-4553-length-12816-cov-9_pt1 | contig 12816 bp, 14 predicted proteins | sample MGYA00564406_ERZ1292633 | MGnify/ENA primary metagenome ERZ1292633 (study PRJEB36523, sample SAMEA6512639) | groundwater metagenome | collected 2019-01-08 | study: AquaDiva: Metagenomics assemblies of 32 groundwater samples
TCGCACCCTACGTATTACCGCGGCTGCTGGCACGTAGTTAGCCGGTGCTTCTTCTGTTGATACCGTCATTAATTATGATTATTAGTCACAATCTTTTCTTCTCAACTGAAAGAGCTTTACAACCCGAAGGCCTTCTTCACTCACGCGGCATTGCTGGATCAGGCTTGCGCCCATTGTCCAAAATTCCCCACTGCTGCCTCCCGTAGGAGTCTGGGCCGTGTCTCAGTCCCAGTGTGGCTGGTCGTCCTCTCAGACCAACTACTGATCGTCGCCTTGGTAAGCCTTTACCTTACCAACTAGCTAATCAGACATCGGCCGCTCCAAAAGCATAAGGTCTTTCGATCCCCTACTTTCCTCCTCAGAGAATATGCGGTATTAGCACATCTTTCGATGCGTTATCCCCCACTTTAGGACATGTTCCGATGTATTACTCACCCGTTCGCCACTCGCCACCAAGGTTACCCCCGTGCTGCCGTTCGACTTGCATGTGTAAAGCATGCCGCCAGCGTTCAATCTGAGCCAGGATCAAACTCTTAAGTTCAATTCTGTTAAAACTCTCGCTTGACGTTATGTTGATTTTGATTGTGATTAACCAATTTCTACATTTTCTTGCGAGTACTAATAATTACTTCGGTTTTTTTCAAAACCTTTTTCCTTACTAAGTACCCACACCTATCGATTGTATTTTTTTAAAGAGCGGCTGCTTGTTTCAGTTACGTCATGCAGCGAAGAACGGAATTATACAGACTCTACCTGACTGGTCAAGCCATTTCTAAACTTTCTTTTCATTTAGTACATAACAAAATTACCCTGCCACTCTAACCACAAAAAAATGCTTTTAAATACAATCAACCAGTCAATGTCGTCTTTCTTATCTCAAAAAAACTTTCCACTTTCTTCTCACCGTATTGATTCTAGTTCACTCCTTGCTTGAGACTTGCTTCGATAAAATCGTTCAAATCTCCATCCAGCACACTTTGAGTATTTCCAATCTCTACATTTGTTCTAAGATCTTTAATGCGGGATTGATCTAATACATAGGATCGTATTTGATGCCCCCAGCCAATATCTGTTTTCGTATCCTCGATTGCCTGTTTCTCTTCATTCCGCTTTCGCAACTCTGCTTCATATAACTTTGACTTCAGCATTGCCATTGCATCTGCCTTGTTTCGATGCTGTGAGCGACCTGTCTGACACTGCACGACAATTCCTGTTGGGTTATGGGTAATACGTATTGCAGAATCTGTTTTATTAATATGCTGTCCGCCTGCACCCGATGCCCGAAAAGTATCGATCCTGAGATCCGCCGGGTTTATATTAATTTCAATGGTGTCATCCACTTCAGGATAAACGAATACGCTCGCAAATGAAGTATGGCGACGATTTCCTGAATCGAATGGTGATTTTCTGACCAGACGATGCACCCCTGTTTCTGTACGTAGATAGCCGTAGGCATATTCACCAGATATTTTCAGACTGGCACTCTTGATACCGGCTATATCGCCATATGACTCTTCCAGAACTTCCACTTCAAAACCTTTCCTCTCACAATATCGCAGATACATGCGTTCCAGCATTGCCGCCCAATCCTGCGCCTCTGTTCCACCTGATCCTGCTTGTATATCCACGAAACAATTATTAGGATCCATGGGATCAGAAAACATGCGCCTGAATTCCAGATTAGCGATTTTCTCGTCCAGCTTGTTCACATCCAGTGCAATACTTTGCAGCGTTGCATCATCCGCCTCTTCTTTAGCAATCTGGAATAGTTCAAGTGCATCGTGCAGTTGACTATCCATTGCACCCAGCGTAACCACTATATCTTCCAATAACTTCTTTTCCCGCCCAATTTCCTGGGCACGTTTACTGTCATTCCAGACAGATGAGTCTTCCAGCAGCCGAGTCAACTCGATCAATCGTGTTTGCTTGGCATCAAAGTCAAAGTAACCTCCGTAATTCACTGGCTCGATTGTCTAATCCTGCGAGTTGATTGGACATTGCATTAATTTGTTCTGCTTCCATGTAATTACCCGATAAGTTATATAATTCCGACTATTGTAATCTGAAATTCCATCCATCGATTGCTTACGCTTTAGTTAAGCTAAAATTGCCGTATCGTTGGCTATACAGTATTAGCTAAATAATATAACTTTGCGCATACTATAAAAATCTATCCATTGTTTACGTACTGTTCAAGTACCCCGATTATTTTTTACTCACCCAATACATGTCAAAGTTTTTTGCTTTAATCCCTGCCGCTGGTTCAGGCTCACGCATGGGTAACGAACGCCCCAAGCAATATTTACCACTATCCGGCAAGCCTATGATATATCACGCGATAAGAACATTATGCCAGCCTCATGACATTGAGTCGGTTTTTGTTGTTCTTGCACCGGATGATACTGAATGGTTCCAATATGACTGGACGGAGTTTTCTGAAAAACTGATTGTATTAAACTGTGGTGGTGCCACGCGCGCAGAAAGTGTATTGAATGGCCTGATTACAGCACAAAAGAAATATCTCATTAACCCCAAAGATTGGATACTGGTCCATGATGCTGCCCGACCTTGCCTAACCACAATTCTTCTGCATAAGTTGATAGATCAATTAGCTGATGATGAAATAGGCGGGCTACTGGCTATACCTGTTGCGGATACACTAAAACGAAGTAACTCGAATTGCCGCGTTGCGCATACGGAATCCAGAGAAAATCTATGGCAGGCACAGACACCCCAAATGTTTCGTTATGAATTACTCACCCAGGCGCTTCGCAGCACGAACGGTATTGCTATTACAGATGATGCCAGTGCTATAGAAACCTTAGGGTTTCAACCAAAGTTGGTAAGCAGTGATACCAATAATTTTAAAGTAACCTATCCTCACGATCTGGCTCTGGCCGAATTAATACTACAGACAAGGAAAACCTCATGACCACAATAAGAATCGGGCAAGGCTTTGATATACATCAACTGGTTGAAGGTCGCGACCTCATTATCGGTGGAGTCACCATCCCGTACGAAAAGGGATTGCTGGGACATTCGGATGCGGATGTATTACTGCACGCAATTTGTGATGCACTATTGGGTGCAGCGGCTCTGGGTGATATTGGCAAGCATTTCTCTGACTCTGATCCCCGCTACAAAGATATCGATAGCCGCGTACTATTGCGCAATGTTTATAGTCTGCTGAAAAATAAAGGCTATAAAGTTATCAATATCGATGCGACCATTATTGCTCAGACTCCTAAAATGGCGCCCCATATTCCCGCCATGATCAACAATATCGCACAAGATCTTCAAACTCAGACTGAACAGATCAATATCAAGGCAAAAACAGCGGAGCACTTAGGTTCCCTCGGCAGAAAAGAAGGTATTATGGCGGAAGTTGTGTGTTTAATTCACCTTGCAGGAAACAGGATTGGATAAACGATATCCGCACTGTTCAGATGAAACGACTATTCGTGTATTTTTTGCCATCTACCCGCCTCATCACGTCTGCGAACAACTAACACACCGGGCCGAAATGTTTCAGCCAGTCTGCGGTGGTCATCGTGTAAAAATACAGAACATCCATCTCACCCTAGTGTTTCTTGGCAATGTATCCCTGAATCGTATCGATGTACTGCGCAAAACCATGCAAACCATTACTGCCCAAGCATTTGACCTCACTTTCGCTGAGATCTGCTACTGGAAACACCAGCAGGTTATCTTTGCCCGCCCAGAAAAATCTCCGCCTGAATTATTCTCACTCATCAGTTTATTAAAGATGGCATTAGAAACGACTGGATTTGGATTTGACAATCGTACTTATAAACCGCATATCACGCTGATCAGGAAAACAAATCCCATTGCTACAACCAGACTGGATAAACCTGTTCACTGGCATGTCAATGAATGGTCACTTCTACAATCCAGACAAACTGGACATGGTGTCGAGTACGTCCCGCTTGGTCTCCAGTCTCTGGAACAATCCAACATTCATAACATTTGATCGATCATTATCTTGAAAATCCTCGCCTTTGAAACTTCAACCGAATACTGTTCTGTTGCGCTGCATCTTGATGGAAGAACACTTGCCCGAGAAATTCTGGCACATCATCGGCACTCTGAGCTGCTCCTGCCCATGGTTCACGACATACTGGCAGAAGCCGGATCAACACTAGCCCAGTTGGATGGTATCGCTTTTGGTGCCGGCCCTGGTTCTTTTACTGGATTGCGCATCGCCTGCGGTGTCGCTCAGGGTCTGGCTTTCGCAACTGATCTCCCGATAACAGGGATCAGTACACTGGAAGCAATCGCACAAAAAACTGGACAACAAAATGTTGTTGTCGCGCTTGATGCCCGCATGGGTGAGATTTATCATGCCGTTTATCAGAAAACAGCACACAGCTGCTGGGTTGCCATCAGCGCTCCCACCCTTTGCAGACCCATGCAAGCGCCCCTGTTGTCTGGCAATCACTGGATTGGTGGCGGAAGTGGTTTTGATATATATCGCGAAGAATTATTGATGCTTTACAGTGACAATATTAGTCAAATCAGTGACGGACTCTACCCACATGCCAGGGAAATAATAGAACTCGCAATTCCCAGAATGGCCGATGAATCCAATAAAAACCCGGCCAATGCGGCGCCCATCTATATACGCAATAAAGTGGCCTTGAAGGAAAGCGAACGATGAATATTTCGTCACAACAATCTGTCCAGATTCGTGAAATGTTGCCATCAGACCTGAGTCGGATTATTCTTATTGAACGAGAAATTTTTCTTTTTCCATGGTCCCCGGGAAATTTCACAGATTCAATCCAGACAGGTTATCTTTGCCAGGTACTAGAACAGGCTGATACTCTTTTTGGTTATGGTGTCATGATGATGGCACCTGATGAAGCGCACATTCTCACAATCGGTATTGCTGCAAAATGGCAGAACAAGGGTTGGGGGAAAAAATTGCTACAACATTTCATACAGCAGGCTCGTGTCGAAAAAGTAAAATCCGTTCTGCTTGATGTACGCGAATCTAATCACGGCGCGGCTCAACTGTACAGACAAATGGGTTTCCAGCAGATTGCCATTCGGAAAGGCTACTATCCTGCCATGTGTGGACGGGAAGATGCACTGGTCATGCAGTTGATACTATGAAAACCAGACGTGAACTTATCCTTAAGGAGTTAGGCCTGACACCCGTATGGCGTATCAAGTCAAATCCACTCCGACAGGATTCGATACAACCATCACAAACTCAGGAAGTCACGCAATTCCGACAATCTCCTGTTGAAATCACAGTCGACCAGGCTCCACAATCCACGATCCAGCATATGGACTGGAATCAACTGAAATCAGAGGTTGCATATTGTCAGGCATGTCCGTTAAGTCAGACACGCACTCAGACAGTTTTCGGTGTCGGCGATGAACATGCTGATTGGTTATATGTTGGTGAAGGGCCAGGTGCGACAGAAGATGAAGTGGGCGAACCATTTGTCGGTCAGGCTGGCAAGCTGCTGGATAACATGCTCGCAGCCATTGATCTGAAGCGTGGGTACCAAGTTTATATTACGAACATCGTAAAATGCCGTCCGCCTAACAATCGGAATCCAAGTTCACATGAAGCCAATCAGTGCAGGCCTTATCTGACGAGACAGATCGAACTCATTAAGCCAAAAATCATTGTTGCGCTTGGGAAAGTAGCAGCACAGAACCTGCTCGGACGCGAAGACAGTATCTCAAGTTTGCGCGGAATTGTTCATAATTATTCAGGCATACCGCTCATTGTAACTTATCACCCGGCTTACCTATTGCGTTCCCTCCCGGAAAAAGCAAAAGTTTGGAAAGATCTATGCTTTGCCAAAGCAACCCTGCAATCATTGCCATAGATTTTTCATTGATTCATCAATGTATCTTTTCAGCACCGATCAGATGCAGCGAATCCTCCTTACTTTGATTCAGTAAGTGCCATCGACGGATAAGCGCCATCATTACGGATACAAATAAACCAAACATGACTATCACGACGTAGATATGTGTATCGAGCAATATCAGTAAGGCATACAGTGACAGCATAACCAGAATACTTAAATTCTCATTAAAATTCTGTACTGCAATCGAGTGACCGGCACCCATTAGGATATGCCCCCGATGCTGTAACAATGCATTCATCGGCACTACAAAGAATCCTGCCAATCCGCCAATTATCATTAACAAAGCAATCGCGATCCACAAATCTTTCACTAGGATCATCGCAGTCACGACAATACCCATCGCAATACCCAACGGTATCACTTTTACTGATTGCCTTAATGAAACCAGTCGCGCCGCCATAACAGCACCCAGTGCAATGCCCACTGCCACAACACCCTGCAACTGCGCAGCCTGGTTAAGCGGATAATTCAATACCACTTCTGCCCATTTCAATACGATAAACTGTAGTGTCGCGCCCGCTCCCCAAAACAGGGTGGTCACAGCAAGAGAAATTTGCCCGAGCTTATCTGTCCAGAGTAGTCTTAAACAATGTCCAAATTCATGAATCAGATACAGCGGATTCTTGTTGGGGATACGATGATCAACCCCGGTATTGGGAATATAAAGATTAAAAATAGCCGCTGTTGCATAAATTATCGATACCAGAAAAATGCTGATTTCTATTGCTGTATCAATAGTGGTGTCAATCAAGGGAAAATCAAAACTCAATAATCTATCCGAAACCATGGGAGTAATCAGAACACCACCCAGTACAGTTCCCAATACGATTGATGCAACCGTCAGTCCTTCAATCCATCCATTGGCAATGACAAGCTTTTCAGGCGGCAACAGTTCTGTCAATATGCCATACTTGGCTGGCGAGTACGCAGCAGCACCCAGGCCGACAACCGCATAAGCAATTAATGCAGAATATTGATGCATCGCGAGAAATAACATCCCGCACCCAACAATCTTGATCGTGTTACTGATAAACATCACCCGCCCTTTTGGCATAGAATCAGCAAACGCACCGACGAAAGGCGCAAGAATGACGTAAAACAATACAAAAACAAACTTCAGCATGGGTGTTAGAAAAGCGGGGGCATGCAGGTCAATCAGAAGAGCAATTGCTATAACCAGTAATGCATTATCTGCCAAAGACGAAAAAAACTGTGCTGCCATGATTGTATAAAAACCTTGTTTCAAACTATATTTCCTCTCGAATTTTAATCTTGATACTGCATGTCACGACAGCAATAATTTATAAAACTACTGATATGGCAAATTGCATATGACAGCTGCTCATTACATATAGTACGCTAGGGTATCAGTATATTATGATGCAATCAAAGATCCATCAGGTCGTAATACGGAATATGGATCATTATAATAAATGAACGAAAGAACCATCGCACCCTCTGGAATTTAATCCAATGCCCCGCCCTATCCAAGTCTCTATTGATATTGACGCACTTTCACATAATCTAGCTGTCGTACGACATCATGCCCCACAGGCACGTGTGATGGCTGTCATTAAGGCAAACGCGTATGGTCACGGACTACTTAAAACCGCAGATGCTTTAAAAAATGCAGATGGTTTTGCATTACTTGAACTAGACGCTGCAATCCGTTTACGGGATGCCGGATATCACCACCCCATCCTGCTTCTGGAAGGTTTCTTCTCGATGAAGGATCTGACCTTATTTGAACAATATCAACTAAGCACCGTTATTCACCATAACGAACAAATCGCAATACTGGCAGCATCTTCAGCCAAACTGAATGTATTTCTAAAGATCAATACCGGCATGAATCGCCTGGGATTTACACCCGGGCAATTTCAAATTGCCATAAAGAAACTAACCGGGAATCCCGCCATTAACCAGATTACCCTAATGACACACTTTGCCGACTCTGATGGTCCGCTTGAGAATGACAGCTTTACGCATCAATTTGAATGTTTCAATGCACTTACCAAAACACTCAGACTACCGCGTTCCCTTGCCAATTCGGCAGCCATTATTCGTTACCCACAAACACATGCTGAATGGGTACGCCCTGGCATCATGCTATACGGTTGCTCTCCTTTTTCTGATAAAACTGCAAATGATCTGGATTTATGGCCCGTCATGACGTTAACCAGCAGGATTATTGCAACACATGAGCTGAAATGCGGTGATAAAGTTGGTTACGGTGGCCTTTTTCAAGCAGACCGATCCATGCGAATCGGTATCGTAGCGTGTGGTTATGCCGATGGATATCCGCGCCATGCCCCCACAAATACCCCCATACTGATCAACGATCAGCGTAGCCGTCTGCTCGGTCGCGTATCCATGGATATGTTGGCAGTTGATCTGACCGATATCAAACATGCGCAGATCAATAGTCCGGTAACACTCTGGGGAAAAGGAATATCAGTTGATGAAGTCGCTCACGCAGCCGGATCGATCAATTATGAACTTCTTTGTGCTGTGGCGCCACGAGTGGAAAGAATATAAGAATACTCAGATTTATTCCACTCGCGGTCAGTTTACAGTCAAAAATTACTCAACCTTTGCCTTGCTGCGTAAGTCCTGAATAACAGCACCAAATTCACGCTGCAAGACACGCTGTTGTATATTCTGCTTAACTTCTTCAAATGGAGGTACTTCCATCGGGCGAATATCAACCAGTTGAATGACATGCCAACCAAAAGAGGTTTGTATCGGTTTATCCGTTAATTCCCCTTTTTTCAGTTTGCTCAATGCTTCAGAAAAGGGTCTCACGTAAGCTGCCGCTGGACTCCAGTTCAGCTCACCACCGTTTTCCTTACTACCATCATCAATTGATTTTTCTTTGGCAATTTTTGCAAAATCTCCGCCTTTCTTGAGACTTGCCGCAATATTGTTGGCTTCGTTCTCATTTTCCACAAGGATATGACGCGCCTTATATTCTTTATCGCCCATCTGCACTTTCAGAATCTCGTATTCCTTGCGCAGAGTATCTTCACTGATTGCATTATTTTTCAGATAGTCTGCCTGAAATGCCCTTACCAATACTGCCTTACGGGCTAATTCGATCTGCGTGATAACCTCAGGATCCTGATCCAGTTTCTTTTTAGCAGCTTCCTGCGCGAGAATTTCTTCAGCGATAAGATTTTCACGCAAAGCTTTTCTCATTTCAGGGCCATCTGGCTGACCTTGCGCCACATTCGCCTTTACCATGAGTTCCAGACGTGACTGCGGAATCTCTACACCATTCACTTTAGCCACAACTCCTGCTGACTGTACTTGACCTGACATAGTCACCAAGCCAAAAACACCAACTATCATTACTTGTGAAAATTTCGTCAAACGCATGGAATTTCCTTTTTTGTGATTTGAATAAAATTTATATCCATCAGAATATTTGCCGGAAGAAAGTATACGCCTTAACTGATTGAACGTGAATCTCTGCACTCCATCATTTACTATATACAATTACTCACTGACATATTTAATGAAGAGAGGGGATTTTCCCATCTACTTTATGCAGGCAATACTTTTTTAAAAGGCTTGACTGTTACTTTCTTATAAACACCAGAAGACACATAAGGGTCGGCATTAGCCCAGGTTTCTGCTGCTGCCAGGGACTCAAACTCCGCCACAATTAAACTGCCGGAAAATCCTGCCGGACCTGGATCCAGGCTATCTATCGCCGGGTAGGGTCCTGCCAGAATGAGTCGACCTTCTTCCAGCAATACCTTGATTCTCTCCAGATGCACAGGACGAACCGCTATTCTTTTCTCCAGGCTATCGGGCACATCTTCACCATTAATAGCATATAGCATCAGTCTTTCCCTGTTTTATTCTCATTCTTTTCTTCGGAAATATTCTGTTCTGGGGTAAAAGCATGCTCAGACAATACCGGAACTGTTTCTTTCATATATTTTCCGAGCATGAGCATTTGCACAACGATAAACACTATCATGAGTCCTGTCGCACCAAATAATTTAAATGTTACCCAGTCATCAACCGAGTAACCGAATGCGACATAAAGATTAATACACCCCATAAACAGGAAGAAAGTAACCCAGCTGAGATTGAGTTTACTCCATACGTTTAAGGGCAATGCCATTTGTTTCTCCAGCATGGTGCGGATCAGATTATTGTTGAACATATAATGGGATGCCAGCAGAACAGTCGCCAGTAGCCAATAAAGCACCGTTGGTTTCCATTTTATAAACGTTTCGTCCTGAAAAGCCAACGTTGCACCACCAAAGAGAATAATGATAGCAAGATTGATCCGCATCATATTATCCACCCGGCGATGGCGAAACCATAACCAGGCAATCTGCATCACTGTTGCAGCGATGGCAACAGCCGTTGCAACAAAAATATCATAGGCCTTGAAGGCCACAAAAAATAAGATAACCGGAAATAAATCAAACAAAAACTTCATTACTTTAAATACCCATAAACTTAATAACAGTTACCGTCAGGTTATAATCAGAATTTATTATTTGTTCAATCTCATCAATCATGTATTGAAAACAGCTGGTAAAAATCACATTAATACAGGAGACAGTTGAGCTGTCAAATTATTCTTTTCTTTAGTTGCCGCTCCTAACAGAGCATAACCCAATAGATTTCCTTCTTCACTCCGATAAAGCGCTTTTACCCCGGTTTGATCTACATCGACATGCCATCCACCACTGACACTAAAATCCGGTGGCGACACGACCGCCGGACAGAGTGGTGTTTTTACCATCACCGGCATAGCTGGATAATGCACGGGGGTTGGGTTACCTACTAGCGTTGCAGCCAAAGCACGGGCAGCATGTGTAATCGGCATGACAAAAGGTAAAACTTTACCTTCCACCTCCGCGCAATCACCTAATGCATAGATATTGGGGTACTGGGTTTGCAGCAATCGATTCACTATAATACCTCGGTTAATCGGTATTCCTGCAGCCTCTGCCAACTGAGTGCGCGGATGCAATCCCACTGCCGATAAAACTATGTCTGATTCAATGAATTCACCATTTGCCAGTGTTAAACGCAGATAATCGCCCTGCTGCACGACAGACTGAGTCGTTGTATTCAAGTGAAATACCACACCAGCATTTTCAAGTCTCTGTTGTATGAATTCGCCTCCTGCGGAGGGCAATAGCCGCCCCAATGGGCGGGCGTTCATATCAATCACATCAACATGATAACCTGCCGTCACTAAATCATTCGCAAACTCACAGCCAATCAATCCCGCACCGATGATACTCACCCTTTTCTTTCCTGTCAGAGCATTCCGAAAGATCTGATAATCATCAAGATCGTTAACGGTTAATACTTTTGCAGCACCGTTGCCTTGCAGTGGTAGCCGTATTTGGTCTGCACCCAGCGCCAAAACAAGTTGACCATAAGATAGCTTCTCTCCATTTTCCAGCATAACTGCATTATTCAGTGGATCAATATGGGTCACTCGACAATGGGAGCGAATGCATATTTTCAACTGTGAGGCCATCTGTACAGCGTCACTATTTAGAATTGACTCGGGCGTCTTGCCAGTCGCCAGCGCATTGGATAGCATGGGCTTGGAATAGAAGCCGCCATGATCGGCTGATAACATCATAATAGGGATCTCAGAATTCAACTTGCGCAATTCCCGTACAACTGCATAACCAGCCAGTCCACTCCCTATAATAACCACCGGACTATGCATGATCCAATCTTCGACCATATCAAAATCGGCTTTACTGACACCACACTCAGGACAAACCCAATCTTCAGGAATATCTTTCCAGAGCGTACCTGCTTTAATACCGTGCTCTGGATCTCCAACAGATTCATCATAGATGAAACCGCATATATTACATTGAAACTTTCTCATTTCTTACCATTCAGTGTTAATAATTCAAACAGTCAAAAAAAATGATCGATCCATAGTTCTATAAATCGATCATTTTATTTAATCAGTACACTTAAGAAGTACATTTCAAGAGCAGCGACATAACATGCGCTCTTATGGAGCTATCGGATAACTTAAAAAGAAAGCCCAGTTTTACTAATTGGTCTCAGAAGTATCACGGTTCTTTATTAAACTATCCCGCCGCTGTATATAAGCATCGCGTGTAAATTCGTACTTATCCAATGCGGCTTCTTCCAATGTTTTTTCAACATCCAGTAACTGTGCGCGCGCATTCAATGACCTTCCCGCCGCAACAGGAACACGAATAGCTGCATCCAGTGCATTAACGCTATTCAGATAAATTCCTGTTGTAATCGGATCAGCAAAGAATCCATCGACACCGATTCCCACCGCATCACGTACTGAACTTGGTCCCAGGAAAGGCAATACTAAGTAAGGTCCGCTGCCCACACCATAATGCCCCAGTGTCTGACCAAAATCCTCATTACGCTTATTGAGATTGACATCGCTTGCCGCACTAATATCGCTTGCAATATCAATCATTCCAAATATACCAAATGTTGTATTAATTAATAAACGCGCCCCGGTTGCAGCAGCGCTCTCAAAATTCAACTGGAGCAAGGCATTTCCGGCGACAACAACATCATTGGCATTAGAAAAGACATTATTCACTACCATCTGGATAGGTTTTGGAATAACTTTTTTATAGCCTCTGGCAACCGGCTCAAATACATTATCATCAATGGTTTCATTAAATTTAAAAACAGCACGATTCATTGATTCCAATGGATCTTCCTGATTATTTCTAGTTGAAGCACAACCCGTCAAAAACAATCCGAACAATATAAGGAAAATAATTTTAAAGCGAATGGGATATATCATATTAAATTTGTTCTTGTAATAATTGCGTTGAATGTTGCCACATTTATAAAATAGGTTCAATAATATCTGAGGATTATTATCAGATATTCATCCGTCTCC
>ERZ1292633.4554-Hain-H41-02um-R1-4554-length-12815-cov-4_pt1 | contig 12815 bp, 5 predicted proteins | sample MGYA00564406_ERZ1292633 | MGnify/ENA primary metagenome ERZ1292633 (study PRJEB36523, sample SAMEA6512639) | groundwater metagenome | collected 2019-01-08 | study: AquaDiva: Metagenomics assemblies of 32 groundwater samples
GACTTTGACGCCTTTTGCAAAGGAAACTACGCTGCTGCATCCGCCCATCGAGTAGAGGCTGACGCCTTGAACTGGGTGCTTTACCCCGACGATTCGACACCGGCTGGGCGTGAGTTGCGCCTCAAACAAGAGGCTTTTTTGGTCAGCGCGTCCATGCAGGACATGATTGCTCGCCATCTGAACGAGTTTGGCGACCTGAGCACCTTGGGCCGCACAAATGCTGTGCATCTTAACGACACCCACCCGGCGCTTGCACCCGTCGAGTTGATGCGCCTGCTGCTTGATGAGCACGGTATGGCTTGGGCGCATGCGTGGGCCATCGTGCGTGAAGCCGTCTCCTACACCAACCACACCTTGATGCCCGAAGCGCTAGAAACCTGGCCGGTGCGGATGTTTGAGGCCTTGTTGCCGCGTCATTTAGAGATTATTTACGAGATCAATCACTACTTTTTGCAAGGCGTGCGTGCGCAGTTTGTGCAAGATACCGGCCTGCCAGCACGCGTTTCGTTGATCGACGAAGGCAATGGGCCAGGCACCTGCGGCGAGCGCAGCGTGCGCATGGCGTATCTGTCGATTGTTGCATCGCACCGCGTCAATGGTGTGGCAGCATTGCATTCTGAGTTGATGGTGCAAACGATATTTGCTGACTTTGCCCGTATCGCCCCGGATCGTTTCCACAATGTCACCAACGGCGTAACACCGCGTCGCTGGTTGCAACAAGCCAATCCTTTGCTGTCGGGCCTGCTTGATGAACGCATTGGGTTTGCCTGGCGGCAAGACTTGTCGCTACTGGCTCTACTCAAACCGATGTCCAACGATGTCAAGCTAGGACAGCAGTTTTTGGCTGTTAAGCAAGCAAGCAAGGAGCGCCTTGCCAAGCTAATACGGGCTGAGCTGGGTGTGGCCGTGAACACGGCAAGCCTTTTTGATGTGCAAATTAAGCGCATACATGAATACAAGCGCCAACTACTGAATGTTTTGCAGGTGATTGCGCGCTATCAGGCCATAGTTGCTAACCCGCATGCTGACTGGGTGCCACGCACCGTTGTTATTGCGGGTAAGGCTGCATCTGCGTATCAAACCGCCAAACTCATCATCCAACTGGCTCATGATGTAGCCCGCGTGGTTAACAGTGACCCAAGGGTTGCAGACAAGCTCAAACTGGTGTTTTTGCCCAACTACGGCGTGAGCTTGGCGGAGGTCATCATCCCGGCGGCTGATTTGTCAGAGCAAATTTCAACCGCTGGCACAGAAGCCTCGGGCACCGGTAATATGAAGTTTGCGATGAACGGCGCGCTCACGATCGGTACCTGGGATGGTGCCAACATCGAAATGGCGCAGGCCATTGGCGTTGATGAAATGTTTGTGTTTGGCTTGCGTGCGCAGGAGGTTGCACGCATCAAATCGTTGGGTTATGACCCGCTGGTGATCGTTGCACAAAACCCGCAGCTGAAAGCCGTGATGGATGCCATTGCGCGTGGCGAGTTTAGTAATGGCGACACAAACCGTTATGCAGGCTTGGTTGATAAATTGGTGAACCAAGATCACTACCTATTGATGGCCGATTTTGCAGCATATTGGCAGGCGCAGCAGCGCGTGGACGCCTTGTTCAAGCAACCCAAAGCCTGGGCTGCGCAAGCGCTGCGCAATATCGCAGGCATGGGCTGGTTTAGCACGGACCGCACCGTGCAAGAATATGCGCAGCGCGTTTGGGCTAGGTCTAAAGACACACATGCTCGCTGACGATCAAGTTCAAGCTTTGTTGGCTGCTCGCCATACAGACCCCTTTGCCGTACTGGGTATGCATGTCGATGTGCAAGGCGATTTGTGGGTGCGGGCGCTATTGCCTCGGGCCAGCAAGGTTTCGGTGGTTGAGGCCTCCAGCGGCCGGGTGCTGGTGGCCATGCAAGCGCGTGTTGAAGGTCTGCTGTTTGAAGTCAAAATCCCGCAGCGAAAAAGGCGTTTTGATTATCGGCTTTTTGTACGATGGGACAACGGCCTTCACGAAACCCTCTATGCTGACGCCTACAGCTACGGCCCCCAAATTGCCGAGCACGAAGCCGCTTTGTTGCGTGACGGGCATCATCCCCGCGCTTATTCAGTGTTGGGCGCGCACCTACTAGATCAAGGTGGGGTGAGTGGCGTGCGGTTTGCCGTTTGGGCACCCAATGCACGCCGGGTGGCCGTGGTGGGTAACTTCAACAACTGGGACGGGCGACGCCACGGCATGCGCTTGCGCCATGAGCTAGGAATCTGGGAAATCTTCGTCCCACATGCGGCTAAAGGTGATCTGTACAAATTTGAGATCGTGAATGCTCAAGGCGAATTATTACCCCTGAAGGCTGACCCCTATGCGCGCGCTGCGCAATTGCGGCCTGATACCGCTAGCGTGGTTGCTGCCATGCCTGCGCTACATGGATTACCCCGGGAGAGGGCTGTAGCCAATCAACGGCAAGCTCCGATATCGGTGTATGAGGTCCATGCCGCATCGTGGCGTCGTGCTGACGGGCAGTTCCCTAGCTGGGATGAATTGGCTGCTGAATTGCCGCCTTATGTCAACGAAATGGGTTTCACGCATATTGAGTTGATGCCGATCAGCGAGCACCCCTTTGATGGATCATGGGGCTATCAAACATTGGGTTTATTTGCCCCAAGCAGCCGCTTTGGCCCTCCTGAAGGTTTTGCTCGCTTCGTGACTGCCTGCCATGCGCAAGGATTGGGTTTGCTTTTGGACTGGGTGCCAGCGCATTTCCCGATGGACGGACACGGCTTGGCGCAATTTGACGGCACGGCCCTCTACGAATACGCCGACCCCAAAGAAGGCGTGCATCGTGACTGGAACACCCTGATCTACAACTACGCCCGCCACGAGGTGCAGCAGTTGTTAGTTAGCAATGCGCTGTATTGGATTGAGCGCTATGGGGTTGACGGCTTACGTGTAGATGCTGTGGCATCGATGCTCTACCGAGATTACTCACGCCCAGACGGTGAATGGGTTCCTAACGCCCATGGTGGTCGGGAAAACCTAGAATCCATTGCGTTTTTCAGGCGCATGAATGAGTTGCTAGGGCGTGAGGCACCGGGGGCTATTACCTTTGCTGAAGAGTCCACCAGTTTTCCAAAAGTCAGCAGGCCCACCGACGATGGCGGACTGGGGTTCCACTACAAATGGAATATGGGCTGGATGAACGATACCCTAGCCTATATGCGTGAAGACCCGCTGTATCGACGCTGGCACCACGACAAAATGACGTTTGGCTTGGTCTACGCCTTTGGCGAGAACTATATTTTGCCGATTTCACACGATGAAGTGGTGCATGGCAAGGGCTCAATGCTGAGCAAGATGCCAGGAGATCGGTGGCAGAAATTTGCCAACCTACGTGCTTACTACGGATTCATGTGGGGGCACCCCGGCAAGAAACTGCTCTTCATGGGACAGGAGTTTGCCCAGGTATCGGAATGGGGCCATGACAGCGCCTTACCGTGGCAACTGCTTGACGAACCAGAACACCGTGGTGTGCAGAAACTGGTGCGCGATCTTAATCAGCTTTATCGTGAGCGACCAGCCTTGCATCGGCTAGATTGCGAGCCCGAAGGCTTTGAATGGTTGCAGGTGCAAGATGCTGAGCAATCGGTACTGGCGTGGGCGCGCAAGGATGGGCAAGGCAACCAAGTGTTGGTGGTGTGCAACTTTACGCCTGAACCGCGCCACGGATATCGTTTGGCGGTGCCCGCGGGTCGCACAGGTTGGCGCGAGCTACTCAATACCGATTCGGTGCACTACGGTGGCGGTAATTTGGGGAATCTGCAGAGCGTGTTAGCGGTGCAAAATGTGCCCGTGCAGGGGCACGAGCAGTCGATCGTTCTGAGTTTGCCACCACTGGCGACACTTTTCTTGGTGCCGGTTTGAGGCCACTACGTATGGGTGATTTGCCTGACAATATTCAACAGGGCCGCAGTGAGCCGATGGGCGCTCATGTGCGAGACGGCGGTGTTAACTTCGCGGTTTTCTCGGAGCACGCTCACGCAATGGAGTTGTGCCTGTACGACCATTCCGGTCAACACGAGCGGCGTCGATATGCGCTAGTCGGCCCGCATGACGGCGTGTTCCACGGATTTCTTGCAGGCGTTGGCCCCGGCTTGGTTTATGGCCTTCGAGCCGACGGTCCCTACATGCCTGATCAAGGCCACCGATTTAACCCCCACAAACTGCTGCTAGACCCTTATGCACGCGAAATCATTGGTCAATTTGAATGGCGGGCTGAGCACCATGGATATGTCATTGATCACCCCGACAAAGCCCATTCGTTTGACGCAAGCGACAATGGGGCGTTGGCACTAAAGGCGCGCGTAGCTGCGCCCTTGCAAGGCATAAGCCCGCGTGCTAACGCACCACATCATGCCTGCGCTGATGTGGTGCTTTATGAGGTGCATGTCAAAGGTTTTTCGCAACAGCACCCCGAAATCCCGCCATCATTGCGGGGCAGCTATGCCGCCATGGCTCACCCCGCAGCCGTTGCCTATTTCAAGTCCCTGGGTGTGACAACCTTGTCACTGTTGCCAATTCAATATGCGCTTGATGAGCCACACCTGGCCTCGCGCGGCTTGCGCAACTACTGGGGGTACAACACGCTAGGGTTCTTCACTCCAAGTGCGCGGCTAGCTTGCGCGGCTACGCGTGCTGATCCGAGCGCCGTCGTCACCGAATTTCGCGACATGGTCCGTGAGCTGCATTGCCATGGCTTAGAGGTGGTGCTCGATGTGGTCTACAACCACACGCCTGAAGGCAATGAATTGGGGCCGACCTTGTCGTTTCGCGGTCTAGACAATCGAAGTTGGTATCGCCTAGATACCGTTGATGCAAGTTGTTATGAAAACTCCAGTGCTTGTGGCAATACCTTGAATGTGGCGCATCCGCGTGTCACGCAATTTGTGCTTGACTCCCTGCGCTACTGGGTGCAAGACATGGGTGTAGACGGTTTTCGCTTTGACCTAGCACCCGTGTTGGGACGAACGCAACATGGTTTTGATGCTCAGGCCGCCTTCTTCACAGCATTGCGGCAAGACCCGATTCTGGCGGGTGTGCATCTCATCGCTGAACCTTGGGATGCGGGTGCCGATGGGTATCAGATGGGTAAATTCCCAGGTCGGTTTCTCGAATGGAATGACCAGTTTCGTGATGTCGTACGCGGGTATTGGTTGAACAAAAACGTCAACGATCAGCGAGTTGGACGAGGTGAACTGGCAAGGCGATTTATGGCATCAAGTGACAAGTTTCAACACGGCCAGCGCAGCCCAACGGCGTCGGTTAATTTCATCGCCGTACACGATGGCTACACATTGGCGGACTCTACGAGCTTTGTGCGCAAGCACAATGAAGCCAATGGTGAGAATAATCGAGATGGTCGGGACGGCGAGCTGAGTGATAACTTCGGGGTTGAAGGGCCAAGCGCAGATGCTGAGGTGCTTGCAAACCGTAGCAAAGTACGCCGTGCCATGTTGAGCACCTTGCTGTTGGCTCAAGGAATACCGCTATTGAACGGGGGTGATGAATTTGGCAATAGCCAAAGCGGTAACAACAATGCCTATTGTCAAGACAACCCAATGGGTTGGCTTGACTGGAACCACGCTGATCAAAATCAACGCGCCTTTGTGGCCCAGTTGCTTCGGTTGCGCTGCCAAGAACCGCTGTTGCGCCATAGCCGGTGGTTTTGTGTGCCGGGGCAGGGCGCAGTAGGAGACGCGACCGTTCAATGGTTGCGCCCCGATGGTCAGGAAATGCGAACCTCAGACTGGGCCGATACTGATGTGCAGCTTTTTGCCGCGCTGATGGCTGATGCAGTCGAACAAACACCTCGGTTGGCGCTGGTGTTCAACCCTGAACCGCATACTGCTTGTATGGTGCTAACACACCAAGAGTGGAGTCTTGTTCTAGACAGCAGTCAAGAGTTGGAGCCACAGTGCTACCCAGCCGGTCAGGTCGTTCTTGTACCGGGCCGCAGCCTTTTGCTGCTTCGATCTTCTACCTTACATTGAACCAATATGGATTTGAATCAGCGCATGGCCGGTGTGCTTTTGCACATTACTTCCTTACCCGGCCCGCATGGCATGGGCGACTTTGGTCCTGATGCATTCCGTTATGTCGATTGGTTAGCCTGTGCCGGGCAAAAGATTTGGCAGTGGCTACCGTCGACGCCGATCGGCCCTGGGGACTCGCCCTACCAGGGTGTTTCAGCCTTTGCGGGTAGTCCGTGGATGGTGGCGTTTGAACCCCTGGTTGCCAAAGGCTGGATGGCGTCGCCAACCCTGCCCATTGCAGGATTTGACTCGGCTCGCGTGGATTACGCGCGCGTTCTTCCATGGCGGCAAGCCATGCTGCGCGCTGCAGCTTACGGGTTCTTTTCAGCGGGTAGCGGCGCAGACCAGCAGGCCTTCAGCGTTTGGTGCGCCGACCAACAATCTTGGCTGGAGGACTATGCGTTATTCATGGCGATACGCTCGCCACTGAACGGCCAGCCCTGGTGGGAATGGCCCGCCCCGTTGGCCGCACGCGAGCCAGCAGCGCTGCAAGCAGCAAGGCACCAGTACATTGACGAAATAGCCTTTTGGAAATTTGTGCAATGGCAGTTTGATTGCCAAGCTAAAACGCTAAAAGACTACGCGAATCGCCAATGCGTGTCCATCATGGGAGACCTGCCGATATTTGTCGCTCACGATAGCGTGGACTGTTGGGCACGGCCTGATTTGTATGAGCTGGACACCCAGTTTCAACCACAAGTTGTAGCGGGTGTTCCTCCGGATGACTTAGGCCCGCTAGGCCAACGTTGGGGCAACCCGCTGTATCGATGGGACCGCATGGCCGAAGAGAATTATGCGTGGTGGACGGCCCGCATGAAGCGGGCATTAACTCATGCTGATGTGTTTCGAATCGATCATTTTCGAGGCTTTGCGGGTTACTTTGAAATTCCGGCTGCTAATCCGGACGCTACACAAGGACAATGGCGAACTGGGCCGGGGCTGGCCTTGTTTGATGCCATTACTCGTACTTTGGGAAAACTCCCAATCGTTGCTGAGGACTTAGGCTTCATCACGCCTGACGTGCATGCGCTTCGGCAGGCTTGTGGCTTTCCGGGCATGAAGATTCTTCAGTTTGGTTTTGGTGGTGATTCGACGCACGAATTTCTTCCGCATACTTGGTCGCAAGCAACTGTGGCCTATACCGGAACGCACGATAACGACACGGTGCGTGGGTGGTGGGCCAAGGCGCTGCCGCGTGAACGGGCGTTTGCGGGTGCATATTTGCCTTGCACTGAACAAGATGTGCATTGGGCCATGATCCGCGCCTGCTGTAATTCCGTCGCGAACATCGTGGTGTTTCCCATGCAAGATGTTTTGGGCTTGGGCAGCGAGCACCGGATGAACGTGCCGGGCGTGCTGGGCGGCAACTGGAGCTGGCGGTTTTGTTGGGATATGGTCAAGCAAGACACTGGGCGTGTCTTGGGGTTGATCACCGCCGCGAGCGGGCGCGGGCCGTTTGATCGGATGGGCTTACCTTAAAGGCTTGATGCTGCGCTAACGCTAGGGTCAACTCAATCCTCAATTTCAAAAATTACTGCACTTCGTGCCGCGACGCGCAAACCAACAGCCACGGCGGCGGTGCTGCCATCCAACACATTTCGAACCGTCGCGCCAATGGGCAATACTTGCGCAAAGCGCTTAGTGTCGAGTTGAATTGCCTGCGTGTTTTTGTTCATGACGATCATCAACTTTTGCTGTGGGCTTAGGCGAAAGTACACATAGCTGCCCTCGCTGGGCACGTAATGCAGTAGGTGCCCTTCATGCACTGCCATGGCAGTTTTTCGCCAGTTAAAGAGTTGGCGCACAAATTGCTGCGCATGCATTTGCTCTGTACTAAGGCCTTTGCCTGTAAAGGCGTTTACAGGGTCACTTGGCCAGCCACCCGGAAAGTCCGCCCGCACGATGCCATCATCGCGCTGCTTAGGGCTGGTCAGCAGTAGCTCAGTGCCATAGAAAAATTGCGGAATGCGCTGTGTTGTCGCTAGATAAATCAAGGCCATTTTGTACAAGGCGAGATCTTCATTCAGCAAAGAAAATAGACGCGAAGTGTCGTGGTTGCCGTCCATCAGCACGAGCTTGGAGGCGTCTGCATAAACAAAGTCCTGTGCTAAGGCTTCATACAGTTTCATGAGGCCTGAGTGCCCTGGGTTTGTGTCGTTCAGCGCGTCCAACATGGCGCCGTGCAGGGGAAAATCAATCAAGCTAGGTGTTGCTGCAAGGTAACCGTCGTGGTTTTTTTTGCCCTTTTGCCAGTAGGCAACAACGGCCGGTAGCGGGCTCCATTCTTCGCCAACGATGGACAGCTTTGGGTACTCGCTGACCAAACGTTCTGACCATTGAGCTAAAAACGCTTTGTCGCTGTAGGAGTGCGTGTCCATGCGAATGCCGCTGAGGTCAGCATACTCAACCCACCAAATACTCATTTGCATGAGGTAGTTGGCTAGCAATGGGTTACGCTGGTTAAGATCAGGCATTTCGGGTACGAACCAACCATCGGTGTATTGCTGGCGATCGGCTTGCGCCGCGTGGGGGTCAGGGATGCTGATGTGCGCGTGCTGGGTTTGCGTGTATTGTGGCCACTGGTTGAGCCAGTCCGGGCTGGGTAAGTCTTGCATCCACCAATGTCCCTGCCCGATGTGGTTCAAAACAATGTCTTGGATAACGCCCAAGCCAATTTGCTTGGCTTCTTGCACCATAGCGGCATAACTGGCGTTACTGCCTAGGCGCGCATCGACCTGGTAAAAATCTGTGCTGGCATACCCGTGGTAGCTATATTGCAGGGCATTGTTTTCAGTCAGTGGCGTTGGCCAGATTTGTGTAAAGCCAAGGCCAGCGATATACCTCAAATGTTGGCGCAAGCCTTCAATGTCACCACCATGACGGCCACTTGGAGCGGCGCGATTGGTACGTTCACTGAGCGTGCTAATGCTGTCATTGTGTGGGTTTCCATTTGCAAATCGGTCTGGCACGACAAGGTAGATGGCGTCTTTGGGCCCAAAGCCTTGGCGTTGGCTAGACTCTGGTTTTCGTTGGTGCAGCGTATAGCGTTGGCGCAGTACCACGGCCTGCGTGTCGGTTTTGACAAATTCCAGTTCGATCTGGCCGGGCTGCGTAGTGCCGTCCAGTTGCAAGTCGACAAATAAGTAATTTGCGTTGGACGTGCGGTGTTGCTTGATCACACGCACGCCGGGGTAGTGGATTTGTAATTGCAGGGCGGCAACGTTAGGCCCGTGAACCAACAATTGAAGTGCCGGACTTTGCATGCCTACCCACCAGAACGGTGGTTCAATGCGCTCGATAGCTTGCCCGAATGCGGTGCTAGATAGCAGCAACAGGCCGACGCAAAAAGCGCCAAGGTTTCGAGACAAAATCGTCAGCTTCATAGTGTTGTTTGTTGTAGTTTGATTACTAAAATTCGTTCATGTTTACATTATCATAGGCTGATTGATGAGGAATTTGAATCCGTGTCTTCCATTGTTATGTAGTAATGTTACTTATGTTTCGGGTGTGAAGGGGTGACCAATGTGGTGGCAAGAAAACGGGGTGGCTTTAGCGGTGTGGCGTTGTTGGCTCGTTTTCCTGATGATTCTGTCGCTACATGTGGCTTCGGTGGCGCAGACACAAGACTGCGATGCAGCCCACAGCGTCAGCGTTTTGCGCCAGCTTGACACGCCACCGGCCACGGCCTATTGGTTGGACAGGCACTGGATTCAATGGCCGGGGTTGGTGTCGCTGCCTGATACCCATGTCAAGTTGGTTTATGGTGCTCATGTGCACCAATTGGTGCCCACACTAAAACCGCTACCGCATGGCTTAGCGCAACGCTTCAAATTCATCGCTGCGGGGCCACGTTTTAGGATTGAGCTTGACCCTGACACCGTTTGGCCAGTCCTGTTGCAAGAGCCGCTATTGTTGGTTCAAGAAGATGCTGCTGGCAAGGTGCTGGCGCAGACGTCGATACAACTAGCGGGTGTGCTGGATGATGTGTTCAGTGCAGCAGCACTAACGCCTGATTTGGGTGTAACGCAACGTGGTGATATTAGCCACTTCAAACTCTGGGCGCCCACGGCTCGTCAGGTTAGTTTGTGTATCTATGCCGATGCGAATGGTGCGGCGGTGCGAGTTGTTCCTATGCAGCTTGATGCTGCCACAGGGGTATGGCAGGCGCGGCAAACTGGCGGCTTGACTGGGCAGTTTTACAGCTATTTGGTTGAGGTGTTTGCACCTGGTTGGGGGTGGGTACGTAACCGCGTGACTGACCCGTACTCGGTCAACCTAAGCACAGATTCGCGCCGCAGTGTGATTGCCGATCTTGATGACCCGCGATTGAGCCCTCCAGGGTGGCTAGGGCATGCACAGCCTGCCGCAGCGCTGCATAACAGCGATATGAGTATTTATGAGCTGCATGTGCGGGATTTCTCGGCGAACGATGCGTCGGTTAGTGCAGACCAGCGTGGCAAGTATTTGGCGTTTACTCAGGGCAATAGTCGCGGCGTTCAGCACCTTCGGGCGCTGGCGCAGGCGGGGTTGACCGATATCCACTTGTTGCCGGTGTTTGATTTCTCAAGCGTGCCGGAGTCGGACTGCGTATTGGCCGTTGTGCCTGTAGCAGGTGCCGCCAGTGAGCGGCAACAAGAGGCGGTGATGGTGCAGTCCAAGCGAGATTGTTTCAACTGGGGGTATGACCCGTTTCACTTCAACGCACCAGAGGGCAGCTACGCTACTTCGGCTGACACCCGCGTTGTAGAGCTGCGTCAAATGGTTCAGGCTTTGCACGCGATGGGCTTTCGTGTGGGCATGGATGTGGTCTATAACCACACCGCAAAGTCGGGACAAGATGACCAATCGGTGCTCGACCGCATCGTGCCTGGCTACTACCACCGCTTGAATGCCAATGGCGAAGTCGAAACCTCGACCTGCTGCGCCAATACGGCGACTGAACATCTGATGATGGGTAAGTTAATGAGCGATAGCGTGGTCAGTTGGGCGCGGCATTACCGAATCGACTCGTTCCGTTTTGATTTGATGGGCCATCAACCCCGTGATTTGATGGTGGCCATTCAAGAGCGTTTGCGAGGCGAATTGGGCCGAAACATTCCATTGATTGGCGAGGGCTGGAACTTTGGTGAAGTTGCCAATGGCGCTCGCTTTGTGCAGGCCGCGCAACTATCTTTGAATGGCACCGATATTGCGACGTTTAGCGACCGGGCGCGTGACGCGCTACGTGGCGGTAGCGCTAGCGACAACGCGCAGATGTCTGTCGCCAGTCAAGGTTTTGTCAACGGCTTGGTGTACGCACCGAATCAAGTGGCGCCGAGTGGTCAAACGGTGCAAGATTTGGTGCGGGTTGCTGACATGGTGCGTGTTGGGTTGGCCGGTTCCTTGCGTGATTTTGAAATGCGCAGCTTTAACGGCCAGCAAGTTAGGTTGGCCCAAATTGACTACGCGGGGCAAGCGGCGGGCTATGCCAGCGAGCCCGGCGAGGTGGTTAACTACGTAGAAAACCACGACAACCAGACGCTCTTTGATGTCAATGTGCTTAAGCTGCCGCGTGACACTAGCGCAGCGGAGCGTGCCAGAGTGCAAGTGTTGGCCATTGCCATCAATGCATTGAGCCAAGGTGTGGCTTACTTTCATGCGGGTGTGGACACGTTGCGAAGCAAGTCGCTGGATCGCAACAGCTTTGAATCAGGCGATTGGTTCAATCGTTTGGACTGGACTTATCAAGACAATTACTTTGGCGTTGGCCTGCCGCCGAGGGCTGACAATGGGGCTGATTACACCGTTTTGGCCCCGTTATTGGCGCAGCCAAACATCAAGCCAGGCCCATTGGAGATTGCGTTTACACGAGATGCCTTCCGTGATTGGCTCAATATTCGCTCTAGCAGCACATTGCTGCGGATGCACCGCGCTGAAGATGTGCGCGAGCGGCTGCGGTTTTTGAATCTAGGCCCAGAGCAGCAGCCGACGTTATTGGTAGGGCGTCTTTTTGGCAATGGCTATGTCGGTGCAAAGTACCAGCAGCTTGCTTACTTTGTGAACGTTGATACGCGAGGCCACGCCCTGACTCTGCCTGAACTAAAAGGTTTGGATTGGGTCTTGCACCCCGTCCATCTGACCATTGATGCCGCGGATCAAAGGCCCGCCACGCTGGCGGCATACCAAGCTGAGACCGGGCGGTTCTTTATTCCGGCACGCACGGCCATGGTTTACGTCTTGCCATAGGTGGTGGTTCGGTGAGGTATCATATGAGACCAGCCCGGGTGGTGAAATAGGTAGACACAAGGGACTTAAAATCCCTCGCCGCAAGGTGTACCGGTTCGAGTCCGGTCCCGGGCACCATGATCGTTGATTGACAGCACGAGCCCTAAGCGCAGGCTTGCCTTAGGGCTTTTGTTCGTTTTGTGGCATTGCCGCGCACCAAAATTGAGGGGTGAATCAGTCTGTTTTGGCTGTCTCGTTATGAAATCCTCTTTGGCCGATTAGCTGTTTTGGCTTGATGAGGCCTTGTCGTTGGCGCGGCTGTTAGCGCCAAAAGCATTTTGGTCCTGTGCTTGCTGCCTATGTCCAGATAAATTCGCCCTATCAACTCCCAAAATTTTGGAGATGAAATCATTGTTGCGGTTGCAACGATTATTTCAGTGCCCGGCCGCTATTTCCGGCGGATCAATTTCAACCGCTAAGGTGACGCAAGCTCGCATTGGCAGCGATGGTAATGGTGAAATAGTGAGAGCTAT
>ERZ1292633.4555-Hain-H41-02um-R1-4555-length-12811-cov-15_pt1 | contig 12811 bp, 10 predicted proteins | sample MGYA00564406_ERZ1292633 | MGnify/ENA primary metagenome ERZ1292633 (study PRJEB36523, sample SAMEA6512639) | groundwater metagenome | collected 2019-01-08 | study: AquaDiva: Metagenomics assemblies of 32 groundwater samples
CCGAGACCAACGTCAGCGCGCTGACCACGATTAAAAGGATGTATATCTTTCGCATCGTCCTAAATTATACTATTTAGGCCGACTAAAGACAAGAAAAATCTTAGAGTCCCCACCTTGGGCGGGGGGACAGCGAAATAGAAGACGCAAATAAATTACAACCCCCTCAGTCCCCCTTAACAAAGGGGGAATAAAAGGGGGTTGTTAATCTGCGTCCCATTCGTGTCATTCGTTCCTATTCGTCTTATTCGTGTTCTCTTTCGTGTTCATTCGTGGTTACACGATATATCCGATGACATACGGGTTAAAGGTAATACTTATATTGCCTGACGCATCGGTAAAGGCGTATTGGAATGACCCGGCGGTTATGGGCACTATCACCTGTCCGCCGTAGACCTGACCGACATTGCGCGCCTCTACGCCAATGGCAAAACATTCCTGCTGGGTCGCGTCTCTCCTGATTCGGCAATTGAGCCAGCCCCCGGGCGGCGGCGGTGGAATACTCTGCTGGACCAACTCCACCTGCAATATTAATGCCGTGGCGGTATCAGGAATACTGGGATTCGGAGCTGTCGGCATCCAGTCCTGATTTCCACCGACGATTAAACTGGTCATCTGTATTCGGGTGGGCAGGAAGGTGATTCTGCTCCCGCCGCCCACGCCCGGAGCGAGTTTGGCCTGTGTTACACTCGCATCCAGTATCTTATCAGTGGTAACTGCATTATTTGCCAACTCACTACTGCCTACTGCGTTAGCCGCAATCTCGCTTGAACCGACTGCGTTAGCCGCAATCTTGGATGCGGTAATGGTATTGTCCACTATCTTAGCCCCGGTAACAGAACCATCCTTGATTTTATCCCGGGTCACAGAATTGTTCTGCAACTTTGTCTCGCTCACCGAACTATCGGCTATTTCCACCGTAGCCACCGGCGGGGTCAACGGCCGGCCCAGCACGCCATCCGAAATCTTATCCCTGGTAATGCTTCCTTCAGCAATCTTAATGCCGGTAATGGCACCGTCAATAATCTTGGCTGTGGAAATTGACCGGTCGGCAATCTTCTCGCCGGTGACTTGTTTGTCACCTATCTTAACGGTCTTGACTGCGTTGTCTTTTATTTTATTTGTACCTACTGAATCCGTTGACAGTTTGGATTCCGTCACCGCATACGTTGCGATGTTTTCCGTTTTTACCTCTAATGGTTTTAATGACATATTTCAAATTCCTTTCAGAGGCCGGGCGGGATTAAGAATTGCTTAACCCCGCCTCGGGCCTCAATTTCGGTTATTACTCGCAGTTATACAGTTACTGCGAGTTATAGTTGGTCCGCCAGTGGCGGGCCATACTACAGTTTCACCACCTGAATCCTCAGGTAAAGTTGCCCGTCTTCCACGATATATCCGCAATGGGATTTTAGCGCGGCCCAGGGCTCAACGAACTCCTCATAGACCGTATCGTCTCTCAATGCCGAAAGCAGTGTATTGATGAGCGTATTCTCATCACTAATCATCGCGGCATCCATCTCCGAATGGACAATTGCCACGCCGCTCTGGACCAGCCGGGGCACCAGCGCGGATTTCAACTGCGATTTCAGGCCGGCTATGGCGACATTCACCGGATTACCCAAAAGGTAATCATATTCGGCGCGGACCTTGATATTTTCGCCGGACAGCCATTTAGCGGCCCGGGGCGCAACGCCTAAACCGGTTATCTTATCCCCCGTGAAGCGCATCGTCCGGTCGGCCATACCGTTGCTGAAGGTATCCTTGGACTGGTCAATCTTCTCGTTGTAACGCTTGGTCTGTTCCTCATCCACGGTCTCAAAGGCATGCTCGCGTTTGACATCATACTTCTCGTAAGCCCGCATCACATTAGCCCGCTGGGCGTTACGAATCTTCTGAACGTTGCGGCCGCTCTTGGAAACAAACGCCGGGTTTATCACGTTCCGATAAGCAAAAGCCGACGGGTCGGCAATCTTATCATAGTAATCCTGGATATTCTTGACCTGGGCTTTGAGCTTCTCAAAGAAACGAGGGGCGTTCCGCTTGGCGCTTTCTGCCCACTGCTCAATCATCCCATCCGGTGGCGTCCACTTCTCCACCACATAAATTTTAAGTGAGTTTACTACCTCTATCATAAATTTAATCCTCTCTTAGTCACCCGTACGGGCGACTTAGACCCCGCAGAATTGCGGGGCCTTCATTGTTATTGTTAAACAGCCGGTGGGGCTATCGCGTCTTGCCGGCCCTATTCAAGTCCCATTATGGGAAAGCCTGACGCCTATGATAGCCCCAACCAAACTGGTAAATCTCCTATTTACCCTGCTTCCTCAGGATAACCCTGACTACGACTTCAACAATCGCCTTCAGGATATCCTTCCAGAGTTTCTTCATAGTTACCTATCCTTTCAGGGCTACTTGGCCCTCAACCTATAAGGCATTTTGTGACAACCTGCACCTATTGGTCAGGTCGTTTATTCGGAATAAAACCCTGAATAAACCTTCGCCCTCTGCCCTATAAGGTGTTTTGTGACACTCCAAGCCGCTATTTATTGACAAACAATGCTTAATCTATTAGGGTAAAGACAACTAACGCAATACTACTCGCGAAAGGAGATAAGTATATGAGCGGACTAACTAATATGGTGACCACAGAAAGAACCAGGCAATTCATTATAATATTGCAGTCCGGGCAGGAAATATCCTCTGCGGAATATCATCGCATTAAAGACAAATATAGTGTCGTGCTTTTTGAGGTCTTGCGGTTTCGCCTCCTGGACAAGAATATGAAATATAACAAGAATCGGCTGTCCGCGTTTGTTGAAAACATCATTAACCAGGTCTTTGATAATATCAAAAAAGATAAGTGGTCTGGCGTTCGTTTCCGTGACCAGTTAAAACTTAACATAGACGACCTGGTTACTGAACGGTTATTCAAGAAAGAAACATTTCAATCCCTTACTGACAAGCAGTCAGATTATCTTGCCTTTAAGAAATCTGAAATTGATGAACTTAACCTGACCGAGCAACCGGCCCAGGACCTCCTTTTCCATATTATTAAAAACTTCGTCTTACCGGACCTCAGGCAAGAAAACGAACTCTATCATAATGTCTTGCACCTGAGCGCAATTAACGGAAAAAAGTATACTGAAATCGCCGCGGAACTAAATATAAATCCGGCCAGCATAAGCCAGCATCTCAAGCGGGCAAAAGCCAGATTCATCAAACTGCTTGATGAACATATCAAGACCACGCCCTTGCTTGATAATCCGGCTTATGATAAAAAACGGTTGATGAAAATATTGCCCTTATTAAAGAAACGATAGACATGAAAAACCCTTGGCCCGAATTCCCTAAAAGAGACGATTATCATATCCCGGATAAATATCTTGCTCATATGGACCACATACTTTACCCCACCGGGGAAGTGGTCTGCCTTAAAGTCCACGCAAAACTTCGCAATAATCTCCCTGTTATAATAAAAGGCATATATAAAGAACTGGCTGAAGATAAGGATAAGGAGATAGGGTTGTTAAAATCCCTTAAAACACTTTCTACTGACAAATGCCGCCGTCTGGTCAGAATCTTTGATGTCTTGGAAAGCCCTGAGTGGCTTTATTGTGTAATGGAATTCTGCGAAGGTGGCGACTTAAAAGCACAAATGCATAAAGGGTTGTTTTGTCCCCCTGACTCTAAGAAGATTGTTAAAGGTATTATTATTCCGGTTCTTGAGGCAGTTGATTCCCTTCACCAAAGCAAAGATACCTTTGTTCATCGGGATATAAAACCGGCAAATATTATGCACACCAGAGAAGGGAATCAGGGATTCTATAAAATAGGAGATTATGGCCTGGTAAAATCCGACAAATATGTGGATGACTATTTATCTTCCCAAGGCACACCTTATTATATGGCGCCGGAAATGGAACGTAACGCCAGCCCTGAAGATAAACAAAAACGCGACCACAGATGTGACATCTATTCTATCGGTATTATATTACGTGAACTAATAACCCAAGAAAAACCGCCCTACCGTAATCCGCTTGATGAAAAACCAAATGAACTTCATCAGATAATTAATAAAGCAATAAAACAAGACCCAGATGAACGTTATCGCTCTGCTCAAGTTTTTATTGATGACCTCAACGATTATCTCAAGGGTAAACAACCGTCTCATCTGCTTCCACAGGATAAGCCGAAACTATCCTTAAGTCCCAAAACCAAATCAGGCAGAAAAACGAGAAGAATTCCAACCTTACTGCCGACCCTGGGGAAAAAACGAGAGTTGCTTTATAGGCAAGGAAATTATCGCGAGGCGATTCCAATTGCCGAGATAATCCTCAGGGAAACTGAAAGGAAGTATGGTAAAGAACACCCCTCAACCGCAACGGCTCTTAATAATCTTGCCCTATTATATGCCAATAATGGCGATTATGCATCTGCCGAGCCGTTATACAAACGAGCCCTTGAAATTAGAGAAAAGAAATTGGGCAAGGAACACCCTGATACCGCAAACTCTCTTAATAACCTTGCAGAGTTATATACTGATAAAAATGATTATGCATCTGCCGAGCCGCTCTACAAACGAGCCCTCGAAATTAGAGAAAAGAAATTAGGTCTTGACCATCCTGCTACTGGAGGATCTCTTAATAATCTTGCCCTACTATATGTGAATGAAGGTGACCCTGACAAGGCAGAGCCGCTTCTTAAACAAGCCCTTGCTATTGCAGAAGAACATTTAGGTTCAGACCATCATGATACTGCAACCGCTCTTAATAACCTGGCTATGTTATATACTGCTAAAAACGATTATGCATCTGCCGAGCCGCTCTATAAACGAGCCCTTGAGATTAGAGAAAAACAATTAGGTCCAAACCATCCTGATACCGCAATATCCCTTAATAACCTTGCTGAATTATATAGAGCAAAAGGTGAATATGATAAGGCAGAGCCGTTGTTCAAACGAGCCCTTACGATTATAGAAAAGCAATTGGGTTCAGACCACCCTCATACCGCAACCTTACTTAATAACATGGCTATGTTATATACTGATAAAGACGATTATGCTTCTGCCGAGCCGTTATACAAACGAGCCCTTACTATTGCAGAAAAGCAATTAGGACCAGACCATCCTGATACCGCAACTGCTCTTAATAACCTTGCTACGTTATATGCTAATAAAGGCGAGAAAGAAAAAGCAAAGAAACTACGGGATAGGGCATTAAAAATCCTGCAGAAATCCCTACCGCCTGAGCATCCTCATATAAAATTGGTAAAAGACAACTTAAAAGGGTTGGAACAGACCACATAGCACACGCTAACCTTTTACCCACCTTGAACAGATGCTGAAATAAATTCAGCATGACATTTAGAGAGCGCTCTCAATAGAATAAGGGGAGTTTAGAGGGGGGAGGGGGTGACCCCCTCCCCCCTCCCAAACCGTATCCTCCCCCCATATAATGTCACGCTACCCCCTGGTTTATGCCATTCCACCCCCCGGTGAATGTCTATTCTCCCCCCGGTCAATCAGTTACCTCCCCCCGGTGAAAGCGTATCCTCCCCCCGAAGAATGTATGACCTCCCCCGGCACAATGTATGCCTATCCCCCGGTCTAAGAGTTGCCTCCCCCCGTTGTATCCGTTACTTCCCCCCAGATAATGTCTTACCTCCCCCTATGGAATGTCACGCCATCCCCCATAAGATGACATCCTACTCCCCATAGTAATTAGGTATAGGAGTATAGAAATCAGGGTTTAGTCAGTACTGTGTGTGTCGCCGGGGCTAGGATTTTATTTTAGCAAGGATAATTGAGCCGGTGTTATATCGTAAGATTGCTTTATGCAATTGATTATTGCATTTATATTGGCTTCTTTTAAACGATACTTGGTTTTCAAGTTTCCTTCAAAATACTCTTTTAATTCCAAGCCGCAATTATACTCATAAATTCGGTTAAACATAATCCAAGAAAGCTGGGGAAACCAATCGGTATTCGGCGGCATTACGTAATATCCTTCTTTTGAATGACAGCCTGGATGCAATGATTTTCCTCTTTGTTTGGACGTAACTAACACTAACAAATGCGGCGTTGTTTGGGTTGCTTCATTTAATGCAACGAGAAATTTATCAGATGTGCCGCCATCTTCAAACTTGAAATGCGGGGAGAAGATCACCTCTCCTTTTTTCATGACAGCGCTTTCTTTACTTCCTCAAAATCTGCCGTTCTTTGTTCGTATTCTGCTTGAGAGATGGATTCCTTAGTATTATCCAAGGCCAATTTATAATTTATCTCCTTATACATACCTTGGTCCTTCAATGTGGTGCGCCAAGGTTCATTTGGCAGATGCGTGCATTCTACCATAGTTCCTCCTAAAGCTTCCTTAAAAATAAAAGCGGTATCCTCAATAATTTTCATTTCCCTTTTGGTGAAGTGTTTCATATCCGCCGGTCTTTTTACTATTATATCTACGCCTATATCTTCGCTGGGGATAACCGAAAAGGAATCATTAAAATCCTGTTTTGGATGGTCCATTTCCACATAAAGTTCTTTTGGGACTGGTCCCCAATCCCAGGCATAGTATTTTAGGCCGGTAATAGACATACCAGTTTCCTTAAAATGCCTGAAATCTGCATAATAAAGCAACTTCAATAACTTTGTCTTCTTGCAGTTCTTTGTGTTTTTAACAAAGTAGGCAATCAGATTAAGTAGTTTTTCTCTGCTATGGTCTATTATCATATGATTATCTCTTTTTCTCTACCTATAATATATCGTATTTTCCCGCCAAAGTCAAGAGGAATCTTTGTTTTATGCCTTCGGTTCGGAAAAGGCCTCGTGGAGCACGGATTGCATGAGTTGTTCGGCCTGGGCCTTGCGCTCGGTCACCTGTTTCTCCAGTTCGTCAATCTGGGCCATCAGCTTGTCCACCCGCTCTACGATGGCTTGTTGCTCGGCAACGGAAGGCAAAGGAACTAAAAACATTCTCATGCCTTTTAATGAAAGATTTTTTATTGTCGTTTCACTAGATTTGTCAGATGCGTAAATTAAAAAGTATTTGGTTTTTATTATTTGCATTATATAATGCTTATTTACACTGTCTAGTAGATTTATATAACATGCGCTCTTCCCTAAAATTATTTTTTCATTATTGTAGAATGCTACGTTGCCCAGCGTCCCGTTTATTGAAACCAACACGGTTTTCTGCGTTAACTCTTTCTTATACTTTTTGTATTCTTCTAAGGAAACTCTTTTTGTATTGTCCTTTATCAGAATTTCACCCTCATTTAGATTGTTTCCATTTATGAAAAAATACTCTCCGTTATTTGAATAATTTGGGGTCCCATGCAGGCCATCACCTATAAGCGAAACTAAATCAACCAATCTCACCCACACCCAGCCATCAGGCAAATCAAACGCCTTTTCGTCAGCAGTGATTGACAAGAACGACTTATCTTTCTTGATTTTTCCTTCCTTGATTAATCGTTCTTTCTCGGCCTTAATTTTCTCAAGGAGTTTTAAGGCGTGGTTTTCACCGGTGATTAATTCAGGATTCTGCTTGCGCCATTCGGCAGTCAGCTTGCCTTCTATAGCTTCTTGCAATACTGATTGACGAAGTTGACTGAGCGCATTTAACTGATAATCTATTTCGCCCAAGAATGTTTCGTTATCATTAGCGATATATTTCATTTTATCCTTAAAATACAGTTGATGCTTATAATCAAAATATGGAAGTTTATATGCGCCAAAATTGGTTTGATTAATTGATAATTTTGATGTGCCAGATTTAGTTTTATTTACTATATCTGGGCGAAGAAAGTTAAAGAGACGATGATAAAAAGAAAGGTCTATCTTTAGTTCTTTCTTGGGTGTAAGAATAAAACAAAGATCGCTTGCAATAAACTTACCTTTTACATAATGCGTTCTTCCAAGAGAGCCAGAAGCGGCCATTGCAAATACTAGAGCTTCGCAGTTATGCGTAAAATCTTTATGAGTCTTCCACTCTTCTGCCGCAGTAATAAAAGTATATTTACCAGCGGAACACTTTGAGCTCTGAAGAGTTCCTTTTTCAAAATCAAATAGCTTTTCAATTGGTTTCCATTCAGTCATTGCCAAGTTCCTTTTTTAACTTATCAAGAAGTTCTTCGCTCTTGTGGAATGAATCGTGAAGCATAGTTACTAATTCGGCACTGGTCTGCGTCTTTGGAGATTCGGGCTCATGTGGATTTTTAATATCCAGATTATAGCCGCCGTCTATTATATCCTTGACTTGGACCTTCCAGACCAACTCACTTTCCTTGCGTTTCTTCCACCACTTTTTAATGGGGTCAAATTCGTTTATCCTAATCGGATTTGTTTTGTTATATGACTTTACGTCATCAGGTAGTTTATGTTCGTAATACCAGATTTCCTTGGTGGGTGTGCCTTTCTCAAAGAACAGCAGATTGGTGGCCACGCCAGCATAGGGCTGGAAAACCGAATTAGGCAGGCGGACAATGGTATGGAGATTGCAGTTTTCCAGCAGGTGCTGGCGGATGCGCTGTTTTACGCCCTCTCCGGTGAGCGAGCCGTCCGGCAGGACCATTCCGCACCGGCCTTCGTGTTTGAGCAAATTCACGATTAACAACACAAACAAGTCAGCGGTTTCCTTGGTCTGGAAATTGGCCGGGAAATTTGACGCTATGCCGACCTCTTCTATACCGCCAAAGGGCGGATTGGTCAGAATCACGTCAACCCGGTCTTTTTCGCCTATATCCCGAATCGGCCGGGCCAGAGAGTTGTCCCGGCTGATTTGGGGTAATTCTATATCGTGCAGGATGAGATTAGTCATGGCCAATAAATGAGGCAAAGGTTTTTTCTCAATGCCCATGATACATTCCTGGAGTTTTTTCCGGGCGTCAATATTCTTAACGTCTGATTTCCTGATATTTTCCAAGGCGCAGACCAGGAATCCGCCGGTGCCGCAGGCCGGGTCTAATATCTTTTCGCCTAATTTGGGATTGACCATATCAGCCATAAATTGGGTTACGGCCCGCGGGGTGTAGTATTCACCGGCATTTCCGGCGCTCTGTAAATCCTTTAATATCTTTTCGTAAATGTCATTGAAGATATGATGGTCTTCGGATTTATTGAAATCTATTCCGGTGCTGATTTTGTTAATAACCTGGCGAATCAGGGTGCCGGATTTCATATAGTTGTAGGCGTCCAGAAAGATGTTCCTGACCATGACAGTCCGGCGGTCAGAACGGGCGTCAACTGTTAATTCTTTCAGGGTTTTGAATAAATCGTTATTGATAAATTCCAGCAGTTCATCGCCGGTAATGCCTTCTTCATCAGATGCCCAGTTACGCCAGCAGAGACGTTTGGGGATAGGCGATTTGTATTTGGGGTCCCGGAGTTCCAGCTCCTTTTCCTTGTCATCAAGGATTTTCAGGAATATCATCCAGCCGAGCTGGGAGATTCTCTGGGCGTCGCCGTCCACCCCGGTATCCTGACGCATTATATTCTGAACGGATTTAATAACATTGCCGATGGGCATAATAAATTCCTTTTAAGCTACTTTATATAATTGGGTTTCTAATTCCTTTATGGCCTTGAGGTATTGGTCTCGACCGCCGAAACTATCTATGATTTCTATAAGAGAGCCGATTTCTGTAAATGGATTAACTTTGAGGATTTCCATACTTTCTATATTTTCAATGCCCTCATCGGCGTATTTGTCCAGTAAGGCGTCCAGTACCTGCCGGGCTGTGCCGCCGTATTTGGCAAAGTAATTTCTCTTCTTGACATTATCGGCTCTTTCCCGGCGGGTCAAAGGCGGCTTATCAAAAGCAATATGGCAGACCAAATCAAAGGGGTCAAATCCCTTGCCGACTTCTTCCTGCAATTCATTAATAAAGATGCCCTGATTCTCCAGTTCCTTGATGACGGCTTCTTTCTTGTCCGCCGATGTCCATTTATTCAGGAAGGCATCTAAACTGGCGTATTCCTTGAGCACGTTCTTTTTGGTGTAGTCCTTGAGAGATTCGGTAATAAGTTTACCGTCTTTATCATAATACTGGACCCGCTCGCTGGCCACGGTGACTTCAACATCATTGACATAAACCTTGCGCTGGGGTTGCGGTCCATCACCGCCGCCCATCGGAGGGTCGCTTATAGTTGTAGTTCCATCAGCCGGCTGAGTTCCGTCGGTTGGCTCAGGCGGTTCAACCGGGTCATTTGGTCCGGGTTCATAAATCTGGATAGGCGGGCCGTCAAAACCAGGGTCGGCAAAGAGCTTGGTCACGCCCCGAAAATCCATAATGGTAAAGTAGAGTTTATTGAAGTCCTCCCGGACCCGGGTGCCCCGGCCGATAATCTGCTTGAATTCGCTGACCGAATTGATATTCTTGTCCAGAACAATCAGTTTACAGGTCTGGGCATCAACGCCGGTGGTTAGTAGTTTTGAGGTAGTGGCAATGACCGGATATTTGCTTTCCGGCGTGATGAAATTATCCAGTTCCATCTTGCCTTCGTCATTGTCGCCGGTGATACGCATTACATATTTAGGATTCTGCTGAACCAAGTCGCTATTGGCATTGCTGATAGCCATCCGCATCCGTTCGGCATGCTCAATATCCTCGCAGAAGATAATGGTCTTGTCAAAGCGGCCGGTTTTATTGAGGTATTCGGTGGTCTTGGCGGCCACCAGTTCGGTGCGTTGGCCCAGGACTAAATTACGGTCAAAGTCCTTGGTATTGTAAACCCGGTCGGCGATTTGCATGCCCTCTTTATCCACCTGTCCGATAGCCGGACGCCAACCATCGTCTTTATCCGTGGCGATTCTGATGACCTTATAGGGCGCCAGGAAGCCGTCTTCAATGCCCTGCTTCAGGGAATACATATAAACCGGCTTGCCGAAGTAATTGATATTGGAGACATACTTGGTTTCCTTGGGCGTGGCGGTCATTCCGATTTGGGTGGCGGATGAATAGTATTCCAGGATGTCGCGCCAGGCCGCATCTTCGGCCGCGCTGCCCCGATGGCACTCGTCCACGATAATCAGGTCAAAGAAGTCCGGAGAGAATTGCTTGTAGATATTCTTGTATTCCTCTATGCCGGATACGCCTTGATATAAGGCCAGATAGATTTCGTAAGATTTATCCACCTGACGGTGTTTAATCTTGGTCATCTTATCGCCGAATGGTTTGAAGTCATTGACAATGGTCTGGTCAATCAGGATATTGCGGTCGGCCAGATAAAGAATACGCTTCTTGGCCTTGGCTTTCCATAAGCACCAGATGATTTGAAAGGCCACGTAGGTCTTGCCCGTGCCGGTGGCCATGACCAATAGAATTTTGTCTTGGCCTTTAGCGATGGCTTCCAGGGTTCTATTAATTGCGACTTCCTGATAATATCTGGGCGTCTTGCCGGCTTGGTCGAAGTAGTAGTTTTGGGTGATTATCTTCTCCTGGTCTTTGTCTATGGCGTTCTGGATTTTGTATTCGGCCCATAACATACCCGGCGCGGGGAACTCGTCTAATTTAATCTCTCTTTCCTTGCCGGTGATACGATTATGCTCGATAAAGCCGTCGCCATTGGAACTATAGACAAAGGGAATGTCCAGAGTTTGGCCGTAATCTATGGCTTGTTGCATACCGGCGCCGACGGAATGGTTTTTGTCTTTGGCCTCTATCAGGGCGATGGGGATATTGGCCTGATAGTAGAGAATATAATCGGCGCGCTTGCCCTCGCCGCGATTGACCGTTTTACCGCGGACTATGATTCGGCCTTTGGTGAAATAAACCTCTTCCCGGAAATGATGAGGCGCGGTATTCCATCCGGACTTATTAATGGCCGGGGTAATGAACTTAGTGCACACGTCTCGTTCGGAAAGTTTAGAGGTCATGTATTCCATCCTACCATTTCGCTTGGGCTGGGGCAAGGTTTTGGGGTGCTTTTGCGTCTTTCGGCGCCCGTAGCAGAACTTATTTCTTTTCCCTTGCCCTGCCCAAAACAAGGTGCTATAATAAAGTAATGAAATCATTGGATGACTCAATCCAGTACTTAAAGGGCGTCGGGCCGCAACGGTTCAAACTGTTCCAGCACCTGGGCATTCGCACCGTGTCCGACCTGCTGGCCTACATCCCCCGCAAATACCTGGACCGCTCGCAGATAAAGACCATTAAGGAGGCGCTGGAAACAATATACCCCCCTCACCCGGCCTCTCCCACAAGGGGAGAGGTGAAAGAAGAAAGAAATAACGATTTGTCAAGTCTAACTTCACTCTAAATTCCTGCTTTTGCTCCATTGGGATATTTGCGCATTGGCAGTGAGATGGCTTAAATTTCTTTACTTAAATTGTTGCGTCAGGTTGAATACTCAAGGTTACAATGGTTACAATAGTTACAAAGGTTGCAGAAAGACACACCCCCCCTTATTAGAGGGAACTAATCTTTGTGGTCTTTGTGCCTTTGTGGTGAATATTGCTTGAACTTCCGCCTCTAATTCATATATTCTACTTCACTGGATTCTCGCCGGAGTTCACCCCGCTGTAGAGCGGGGCGGGAATGACAGAGGGGGCGTTTCGAATGAAAAGTGATTTTGTCCATCTGCATACGCACAGCCATTATAGTTTACTGGACGGCGCCTGCACGGTGGATAACCTGATTGACGAGGCCAAACGTCAGGGAATGCCGGCCCTGGCCCTGACTGACCACGGGAATCTTTTCGGCGCCATTGAGTTCTACCAGACCGCCCTCAAGAATAACCTCAATCCCATCGTCGGCTATGAGGCATACGTCGCCCCGAAATCGCGCTTTGATAAAAAGGGCGCATATTCCGCCG
>ERZ1292633.4557-Hain-H41-02um-R1-4557-length-12808-cov-23_pt1 | contig 12808 bp, 10 predicted proteins | sample MGYA00564406_ERZ1292633 | MGnify/ENA primary metagenome ERZ1292633 (study PRJEB36523, sample SAMEA6512639) | groundwater metagenome | collected 2019-01-08 | study: AquaDiva: Metagenomics assemblies of 32 groundwater samples
CCTGTAATCGCTGATATGGGATCAGCGGAAACCAGTTGCAATTCATTTCCGCTGAGCTGTAATTTAGCGCGGTAAAATGCCGATGATCCGCCGTTTAAAACTTCAATAACCGGAAGATCCACAATGCCCGATGCCGGATCAAAAGTTGCTGTGGCTGCATATCCATTCAATGCAACAGTACTCAATAGAACGGTTGATACAGTGATTAATTTTTCTTTTATATGACTTAACTTAAACATGATTGACCTACCTCCAAGTTTTAGGGTGAAGCAAATCTAACAGGTCAACATGACAGGCGTATTACAACAAAATGTAAAAAAGAACATGACTTTTTGTTCCATTCGTTCAAACTGCGACCGGCCGCGTTGGAATAATGTAGAAACCCAAGCCGGAAGCGCTACGTAACAACGAAAGGGCAAACAAAAAAATCAAATTACAAGTCTCGATGCTTCATTAGTAAGCCAAGCGGACACTGAGATTAAAAAAGCGCCCGCGGCGGAACTGACGGGTGATTTCATCCCCTTGCGTAATGCGGATATCATCATCCAGCAAATTTTGCATGGAAGCCTGCATCGATAATCCCTTGTATAAATTCTGGCTGAGCACAAAATCCAGTTGATGCACCGGCTGCTCGTATTTATCCGGCGCGCCGAGCACACCCGCTGCCATGATGCGTTTGCTGGAAATGTTGTATAACAATGTGGCTTGTGTTTTCCAGGTTGGGTTGTCATAACCGATCTGAAAATTAAAAATCTGCGCGGAGTGCCCTTGCAGCGGTCTGTCGTTCGTCGTTTGCGCCATGAGATTCTGAGCATTCAATTGAACATTGGACGCCGACCACGTGTAATTGCCGCCGATGTAAAAATTTTGCAAAACAGGATGAACAAAATCCAATTTCTTTAATAGCTCCAGCTCAAACCCATAGATCTTTGCTTTATCGGTATTCTGATAAGTATTAAGCCCGGCACTGCCTGGCACCGCAACCAACTCAATCGGATTGGTTAAATCTTTCCAGAAAAAGCCGGCAAGAATGTTTTCCGTCGGGGACAAGTAATATTCCCAACGTGCATCCCAATTGGTAATGGCCGTTTGTTTCAGGTTTGGATTACCAACAGTTTCCTGGTTGGTATTGATATCGGTAAAAGGCGCTGACGATAACTCTCTGAAATCCGGTCTTGACAACGTTTGACTGAAACCCGCACGGAGTTGTTGCTTGTCTGTGAGAAAAAAAGTTGCAACGGTAGACGGCAGCATATCAATTCTGTTGAGCCTGGCAGTCGTAGGTTTATTATTCAGGGTAAAAGTATCAACCTTCTGATCATTGTCTTCCCAGCGCAATCCGCCCGATATATTGACCCGGTCATAAAACATCCAATCCATTTTTCCATAATAAGAAAAAAGATTCTGCGAAGCACTATACTTATCGGTGGGGCGCGTTATGTCGCGAAGTTGAAACCCATTTGCACCGATATATTGGGGCCGCAATATACTTTCCAGGGATGACTGCGCAAAAACCGCCGGATTAAATCCATCCGGACCGACCGGAAAATAATTAAAGCGTTGAATACCCGAATCTCTGGTTTTGCTCTGGTTAATAAAACCACTACTTACAGTCACCTTATAATTGGTTGAGAGTTGCAACGGCAATTTTCCGTCAACGCGCCAACTTTGATCCTTGTCAACCAAATTAGCATACATAATCTGATTGTTATCCGCCCGCTGAGCAAAAAAATAGTTGCCCTGATTATCGGAATCAAAACGATAATCCCGCGTTTTAGGCTCATCCCTGTTGGCGGTTGCATTGGTGTACAACCAGTTAATGGATAAATCCTTTAACCAGTCAATACGATGTTCACCGCCTACTTGATTCATCAATAATTGATTGGAAAAGAACTTAAGTCTCGTTCGACGGATATCACTTGTCTCTGCGTCGGTAAAACCTTGAGAAATTCTGGCTTCATCAAACGCCTGGCGGAGAAACATCGTTTTGGCAAATACCCGGTGATTGTCTTTGTACTGAAGTTCCGTTCCTGCATAACCGGTTAGCTGCACTTCGCGCATCGATCTTTGCATATCGAAATCCTGGATCTTTCTTAAACTGCCATCACCCGTATCGGCAGCGACAAATTCGCGATTGACCTCATTTTGCTTCCTGAATTCCTGTTTCCAGCCAGCCGCAGCGATATAGCCCAATCTAAAATCGCCCAGCGAAAAACTATCTCCCATCGAAGCCTGTAAACCGGTATCAGGTCCGCGTTTTTTCCTATTGACGTCCCATACCCCCGATAAATCCTCGCCAAACTTTTCGATCTGCGCAGGGGAAAATCCATTGGGATTAAAAACAGATGCCGGTTGTATGGTTCCGCCATTCCTGGCCACGTCGGCAATCGAATCGGGCAAGGCACGCGCGCCATCGTCATAACTGGTAAAATCGGCTCCGCCTCCTTTATAAGTCAAGCCATCCCGGAAAGTCGTATTATCGTTGATACCCGTCTGCAAGTTTAAATTGAAGAAAAACGCATCGGGAATTCCGCGCGTACGCAATTCCACCGTACCACCGGCGAACTCCGCAGGACGATCCGCCGAATAGGTTTTTTGCACTATCACGCTTTCAAGAATATTGGTCGGAAAAAGATCCAGCGGCACCACACGCCGGGTCGCATCCGGGCTGGGAACCGCGGCACCGTTCACCAATGTTGTGGAAAAACGCTCGCCCAGTCCACGGATAAAAATGAATTGACCGCCCACCAGCGTTAACCCGGAAGCTCTCCGTAGCGCACTGGCGGCATCGCCATCGCCACTGCGGCTAAATTGCTCAGCCCCCAAAATGGTGGCCACTGCCGATGAAGCTCTTTGTTCTTCGATAACAGAGGCAATCGATCCGGCGAGATGCGGCTCCAGAACTACATACTCAGCCAGTTCAACACCTGCAGGAGTCAGCTTGAAACTTAAGTCGGCGCTTTGCGCGCTTTCAATTTTCACATCGTCCAGCGTTTGACTGCTATAGGCGCTATGCAACAGCGAAACACTATAACTGCCTGCGGGAACGGTCGCTGTCACCCGTCCTTGCTCATCCGTTCTGAGTTTTTCCTTTAAACCGCTCAGAAAAACCTGCACATCCTTAACCGGTTTTTGTGTTTCCGCCGATAACACCTGTAGGGTGATCGTTCCTTCACCCTGATCGCGCCTTGCTTCAACAGTAGCATCTGAGCCTGCTATCGTGCCGGCCACTGAACTTTCAATATTCAATAACGGTTTCTTTTGATTGTCATAGAAAGTAATCAGAATTTGCGCATTTTCTGCCCGGCGTAGCGGCAAATCAAAAGCAAATTCTTGGTCTTTGGTTTTGATCGTCATGTGATAATACCCGTGCGGTAATTTTCCTGCCACACTGCCATTCGAATTGGTCTTGATGGAAGAATCTCCATCGGCTCGCCAGCTAAATGTCGATGGAATGGCCTCGAAGATCAGTTTTGGATTGGTTTTCTCATACGCTTCGCTTGTGATTGACAACTCGGCATCCGCGATAGGCAAGCCATTCTGGAACAGATGGATTGAGAATTCAGCCTTCTCGTCATCTCCCCAGGCAGGGGGGCTTATCAGAACGATAGCCATGAGAACCAGCACAGAAAAAACATAGGGTTTAATGGCCATCAAGCCATAAGACCAGAAAGATTTGTTAGATTCAGTGTTCATTTGGCGTATCAGACCCCCTCTCCACCCGCAATTTGATTGCTCGTGAAGATAAATTCTAAATGAGTAAATTAAGGAAATGGTCTTAGGCAGGCGTTAAGGCGGCATAAACAAAATGCAACTAATAACGATTCCTGGATTGCGAGCGATCGCATTACGTACATTGCCATGGCTCGGTTTTACAAACCTCCATCAAGCGGCGAAGTTCGGTTCCTTTCCTGAAAAGCTCAGCGCTTTTTAAATGATCCAAATGTTTATTAGCCTCTGGAAAGCGTCCGCTTGAAAACAAAGCGTAGGCCAGCGCATAACGAACATCCTGATCTTCCAGCAATCCCGTCCGGTACAAACTGGATTCCATATTGGCAGCCCGTTCAAACTGCCTTAATGCCAGAAGAATGGATAGCCTTTGTTTGAATTTTATTTTTTGATCACCGATGCTTTCATTCAGCGTTAATGCCTTGTGAAAACGGCCTGCACGCCGATAGATCTCTGCTGCTTCAGCCAGCAAGCCTGGATTCAGTAAAGCAGCTTGTTCAAGAATAAATGCGGCCGAATTAAGTTTTCCTTGGTCCAGGTAAGTATGTGCCAGCAGTTTCGCGACCATTTCATCATGAGGAAACTGCAAACGCGCAATCTCCAGAATATTCATTGCTTCTTGAAACTCTTTACTGAGCCGCAACGCATTCCCTAACGCAATATAATCGGCGGCGGAAGCTTTTGATCGTTTCAAATATTCCCTGCCAAGCCTAGCCGCCTCCTGATAAAGTCCAAGTTCGACGAAATAAAAAACTTTACGCTTGAGGAAACGAAAATCCGCCGGAAAGGCTCTCTGCCCGGCATTCAAAGTATTAATGGCTGCATCGGCTTCTTTCAGGTGCCAATAGGATTCCGCTTTTAAGCTCACCAAAGCCGCATCTTTACTGGCCAGATCACCTGCCTTGCCAATCGCATCAATAGTCTGTTTGTAATCTTTAAGTCCAAAATAGGTTTGCGCCAAATAGATAAAAATTGCCTGATCTTTCTGTCCATTCCTAACTGCTCGCTGCAAACTGTCTTTGGCCGCCTCAAGATCATTCAGGCCCATATAAGCCAGTCCCTGCAAGGTATAAAATCTCGCCAGGTCTGTCTTCTTATTTTCCAGATCAACACTTTGCAAAGCCAGTAAAGCACGATCACTATGACCGTCTTTGAGCATTACAGCCGCAAGCTCAATGAAATCGGTAGGTTGAGTTTTATTCCCGGATGCCTCCGCGACATTGCTGTAATGCGCAAGGATCAGAACAACCATGAGGTAATGGATATGCCGGGCTATCGGGTATTTCATTTTATTCATTGAGATTAAACGGAAGAATCAGGATAGATCGAAGCGAATCCTTTGTTTTGCCCATACTCTGACCGTATCGCCCTTATATTTTGCTGGCTCGAAATGCCATGCACGGATGCCTTGCAAAGCAGCCGAATCAAAGATTCCCGATGGATTGGATTCCAGCACCTGTACCTGATTGACTGAACCATCAGCTTCAACGAGTACCGACAGGACAACATACCCTTTAATACCCTCCCTTTTTGCGGCGGGCGGGTATTTAAAGGCCCCTCTGGATATGGGTTTCGGTGGAACATCCACCAGATCTGCCGTCATCACCGCATTACCTGTTTTACCTAACAAGCCATCGTCCAGACCTCTTCCCTGCCCATCATCCAGACCCAGCGATCCCAGATCAATGCCGGAAAGCGCTGTATCAAGCCCTTTGAAAGGAGCCGGCGCTTGCGGTCGAGTCACTTGTTTTTTGGGTTCGACTTTCTTGATCTCCTTTTTAGGCTCCGGCTTGATCTCTTTGGTCATACTGATTTCTGTCACTTCCTGTGCGGGTACTCTGTCAATCTTTCCCATATATTGATTCATCAATACAACCAGACCGAAAACTAAAACCGGCCCAAATAACATCGAAACGAATCCCGCCCAGTATTGATTAAATTGTTTTGTTTTCATGTTGATCTCTTACCCCGCTTCTTTTTTAGTTGCGACACCTACACTTTCAGCCCCTGCCAAACGTGCCTGATCCACCACCTCAACCAATCTTCCGGCAGGCACACCTTCATCAGTAACGACTAAAACCACCTTATTGGAAGCAGTGCTCAACAAATCACGCAACTTGCTTTGTATCAGCCACAAACGTACCGGTTCACCATCCATGTAAGTATCGCCATTCCGGTCAATAAACAAACGGATGGCTTTACTCGAGGCGGCCATCGCGCTGCTTGCTTTAGGACGTTCCAGTTCCAATTTCATATCTTTCACAAAAGTCGTCGTGACCATGAAAAAAATCAGCAAAATGAAAACGATATCGATCAATGGAGCCATATCGATCGTAGCTTCAGCTTCAGCGGGCTCATTATTTCTCATAGTGAATTATTTTTCGTTAAGTGATGAATATGAGTTTGGTGACACAACAGGTCTTTGACCTGCGAAAGATCCTGTTCAATCTGATGCTGTTTCCTATTGAGGATGCTATGCGCCAATAGCCCTGGAATCGCAACCGTCAGCCCCATCTGAGTAGTAAACAAGGCTTGTGAAATGCCGCCGGCAATTCCTCCTGATTGAGAAAACAGTGTCATGGTTGCCAGAGAGTCAAATGTTTCAATCATTCCAATCACGGTTCCCAATAGACCCAGTAAAGGGGAGATGAGAATAACCACACCGACGAGAACAGAAAACTTTCTAATCTCTCTTTCATAATCATAAAAAGCAGCATCCAGGTGACGCCGAAGATTTCCAACACCTTTCTTCTTTAACTCAATGCCCTGCTGTACCGCACGTGCAACAATATTTTTGGCGGGCTGATCGTTGTGTTCCTGGTAGTAACTCAACATGTCGCGTACACCCATCAATTTCGGCTCCTTCATGACCCAGAATCGATAACCCAGCCCGTACCAAAGTAATAAGGTGCAAAGTAATAGCGGAGGCATGACAATGCCACCCGCATTAAATAATTCCTTCACCAATAAAATATATTCAGAAAGATTCATTGATACCGCGCTTCTCTTATAGAAATCTTCTTTAACTCAAATGGTTACTCAACTATTCAACACCAATGCATTTCCGCCGGCACCCGGCACGCTTAAATCTTCCGCATCTAATCCACCGCCCAGGAAGACATTGATTATCCTGAGCGCCGAATGCTCCATGTCACGTTTAATATTTCTTGCCCAGACAGATAACAAGGAACCCAGCAACAAGGTTGGAATGGCAACAATCAGCCCCAATTCTGTTGTGACCAACGCAATAGCGATGCCTTCTGACAGCAATTTCGGATCACCGGTACCAAACTCTGTAATCATGTCAAAAGTTGTAATCATCCCGGTCACGGTTCCCAGCAAACCCAGTAACGGAGATATCGAGGCAATCACCAGAATGGCCGATCCAAAACGATCCAATGGCCCGGATTCATGTAAGATTGCCTCATAAACAATGCCTTCCATGTGGTCTCTGTCGTCTTTCAAATGGCGCAACGTATACGATAAAACACGGCTTATTGCCGATGAATTATCTTCACAGCTTTTTTTAGCGACATCCAGATTGCCATCCGCAATCTGATGTATTATTTGATCGGAAAGTTGTTTCGTATTGGCGCTATTGGAGCGCAGCAAATAAGTGCGGAGCAGGATAAGAAATACAGCAAATACACCCAGTACCACAATGACCCAGCCGATAGGCCCGCCTGAATTAATGATACCCACGACTGTCTTTTCACGCGCTTCATCAATGGCACTCGTACGCGATTCAAATAGAAACAACTGCAATAGGTCAGGTTGCTGATTTTTGCTCAGGGCAACAGCACTCTCGGCGCCGGAACCCTTCCATATCTTGAAATCACCGCCGCCCGCAGGCACTAAGCTGCCGCTACCCTCATTACTGACACCGTAGGCCGCGATATTACCCAAATGAATAATACTTCCCTGGGTCTGCTTGCCATTCTCCAGAAAAAAATCGCCTGGCTTTGCCTGGGTTGCACCCAGCCCATGAATTAAAGACAGGGCTTGTTTAAACAGATAACCTATTTTGATGAGATCATTGCCTTGCGCGTCTTTAATGGATGCGGGCATTTCGATGCCATGATTTTTAAGCGTTGCGCCTGCCTGTGCATAGGTCATTTCCAAGGCATCGCTGCGCTCAGTTCCTGCAGCTTCTTTACGTTCAACTTCTGACAGTTGCGCATTGAGTTGGTCAATTCTGGTAGAACGCTCAACGGAACCCCTTTCAAGTACGTTGATCTTATTACTGAGCGCCTGTTCTTCGCGGCTTGCACTGGATTGATAATTTCTTAGACGCTCGGTTAATTCACGCTTCTGTGCTTCCAGGAAAGCGTACTCACGCTTATAGGCAGTTTCCAAATTGATGACTTCTTGGTTCGGCGAGCTCTTTTTCTGAGATTTACCTGAATCTGCAGGTTTATTCTGCTTAACTGCAGGCTCGGAAACAACGGTAACTTGGGAAGAGGCGGTGTCTTTATCTTCTGCGGCAGCAGCAACAGCACTTCCCAACACACTCAGCAGTAACCATAAAAAGTGTACTTTCTTCATTTTCTCATCGGATTAGGTAATTCAAAGTAGCCCTGACGTATTTGTTTCTTCAGTGAATCAAACAGCTTTGTGATGCGTTCAATATCGTTAGTGCTTGCAACCGTTTCAAATTTCCAACCATCACCAGCCGATCTTTTGGCCATCCCGACCCGGTTATCCCGGGTTTGAAAGAACAGGAAAACCGTGCCTAATTTGGCAATATCAACAAGCACCTTTTCTCCCTCCAACGATATGGTTTGCTGATAGACGCCATTTTCCTTGCTCAGGCGGATTTCATCTTCAATCAATGACCATACTTGATTCACAGCTTTATTCGGATCCACCAACTGATTCACAATATTATTCTCCAGATCGTTAATGGCCTTGATGCGATCCTCCATTTTGAATGGAAAGCCTATCTGAATATGACGCCGGTAATCATTTAGTATCTCAATTAAGACGGGTTTCAGAGTCTCGCCCGATTGCTCCGCTTGTTGGGTGCTTTCGGTCATCTTTTCTATGGAATGCTGTAGTTTCTCGATACTTAATTTTTGCCTTCTCTCTTCAACACTCAAATCCGCCAACTGCGAAGTGAGAGAAGACATTCTGCTGCCATGCTTGTCCTTCTCAATGTCCAGTTGAGTTTGGAGTGTTTCGACTTCACCGCGAATCTTGGCTAATGCTTTTGCCAAATTCTCCAAACTATTTCCCAACGCCACAGGAGAAGAAAGCAACAGCACCAATCCAACAAGTGAGCTTATTTTTTTCAAAAAATGTTTCAGCATAAATTCCATCTAATCAAATCAATTGAGTGAGATAAGCAGCATCCAATACGAAATCAACCCTTCATTCACAATGTCTGCATACTACAAGCTGAATATTTCACTTTCATGACATTTAGATGTCATCCGGTTTTTAATCCATTACTACTAAGAAACCTTAAAAGAACCTGGGGGATATTCACTGGCCAATCATTCAGCCATGAATACTGAGACTTACGAATATGAGAAACTAATTTCCTTACGTATTCACGCTCTTATAAGTTGAGGATGCGATATGAAATGTGCATTGAAGCTGGGGAATTAACCGAATGTCATAAAACTTTTATATTGAGTCGCTAAGATAAGAACTCTAACAACTCAACATCAGGAGTAACACAATGATTAATCAGATGATATCTAAAAGAAAAAGTGCATTCCTGTTAACTGATACAGATTGGCACACACGTACCATTCAATGGATTGTCGGTATCTTAATGTTAGCGCTCTATTTGTGGATAGGCGCAGGCATTCTAAGCGTAATGTCAAATCTGCCCCAGATTCTCAAGAATGGATGGGCGACCGTGGCCGAGCACATCATTATCGATATCGTATTGATCCTGGCAGTGCTTGAGTTGATTCGTATATTGCAATCTTATCTGGCAGTCGGGCGTGTCAAGGTAACTTTCATCCTGGATGTGGCGTTGGTGGTGTTGATCGGAGAATTAATCGGCCTTTGGTATAAAGAGTACACGCTCATAGAAGTTGGATTACACATTACCGTCATTACAGTACTTACCTTACTGCGCATTGTTTCCATCCGTTTTTCTCCCGATGCTACTGATTAGCTCCAACCCGAGTCCGGGTGCAGAAATCGCGTTATCAAAAATTAAAATCAGTATCCCCATCTTCATTCGCGCTATTTCATAAGAGCACAGATAATCATGGATATACCGATCATCGCAGCATAGTCACTTACAGCATCTAACTATTTATTATTTAGAAAAAATAATAACTTTCATAATATTGTCATAAATATGTAATGCTTTGTTTATATCATCTCAACATCTTTTAACTACATTTTCTCAATGTAAACGGAGTGGTTGATGGCTGTGACAATACTTGTTGTTGAAGATGAGCTTGCAATTCAGGAGTTGATTGCACTTAATCTAAAAAAAGCGGGTCACATGGTTTTATGCGCTGATAATGTAGAACAAGCCCAGAAAATGATCAACAACGTGCTGCCGGATCTCGTGCTGCTGGATTGGATGCTACCTGATATGAGTGGACTGGAATTTGCACGCAGGCTAAGGCGGGAAGAACGCACTAAGGCTATTCCCATTATTATGCTCACGGCTAAAGTTCAAGAAAGCGACAAAATCGCTGGGCTGGAAGCTGGGGCGGACGATTATATTACCAAACCTTTCTCACCTCGCGAGTTACTCGCCCGGATTAAGGCTGTGCTGCGCCGGCGTTTACCCGAAATGTCGGATGAAATTATTGAAATGGGTGGATTAAAGCTTGATCCAACGACACACAGAGTGCATGTGCATGCCCATGACGAACCGTCAAAATCGATGGAAATTACGCTGGGTCCCACTGAGTTTCGTCTTTTACATTTTCTGATGGCGTATAAAGAACGTGTCCATACCCGCGCACAACTACTGGATCGAGTATGGGGTGACCATGTTTTTATCGAGGACCGTACCGTCGATGTGCATATTCGCAGGCTGCGAAAGATTCTTGAAGCCGTGGGGAAAGAAAATCTGGTACAAACAGTACGAGGAACAGGTTATCGATTTTCTATTGAGTGCAATGAGGAAAACATAGGATAGAAGCACTTAATCTAACCCAAATACATCAACTCTTCCCTGACAATTTATCAAAAAACCTCATATAACCGGCTATTTCTTCATAGCAAATCCGATTGTTTCCAACCCGGTACAGTATTTCCGTCAATAATCGTTTATTATTTTCCATTCATTAGAATGTCCGATTAAAATGGCGTGGAAATCTAAGCATTTCATTGATCTATTACCGGGATTCATTTAATGACAACTCCTTTTGTCTCAAGCAGCATTACTTTTAATGATCCGGCAAATGTCAATACGATTGATTCATTATTGGGTGGTTCGCGCTGGGCCGGTTCTACCATTTCCTACAGCTTCCCGGCCAGCAATAGTGCTTTATTCTGGTCTACCCAGTCTGGACCGGGCTATGGATCTCCATTTGGCGATGGTGAACCATGGAATAGCGCATTCACGCCACTGACCAGCGCTGACCAAATCAACTTTGAGAAAGCATTACAACAATGGGCGAATGTTGCCAATTTAAACTTTACAAAAGTGACGGAAACCAGCAATGAAGTGGGTGATATACGTGCAGCCTATACCAAAGATCCCGACGATTTAACATTGGCCTGGTCTTATCTGCCCAGTTCCAGCGTCAAATCAGGCGATGTCTGGATTAATACTTTGGGCCTTCTCAATTTTCAGGATTGGAATCCGGGCAACATTTCCTTTGAAACCATCCTGCATGAAATTGGCCATGCTTTAGGACTCAAGCATCCATTCTTCGATCCTGATGATCCAGCAGCAGCAACGCTCCCGGCTCATCTCGATAGCACAACGCATACCGTCATGAGCTATACCTATTCAAATCCGGGAGGCGATGAAGGCAATGAATTCTCATTCCATCCCACCACGCCGATGGTGTTGGACATCGCCGCCATCCAATATTTATACGGTATCAATCATCAGCACCATGCCGGTAACAACACCTACACCTTCGGCGACTCAAGCACCTACCACGAAACCATTTGGGATGCAGGTGGTTCCGACACCCTCCATTATGCAGGCAAGAATTCCGCCCTCATTGATCTAAACCCAACAGGCGCTTCTTATATTGGCCAACCGGTCTATGTTCAAGCCAATGGCGTTAACCTGGGCCTGCCCATTCCGAATGTGTGGATTGCTGATGGCGCTACGATTGAAAACGCCATTGCTGGACCGGGCAATGATTTCCTGATTGGAAACAACAGCAGCAATACGCTGGATGGAGACTCAGGGATTGATACTGTTGTGGTGGAATCGCAACGTGATAACCACATTCTGGGTAAAATCGCCAGTGGCTACACCCTCACTGCAAGCGCCAATCCTGGCAACCAGGACACACTGACGCATATTGAACGCCTGGAGTTTGACGACATCAAACTCGCGCTGGATCTGGATGGCCATGCCGGCCAGGTTGCCAAATTGCTGGGCGCCGTATTCGGTGCATCTGCCGTCACCAATAAGGAATATGTCGGCATTGGCCTGACTGAAGTGGATAAAGGTTTGAATTACGAACAACTGGGGGAACTCGCAATCCATGCAAGGGGATTAAAAACCCACGATGAAATCGTAACCCTGCTATGGAACAACCTGTTTGGAACCACACCTTCAGAAGCTGAAAAATCTCCCTACGTGAAACTGCTCGATAGCGGTGAAATGTCAACCGGCGCCTTAGCTGTATTGGCCGCTGACACCAGCTTTAATACCGGGAATATCAATCTGGTGGGACTCATGCAGGCCGGTATTGCGTTTGTTTGAGGTTATGCTGTATCAATTCTCCAAATGCTTGAAAATTCTTGTTAGAGCATTATCAGACTCAATATTCTGTACTATTTAGCTTGGCATGATTAAGCAAATCAGGATCAACCCAGTCTGATAATCCCATCAATATTAACCGGAATGGGCTTATTCATCGAGCAGCAATCAACTCCGTTCTAATTCTCTGTAGTTTAGGATCACCCGGCA
>ERZ1292633.4558-Hain-H41-02um-R1-4558-length-12807-cov-9_pt1 | contig 12807 bp, 12 predicted proteins | sample MGYA00564406_ERZ1292633 | MGnify/ENA primary metagenome ERZ1292633 (study PRJEB36523, sample SAMEA6512639) | groundwater metagenome | collected 2019-01-08 | study: AquaDiva: Metagenomics assemblies of 32 groundwater samples
GGTAAGCGGGGTGTCTTTCTTTTTGGTTCCTTTTGCTTGGACAAGCAAGAAAAAGGAACTGCCCCGCCGGGGCATAACCGGCCCCAAAAATATGCGCGTAGCGCACAACAGAGAATATCTGTCATGCTTTATGAGAAACTTAAGAGAATTTAAGATAATAATCTTCTGCTTCAACCCCAACGCGGAGGCCAAGACCATGAACAAGCTTTTGATTCCCGTAAGACTGATAGCACTTACTGCAATGCTCGCCCTGCTGCCCAGCCTAGCTTCGGCGGTGCAACTCATCACCGACGAAGAAGCCAAGCTGCCGGTCGCCGCCAAACTCACCGCGCGCGGCGGCCTGACACGCGGCCCCAGCATCAAGGTAGTAAGCCCTGCAGATAGCAAAGTGAAAATGCCATTTGATATGAAGCTCCTGTTCGAGCCGCATGGCGGCGCCAACATCGACCCCGCCTCAGTCAAGATGACCTATCTCAAAGCACCGTTGGTGGATCTCACCGAACGGATCAAACCCTATATCAGCGCAAACGGGATCGACATAGCGAAAGTCGAAGCCCCGCCCGGTGAACATCACCTCAAAATACAAGTCACCGATAGCAAAGGACGTGTGGGCAGCACGATCGTTAATTTTGTGGTGATGAAGTAAGGCTATTCACTTCGGTATACGACTATGAAAATGGCCGTAGCCGATCATCGTGTGTAGCTGTTCAACATTCGGCGAAATTTAACTAGTGTGTTTAGTTCGATGTTTGTCCGCTTTGCAAGGTATGAGTCAGTCCGGTTTGGTCTAAGTCCGGCAGCTCAGTGGCACAAGCAAACGGTCAGCATTCGAGTTGTAGATGGCTCCCCGCTCTGGACTTGAACCAAATAACATGTTTTCCAAAGTGCCTAGATATTTTTGCCATGATGGTGATAGTGAATTGTGTCTATAATTGCCTCCATGTATCCGTAGTCCCCCGTGTTACTTTGGCGGCGGTAATATAGCTCATAGAGAGGCTGCTTATGAAATTAGTGAAAGATCTTGAACTGGGTTTCGCGGACGCGGAAAATTACAAGCGTAGAGAGAATAAAGATTTACTAAATAGAGTGTTCATTAGGGACACTCATCTTGATAACCTGTGTGAGCCGAATGTCTCTTTTCTCATCGGTGAAAAAGGAACCGGTAAAACCGCATATTCCATTTTCCTTACAAATAATGATTATAAAAACACTATCTCAACTACTCGTTACGTACGTGAAACCGAGTATCAAAAATTTATCGCTCTAAAACGAGAGAAACATCTCTCTCTTTCTGATTTTTCCAGTATATGGAAAGTAATACTTTATCTCCTGATTTCAAAGCATGTACTCGAAAAAGAAGGGGGTATTTCAAAGTTATTGAATTACTCTAAATTCAATGCACTAAACTCAGCGATTGATGAGTATTACTACAGCGCTTTCTCTCCAGAAATCATCCAGGCCCTAAGCTTCGTTCAGGAATCAAAGCTAGCTGCGGAATTACTATTCAAGCATGCAAATGCAAAAGGTGAAGAGAGAGAAACTTTAACCTTCTCGGAAAGTCGATTTCAAATCAATTTGTTTTACATTCAACAACAATTTGAATCCGCCCTGTCACAAATACGACTCAATAAAAACCACCTTCTCTTTATTGATGGAATTGATATTCGCCCTTCAAGCATACCTTACGAGGAGTATATAGAGTGTATTAAAGGTTTAGCGAATGCCGTATGGGAAATAAACAACGACTTCTTTCCCGCTATCAAAGGGGGGCAAGGCCGCATGCGGGTAGTGCTCTTAATTCGGCCAGACATCTTCCAATCAATCGGCCTGCAAAATCAGAATACAAAGATTCGAGACAACTCTGTATTCCTTGATTGGCGCACCGAATACAATGCGCATCGAACATCTCAGCTATTTGAAGTTGTTGACCATATGCTAGCGGTACAGCAAGAGCCAGTGCCAGGCAAGGGTGAGGCATGGGATTATTACTTCCCATGGAATTCACCCAACGTTTTCGAGCAATACTCCAACCCAACCTCATTTATCAGTTTTCTTCGCTGGTCATACTATAGACCGCGTGACATTGTGACGATGCTTGAGCTTCTAAAAAACAACGTGGCCGAAGACCCATACAAGAAAACAATTACGGCAGATGATTTTGAAAATCCCCACTTCCAAAGGGATTACTCAAGCTATTTACTCGGTGAAGTGAAAGATCACCTTTCATTTTATTACGGCCATGATCACTATGAGATATTTTTAAAATTCTTTGAATTCTTGTCCGGAAGAGATAAATTTACTTATAAGTATTATATTGATGCCTACTCAAAACTCAGGGCTCACATAGATTCAATATCGGCAACACCACCAAAATTCATGGCTACAGCCAATGACTTTTTGCAGTTCCTTTTTGACCTTAATGTTATTTGCTATATTGAACAGGCGGAAGATCATAAACCATTTATTCACTGGTGCTTCAAGGATAGGAACTACGCCAACATCTCCCCAAAAGTTAAGACCGACGTTGAATATCAAATTTTCTACGGCCTCGCAAAAGCACTGAATGTTGGAAAAGTGTTTAAGCAGAAATAGGTATGACAGTTCGTTTCAGGGGACGCCCTGCAAATCGGAAGCACACCTCTGGACTCAGCGTTAAGGCAGGAATTAGCACTCTATTCAGCGCCCAGAATTAACTCTTCCCTCTAAGCAACTACTGTTATTCAACAACGATCCTTAAAGTTTTTGCAGCTTATCTTCGCAACTTACCCAGACGGTTTTGCCTTTGGACAACAATTCGGCAACCAGCTTTTCAAACCCGCCGCGTTTCCACGCATCGGGGCGATCCGGGCTGACGTAGAGTACGATTTCTTCCCCGTGGTTGGTCGTGCCAATGACGACGCGCGACTTATCGGGTCGTAGCTCAAAGGCAATCGGCTTGTCCATGCGTTGCGTTTGTAGCCAGATGCACTCATACACCCGGCACGACTCGGGCCGGGTGTCGTAAATACCGCATCCCACTCCGATGGTGCAATGCTGGCACCAAGTGTGCGCTGGTTTTTCCAGCTCGCGGATTTTCATGACTTTGCAGCAGGCTGTACAGCCGTCACAGTTATGCATATTCCCCTTAGACTCCTCCATCGCCCACCAGCACAAACGGCGCCCAGAAAATCGGATGCGCATACACAAAGGCTGGCTGCTTCGCGCCCGGCGCTTTAAATTGTGCGTTGTCGATCATGTCGAGTATGGAGGCGCGCAATGCTTGCGCGCGGCTGGTGCCGTTATTTTGCGCGTAGCGTTTGAATAGCCCGGTGGTAAGCAGCCGTGCAGCGCTGCTTTCAACCGGCCAATGGGTGACCAACATGGCGCGTGTTCCGGCATAGAAGAACGCGCGGCCCAAACCGGACAAGGCTTCTCCGCCCGCGCCATCCGCCGAAGCGGTATTGCACGCGGACAGCACCACCCAGTCGGCATCGAGTTTGAGGCCCAGAATTTCTTCTACCGTGAGCAAGCCATCGCCATCGCCGCCGACCACGGCCGGCGAGCTGAGCGCCAACGCGGGTTGGCTCAAGCCTTTGAGTTCACCCGGCACCAATCCGTGTGTGGCAAACGCGATCACGCGCCGGTTGCTCAGATCCATGCGTTTGACGGTGGCCTCATTTGCCGCCGCGCCGATGAATACGTCCTGCGCCAGATTCGCACCCAGGGCTTGTGCGATCGCATTCACTTCCTCGCGCGTGTCGGGCAGACGCGGCAATTGCGCAAGCTCTTCCACATCCACCGCCTCGCGCTTGGTCAGCGTGGTCGTGCCGCTTGCTTCGCCTGCGCTCACTGGGGCGGGGCCATCTTTATGTTGACGCGCGGCTTCGGCTTGCTGAGCTTTGCTGAAATAAGGGTCGCCGAATCCGGCGAACGCCAATCGTCCCGGCTTTGCCACCGGCATGGCGCGCAAGGTTTTTAGCGCGCTGACAGTGGGCAACTGCACCACGGCGACTTTGCGCACCAACCACGGTGTTGCGCGATAGCCGGTGAAGCTCACTTTGTTGAGGTCCTTGCCCGGCTTACCCGCTTGCGTCGTCAACAGGGCCACCGGTAACTGCGATAGCGCGCCGTCGGGGACGATCAGCAAGGTGTCGGCATCCTGCCAAATGGATTCCACTGGCTTGAGCGTGGCCGCATATATCCGGTAGGCCAGGTCGGTATCAAACTGGGGAATCTCTTCCACCGCGGTCGCCTCGGCGTCCAGTGCTTTGCGCAAGCGGCCGACGGCATCGGCCAATTCGCTGCGCTTCATGCCTAAGCGCGAGAAAGCGATGCGCCCATCTTTGTGCACCGCCCATACATACTCGCCTTCGTCGCTCACCAGGAAGCTGACCAGCGCCTCTTTGCCTTGCAGCAGCTTGCTCACATTGCTCGCCACCAAGGGGGGTGGGCTCACCAAGTCAGCATATTCAGGGAAGCGGGTGGCGATTTCTTTTTTAAGCGGCGTGCGCTCAGCGCGCAACTTGTCGATCGATCCGCGCAGCTCGGCCACCGCTTTGGCGTCTTGTTGCGATGGCGGCAAGCCCAACACATCGCTTAAGAGAAAAAATTGCGCGGCAATCTCACGCCCGAGGTCTTGTTCTTTGCGCACCAGCTCTGCCAGGCTTGGCGTATTCGCCGCTGCGCGCGCCGCGCTCGAAGCCAACGCTTTTTGCACGGATTGGCCGCGAATCACGTCCGCAATACGAAATGCCTCGGCGGCCGATTCGGTTGCCTTTGCTGGATTTTGGCTTGCAGCTTTGTGTAGAAAATCGATATAGCTGGAAAGCAGGATGGCGCGGCGGCGCGCTTTTTTCGCGCCTCCGCCCTCTTCATCTGCGTCATTGGCATCGCGGCTGAGTAGCTCAGGGATGGCCCGGCCATACTCACTCCCTGCGCGGGCAATATCACCTGTGCCCGCCAAGGCCATCGCAAACGCAGCACGCGCCTCTGCCGCTTCATAGTGATCTTCCCCAAAAGTAGCTGCCTTTTCTTTCAAAATGCGCTCCAACATCGGGATCGCTTTCGCTGCTTGCCCCATCTTGGCCAAACTCATCCCCCAGATCAGATCGCCTTTCGAAAATCCAGATGGCGTCTCAGGCATTGCGGCCAAAGTCTTCTCAAGCGTCTCATATTGCTTCAGTGTCTCTGCCCACTTCCCATCGAGCGCCAAAATCTCGGCATAACGTTTCGTTGCGTTTCCGTAGTAAGACGAATGTGGCGGCACCCCTGCCTTGCTTAAGCTTTCCAACGCTTCCTGCGCCAAAATAGCGGCTTCGCGATAACGGCCTTGGGCGCTGATAATCCCGGCCAAAGTAGTCAATGCCTTGCCAGTCCCCGGGGAATAGCGGCCGGTGCGTTTCAGGATTTTGCTTAATATCGCCCGGCTGGCTATTTCAGCTTCAACGACGCGGCCTTGCTGCAACATCGCATTCGCCAGCACTTGCTCAATGGATTCACCCAATAGTTCACGCACATTCTCGGCCTGCCCGACACCCTGTTCGCTCCGGTTTTTAAAGGGCTCTGCATCAGCATGCCACGTATCCAAGGCAAGCCGCGTTGCCTGCTCCGCTTCTTTTGCCTTGCCTTGCGCCAGCAAAATCTGAGCGCGAGAGAGTTCGATTTGATATTTCCAAAGATGCTGGTTTTTTGCCCATGGCGATTTCGGGTTGGACTTCGCCTTCTCATAGACTGATTCGGCTTGCGCCAGTGCATTGCTCGCCGCTTTGATATCGCCCGACAGGGCATATTGCCGCGCAAGCACGGTAAAAGGCACTAGCGACTTCGCAGGGAAATTCCCTGCCAACTCAATCTGCTCCCGCCGTAGCTCAGCGCTGGTGAGTACATTGCCGCCATTAGCTTCCGCTGCGGAAAGATCGCCAATAATTGAAGCGTAGATATCAAGGCCTTTGCCTTGCTTGTAGGCTTCGCGCAGATCGGCTATTTGTTGCTCGATCAGGCCCAAGCTGGCAGCCGCTTGGCCGCGCTCGCGAAAAAAGTTAGCTAGATCGCGCTTTGAATCGGTAGCGGGAGGCGTCGCCCCAATCTTTGCTCGCGCCGAGCGCGCCACTTCCGGATCGGGTTTGTAGTAGGACATGGCGGCAGTAATATCCTGCACCGAACGGCCTGCATTGCCTTTCGTTATCTCAACCTCCGCCGCATGGGAAGGCGCCATACTTAGCAACGCCGCTGCGAGCATGACGGCCAGATTGAACGCGAATTTTATTGATTTAGCATGCATTTTTAATGTCCTGGACCAAGAAACAATGGATTTGAAAAATACGATAACTCATGTACGCTATTTGTCCGAACAGTAAAGACCTTGTGTCGACCGGAATATTAATCGACTGTTTTACTGTTTTCTTCACCTTTTAATTACGGGAGCCAACACCATGAACGACCGCAAACTTGCAATGCAACTCGTCATCATTGCTTCTATTTTCACCCTGATGCCAAGCCTGTCGTCAGCAGGGCAATTGATTTCGAATGAAGAAGCCAAACTGCCTGCTGCAGCCAAGTTTGCCGCGCGTGGCGGACTGACTCGCGGCCCGGGCGTCAAATTTATGAGCCCGACGGATGGCCAAATAAAGGGGCCTTTCGATATGAAATTCCAGTTCGAGCCGCGCGGTGGTTCGAAAATCGATCCAGCCTCGGTCAAGGTAACTTACCTCAAAGCGCCGCTGGTGGATCTGACTGACCGGGTGAAACCTTTTGTCAGCGCCAAAGGAATCGATATGGCAAAAGTGGAAATCCCGCCCGGCGAACACGACATCAAAGTTGAAGTGACCGACGATGCAGGCCGCAAGGGCAGCACCGTCGTCAGCTTGGTCGTGTCGAAGTAAGCTTTCTTACTCAAACAGTTTCCGCAAGCCGGTCACCAGCGCACCGGCTGCGGTAACGATGGGAACCACATAACTCATCCCGGCGGACACATGCTTAACCGCCGTTTGCGCGCGAATAAGCACGGTTTTGGAGGGCTGTTTGCTGCCCGACATGATGCGCGCGATTTCCAGCGCCATCTTCCCAGAACCCGATTGCACCTGACGGCGGCGCAATAGCCAGCGGCCAATGAAAGTGCCCGTCAAATAGCTGAGTGCGATACTGATCGCGTAATCGATGACCTCGCGCCACTCTCTCCCATCTTGCGGCAAGGGTGAAGCATTTTCAAACCATGCAAGCACCACGGACATGGAAGCCACCGCTGTCGCGCCCACGAACAAGGCGACCAGCGCGTCGGACCAGAGGGGGCGCCTGAGCGTGTTAGCCCGCCAAAAACCAATTGGGATCGAGATAAGAATGGAAACAACCCGCAGTACCCAGGTTGGAAAATCATAGACCAGCACGGTCGCGGCATGCGCCGCGAGCAATAATGCGATCGGCAGCACAATAAAAGAAAAAAATGCAGCGACAGGGCGCAGTCCCACGACGGTAAGCGAACCCGGGGGGCCGCCCGGCTCAGCGGTGAACGCAATTTCCAAATGCTCGCGTAGCGCGTCGAGTTTTTCGTCCAGTGCATTGAGGCGCTCATCGATCGGCGTGAATGCTTCGCCTTCGCCGAATTTGGCCTCCAAGGCCGCCAAGCGCTTCAGCAATGGCCGAAACGGGCCGATTTCACGCTGGCAGTAGCGACAGACAATCGCCTCTTCTTTGATTTCTTCAGCACAAAACGGGCAATCCATTTATTGTTCTCCCCGACTGCTTATTGAATAGTTCGATACGCGGTACTCGTCCTAGCGCAAAAGTTTAGCATGCCAACCCCGGCCAACAGGTGGGAAATAGGCGTGCAATCAACCATTCCCCCTAATGCGTGCGCGAGCCCTTCTGAATAAATTCGATCTGGTAACCATCCGGGTCGGCGACGAAGGCGATCACCGTCGTGCCGTGCTGCATCGGCCCGGCTTCGCGCGTGACTTTCCCGCCGAGCTTTTTCACCGCCTCACAGGCTTGGTAGGCATCGTCCACTTCCACTGCGAGATGACCGAAGCCGGTGCCTAAGACATACGAAGCCACACCCCAGTTGTAGGTCAACTCCAACACCGTATGCTCGGACTCATCGCCGTAGCCGACGAAAGCCAGGGTGAATTTACCGCCCGGGTAATCTTTGCGCCGCAGTAGTTTCATGCCCAGCACCTCGGTATAAAACTTGATCGATCGATCCAGATCGCCAACCCGAATCATGGTGTGCAAGAGGCGCAAGGTTTTCTCCTGGTAGATTTCAAAAAGTATGATAACGCGCGCCGTCGCGCTCCAGCGCCTGGCGTTCGCGTTGGTAATCCGGATAGAGTTGCGCCACCGTCGCCCAGAACGCGCGCGAGTGGTTCATGTGTTTGAGGTGGGCCAATTCATGCGCCACGACATAATCGATTTGCGCCGGCGGTGCTTTGATCAGCCGCCATGAGAGTCGAATTTCCCCCGATGGTAGGCACATGCCCCAAGTAGTTCTCGCGTTGGAAAGCTTCAGGCGCGGCGCCGCGACACCCAGCTTAGGCACCAATAGATTGACGCGTTCTTGAAAATGCCGCTCGGCCTGACGCCGGTACCAATTGGCGACGTGCGTTTGCACCGTGGGCGCATCGTGCGTATCCGGCACACCTACATAGATTCGCCCGGCATGATGCATGGGCTCGGAGCGGGTGTACGTACGATAGAGGTACAGTTCCAACTCATCGCCGAGCAGCGGCAAACGTTCGCCATTTTTCCACTTGCGCTCGGGCAGGCGCCGCGCTTCCATCTCGCGCAGCTTTGCGCTGATCCAGCGCGCGCGTTCGCTGATGAGTTGATCGAGGTAAGTGTAAGGTTCGCGCGGCGGCGCGCTTACCGTCAGGCCATCGAAATCGACTTTGAAACCGATGGTGCGCCGCTTGCGCCGCAGCAGGGTGTAGGACAACACCTGGCCGTCGAGCTGGATGACCCGCGTTTCTTTCAGCGGATAACTCATACCCCGCCCCCTGACGCCTGATGCCCGACGCCCGACGCCTGAATTTTCAACATTTCCGTTTCAATCCAGGCCTGCACTTTCTCATTCAGCTCGGCCGGCTTCATGCCGGCTGGATCAATCGGCGCGCCAATGCTCACGGTGATGGTGCCGGGGAGTTTGTTTAAGGCATTGCGCCCCCAGAATTCTCCCGCGTTGTGCGCCACCGGCAGTACTTGTGTGCCAGTGTGCGTCGCGAGCCAGGCGCCACCGATGCCATAGCGGCCGGCCTTGCCCGGTGCAACCCGCGTGCCCTCGGGAAAAATCACAATCCAAAAACCCCGCTGCAAACGATCCCGGCCTTGGTCCGTCACTTGTTTTAGCGCCGCGCGCCCGGCGCCACGATCAATCGCAATCGGCCGCAACATCGCCAGCCCCCAACCAAAAAAAGGAAGCAGCAGCAGCGAGCGTTTCATCACCCACACCTGGGGCGGAAAGATTTGCTGGAAGGCGAGCGTCTCCCACGCCGATTGATGTTTGGACAGGATAATCGTGGGCGTGGTGGGAATATGCTCGCGCCCGCGCACTTCATACCGGATGTCGCACAGCACGCGCAGCAGCCACAGCGCGATCCGGCTCCAGTAGGAGATCACGCGGAAACGCAGCATCACCGGCAGCGGAAACGTCAGCAGCGCAATCAGCGAATAAGGGGGCGTAAGCAGAATGAGGGAAAACAGAAACAATAACGAGCGCAGCAAGATCATGAGGTCTGAATCACCTGCTTCGCCACTTCTGCGAGGTCTTGGAAAATCAACGTGCCTTCCGGCAGCCCGCCCACCTCTTGCGTGCGCCGGCCCTTGCCGGTCAGCACCAGCATCGGCTGCGCCCCGACTGCCGCCGCCGCTTCCAAATCGCGCAGCGCATCGCCGATGGCGGGCACACCCTTGAGATCAGTGTTGAAGCGCCGGGCGATTTCCTCCAGCATGCCGGGCCGCGGCTTGCGGCACGGGCAGTTCAAATCCGCCGCATGCGGGCAATAGAACAGCGCATCGATGCGGCCGCCCACCTGCGCCAGCGCACGGTACAGCTTGTCGTGAATCGCATTCAGCGTCGCCATATCGAACAAGCCGCGCCCGATGCCGGATTGATTGGTGGCGATCACCACGCGATAGCCGGCCTGATTCAAGCGCGCGATGGCCTCAAGGCTGCCGGGAATAGGCTTCCATTCGTCTGGGCTCTTGATGAACCGGTCGCTATCAAAATTGATCACGCCGTCGCGGTCGAGGATGATAAGTTTCATGGGGCTTAATTATCCACCACCCGTCGCGGAAACCCAAGCCGAATGCAGTCCAACCTTCCCCGCAGCCGCTGAGCTCGAAACGCTTTACGCTACAATGCGCGGCATGCGCCCCGCCAACCCTTATCACGCACCGTGGTGGCTGCCCGGCGGCCACCTGCAAACGCTCTATACCGCCTTGTTCGCCCCCGTGCCGCGTGTCGCTTATCGGCGCGAGCGTTTGGAGCTGCCGGATGGCGATTTTGTCGATCTTGACTGGGTCGATGGCGCGGCGGACGCGCCCTTGCTGCTGTTGTTTCACGGTTTGGAGGGTAATTCGCGCGGACACTATGCCTTGAGCCTGATGCAGGCCGCGCAGGCGCGCGGCTGGCGCGGTGTGGTGGCGCATTTTCGCGGTTGTAGCGGCGAGCCGAATCGCTTGCCGCGCGCTTATTTCGCCGGCGACAGCGGCGATATCGACAGCTTGGTGCAACACGTTTGCAGCCACGCCGGAGCAACTCGCATCTATGCCGCCGGCGTCTCGCTCGGCGGAAATGCCTTGCTCAAATGGCTAGGCGAGCAAGGTGAGGCAGCGACGCGCAAAGTAGTTGCCGCCGCCGCCATCTCCGCACCGATGGATTTACACGCTAGCGGCAATGCCTTAGATCAAGGTTTCAATCGCTGGGTCTATACCGGTCATTTTCTCAGCACCCTCAAAACCAAGGCGCTGGAAAAACTCAAACACCATCCGCAGTTATTCGATCGTGAAAAGGTGAGCGATGCGACCACCCTGCGCGAATTCGATAGCCTGGTCACCGCCCCCCTGCACGGATACCGCGATGCCGACGACTATTGGACGCGCGCCAGCAGCAAGCCAGGCCTTATTAATATCCGCATACCGACGCTGCTCGTCAACGCGCGCAATGATCCGTTTCTACCGGCTACTGCGCTGCCCACAGCGGCAGAAGTATCACCCAGCGTGACCTTAAATTTCCCCAAAACAGGCGGCCATGTCGGATTCGTCTCCGGCCCTTTTCCCGGCCGGCTGGATTGGCTCACAAAGCGCTTGTTGGATTTCTTTGAAGAGGCGAGCTAAGTAATTTGTAGCTCCCAAGCTCACTTAACACCACCCGTCATTCCAGGGCTACCCGTAAGGGTAGAACCTGGAATCCAGTTGGGACTTTAATCAACGTTCCTGGATTCCGGGTTCCGCTACGCGACCCCGGAATGACACGCTGAACTTAGCTGGGTTTTTTCTTGGTCATACGAAGCTGTTGCAGCTTAGGAAGAAAGCGCGAAGGCTTGTAGGGATTGGTCGCAAGCCAGGATTCGAAAGCTTCCACGGAAAGCATGGAAGGATCGAGTTTCTCCGCTAGCGCAAGATAGCGCGCCCGGTCGAATCCGGACACGGAGGCCAACATAATCGCCATACCGGCCATGAAACGCGGCGTGCCCGCGCGCCGCCAGGCTTTTACATCGGGTGCGCCCGCACAGAGTGCGAGCATGGCTTCTTCTTTGTCGCGGAACGGTACTTCTTCTGTATTGCTTGGACGGCCCACCGGTTTAACACCGGGATCGGCCTCGGCGGGGATGATCCAGAAAGAACCCGCCTTCTTCGCACCGGCAAGCCGATCATGTTTCAGCCAATACATCACGCGCGAAGGCGAAACGCCCCGCAGCGCGGCGAATTCGGAGAGGCTTTTGTAGTCCATAAAGAGAAGATAGCATAAATAGTGTGAGTTAACACACTATTTAATGGATTGCGAGGAATCCCGCCCCTTTTCAAAACCAAACCCGCTAACGCCTTCCACTCGGCCCAGCCTTCCTTCTCCTACATCGGTTTCGGATAGAAGCCATCCACCTTACCCAAGCAGAGCATCGCACCGGTTTGTCGCGAGCGGGGATGGGCAGCAATGCAGCGTTAGCGGACTATTCAATCCGAGTTCACTTATCGCTAAATTTACTTACCCAAAAGCAGCCATTTAGATGCGTCCGCTCTGCCCGTATTATTCGGGGTTGTTATAGAAACGCAGGAAAATGGAAATGCTTGTGAATCAGCGAATTAGATGAGCATAATGGGCACCCTAAATAATAATTGTTGCGTCTACAGATGGATATCGGAAGCTAACATGATCAGGTGGTATGTCTCGGTAAGACGACTGATGCGCGATATCGAAAGGAAGTCGCGAGACGCGCTCGAACAATATAAACAAGGCGGCAAAACAGCGTCCAAAGCGATAAATGAATATATCAAGTCGGATTACCAAACCCTTTGGGATCTTTGGCAACAACAGTTTCCGGAGGGACATCTTGGGAATCTTGGCCGCCATATTCACTTTGGCATGGACGGCGACTACGAAGACATCATGAATCATGATCTGCCCGAGCTAGAGAAACAGGCAGAAGAACGGTTACTAAAGAGTACCGCCACAGAGCAGGCGCTTGGATTCGAGAATCTTTTACATCCGGTAATTCTAGAAAACGCCTATCAGCTATTCCGAAACGGGCACTTACGTGAGGCGGTCCTGAACTCGATTATGGCCGTGTGTTGGCGCTCACTGAAATTTGACCACCCGTGCTCATTCAAAATTGACCAGGG
>ERZ1292633.4559-Hain-H41-02um-R1-4559-length-12807-cov-5_pt1 | contig 12807 bp, 13 predicted proteins | sample MGYA00564406_ERZ1292633 | MGnify/ENA primary metagenome ERZ1292633 (study PRJEB36523, sample SAMEA6512639) | groundwater metagenome | collected 2019-01-08 | study: AquaDiva: Metagenomics assemblies of 32 groundwater samples
GCCGCCACCGAATCAAATGGTTTATGTCAGAATGAAAGATGGTGTTGAGTCTAAACCGGGTATGCCGATTTGGGTTTATGGAAAGTTTAAAATTAATACCGTCAGATCACAATACGGTGAGGTTTCATTTGAGCTGTTCGGTGAAGAAGTTGAAGATTACCAATGAGTTCAAATACTTCAAACTCTATAGAAATCAAAAATTTAAAATTTTCTTATGAGCCTAACGACATTCTTAATATTTCATCTTTCAAAGTCAAAGAAGGCGAGATCGTTTTTTTATACGGTCCCAGCGGTTCCGGTAAATCAACTTTACTTGAACTGATCGCCGGCGTTTTAAAAAATAAGTCGGGAGAACTGAATGTTTGTGGAAATTCATTAACACAAATGTCTTTGGCCGAACTTGATCATTTTCGCGCCGAAAACATCGGCTATATTTTCCAGAGTTTTAATTTGATACCTTATTTGTCGGTGTTAGAAAATATTGTGCTGCCTTATTTGTTTCAAAAAAAAGAAATCGACCAGGCGGAGTTAACCGATCTTATAAAGAATCTTGGGTTGACAGCTTTTATAAACAGACCAGTTTCGCAGTTATCAGTCGGGCAGCAGCAGAGGGTGGCTGTTGCCAGGGCCTTAATCAAAAAACCAAAAATTATTTTAGCCGATGAGCCCACCTCAGCCTTAGATTATAACCACCGCGAGAATTTTTTAAAGATACTATTTAAATTGTGTCGGTCGCATAAAACCACAGTGCTGTTTGTAAGCCATGATTTATCTATAGAAAAATTATTCGACCGATCTGTCAGTCTAGTGCAGATAAATCAAATTAAAACCGAGGCTGTGGAGATTTTATGAGTAAAATTTCATGGTTGCAGCTGGCCTTTAAATCTTTAAAAAATCGAAAATTTTCTACTAGCTTAACCGTTTTTTCGATGGTGCTCAGCCTTGTTTTACTCATGACAGTCGAGCGAATTAAGCGTGCCGCACAGGATGGCTTCACTCAAAGTATATCCGGTGTAGATTTGATTGTCGGAGCCAGATCGGGCCCCCTACAGATTGTACTTTATTCGGTGTTTAATATCGGGCAAGCGACGCAAAATGTTTCGATTGAAAGCTATAATGAAATAAGAAAACTACCCGAAGTCGAGTGGACCATACCCTACAGTCTCGGCGATGGGCACAAGGGTTTTCGTGTAGTTGCAACCAATCAGGATTTTTTTAAATTTTATCAGTTCAGATCAAAAGAAAAAATTGAATTTAGTGAGGGTGGTGCTTTTAAGGATTATTTTGATGTTGTAATAGGTGCGGATGTGGCTAGAACCTTGGGCTATCAAATAGGTTCAAATGTTATTGTGGCTCATGGCGCAACCAGTGGTGTGGCCATTCAAGCACATGAGGATAAGCCTTTTCATGTCGCCGGTATTATGAAGCCTACAGGCACAGCCCTTGATCGTTCGCTTTATATTTCGCTCGAAGCTATGGAGGCCATCCATTTAGACTGGCAAACGGGTAGTGCTCCGAGTGAGGATAAACAGATTAAAACGTCGCAAATAACACCTGAAATGGTTCAGCCAAAAACCATCACATCTTTCTTTTTAAGAACCAACAGCCGTATTGCTATTTTAAGGCTGCAGCGATGGATAAATGAATATAAAGAAGAACCACTGTTGGCAGTTATTCCCGGCGTGGTTTTATCCGAGATGTGGACTTCGCTTTCAATGATTGAAAAAGTTTTAAAAGCAATTTCGTTTTTAGTTATGCTCGTGGGGCTGATTTCAATGTTGATTTCTATTATGACCTCGTTGAATGAAAGACGACGCGAAATGGCGGTGCTTAGGGCCTTAGGGGCGTCGCTAAAAAATATTGTGGGATTAATTTTAATAGAAACCTTAGTCCTAACATTTTTAGCGATTTTCTTTTCATGCGTAATCAAAATAGGACTTGAGCTTTTATTTGGCCCCTGGTTGCAATCAAATTACGGACTGTATTTGCAAGGGAATATCTTTTCTTCCAATGAGGTGTTTTACCTTGCGATTATGCTGATCAGCAGTATGCTCATCAGCCTTATCCCCGCGCTAAGAGCCATGCGTAGCGCTCTGAAAGATGGATTGAGTCTTAAACTGTGAACAAGCAAAAAAGCAATAATATAAATTATATCACGCCCGAAGGTTTTGAAAAATTGAGAAGCGAGTATGTGGAGCTTTTAAGTGTCGAGCGGCCGAAAACTGTTACAGTCGTTACTTGGGCCGCCAGTAACGGCGATCGATCTGAGAATGCCGATTATCAATACGGAAAAAAACGTCTTCGCGAAATAGACCGTCGTCTACATTTTTTAAAAACAAAAATGCAAGAGGCAGAAGTTGTCGATCCCGCAAAAATTAAATCCGATAAAGTGGTCTTTGGTGCCAAAGTAACTTTAGAGACCGAAAACGGCGACGAGGTGACGTATCAAATAGTCGGGGAAGATGAGTTTGATATAAAGCTCAAGCGCATTTCCTGGAAGTCACCTATTGCCAAGGCTATTTTAGGAAAAAAAATTGACGACGAAGTTAAGGTTTCCAAACCCAGCGGTGATGAAATGATGACCATTATTGACATTAAATATGAATAAGTCCTATTAAGTTCGACTCAGAAATCAAAGCATGCTTGATGTAACTAGGGTGCAGAAGCACTACTTAATTCTATAACTTTAGTTAGTTTTTCGACGTAGTCGATATAATCATTGGTTAAATCGTTAAGTGTATATTTAATTTCTACATTTGGAGTTGTTGGATTATTTTCTAGTACACTCATTTTATCAAATGCCAGAAGTGAACCCTTGGTGTCACCTTTAGTTTTAAAATCTGTATCATTTTCAACTAAGGCCGCTTGGAAAGCATGGTTTGGCATGCTGACTTCAAATAAATTGAGAGAATCTCTGAAATTTGTTTTCCCACTATTGCTAGACGAGAAACCAAAACCGGTTCCGTTAGTGGCTTCACCGATTATTTTGGCGCGTTCTGATTTTTTAAAACGGTTAGCTGTTGATTCGCAAGCACTGACACAGTTGGGAGAGGTGAGAAGATAAACCTCTCCAGTAAAAAAGCCAGAGGCCAAGTCTATATTTTTTGTTAAAACCCAGCTTGTTAAAGGTGAGTTACTATCAAGGGCCTCGTTTATTGATTGAAATGTCAAAAGATCCTCGAGCGTCGCGGTATCGTTGTCAATTTTATTTAATCTACTACTTATCATACTGAAGTTTCCAATTTCAGATAGATTTGCTCTTGCTGAGTATGTTGATTTAGTTATTGTCATTTCAAACATGGAGTAGATCAATTGCGCCACTTTAGCATTGCCGCCTCCATTGTTTCTGAGATCAAAAATAAGTGAGGCCTTAAATGTATCACATGATTGCAAATAATCTTTCAGAACTTTGGGTAAACTGAGTGGGTAACTTTTGTCTTCAATTGTCTCAAATATTTTAAAACCAAATTCATCATCTGGCTCAAAATCGAAGGTATTTAACTGTAAATAGCAGTAGTTCTTATTTTTCAGACTTACAACGCCGGTGTAAAGAGCGTCGTTGCCATCTGGATCTTGATAGACGCGAGAATTTTGTATATTTTTAAATAATGGCAAACTTAAGTCGACACCCTTGGCGCGCATAAATTTTTCATCTGAATTTAAATCTGAAGATTTAATGATTCCACGATCGCTTAAAAGTGTTCTGGATTCGAGTGTTCCTGGATTTGAGCCGTTAACGACCTGAAGCCAAGGTAAGCTTATTTGTATAATTGAGGCATCAGCAGTTTTTAGAGTGAGATGAACATCTGATTTGGCAGGGTATGAAAAAGTACGTATAAACAGCGCCCCTGTAGCATGGTTTTGTAATGCTAATTCAGTCGAGGCAGAGAGGTACTTCTTTAATTTGTTGATCTCAATTTGAGGTTCATTGCCATCGATGAGCATTACTTCTGATCCAACTTTAAGTTTATCAGACAAGCTTCCCTCTGGTAATTTGCGCATTTCTTCAATTTTTTTAATAAGTGTTGGACGTATTCTTGTAATATAGAGCTTATTGTTAATCATCATGGACTCGGACACGCCTGAGGTTACAAATGTGGGCCTAAGCATTTTTGACAAATTAATATGCGAATCTTTAAAACCAGCAAGGCATTGTAGAACATAATCATAGAGCTCGAAGGAACTTAAGCCCTTCGTGTTCATTGATAAATTGGCACTACATTCATCAAAGATTTCATTTCCGGACTTACCAATCAGCTTTTTTTTAAGATCATAACCGATATAAGAAGATTTAAAAGCTTTTTGTAGATCATTAATTGAGCTCATGGCTTGCGAAGTGCTAATTTTATTTTTATTAACGTAATCTAAAATAGTTTTGGGATCATAAAATGAAATATTTTTGCTGATATAACCTGAGTTTTGGTTTGTATTGTTAGTACAACTTGTAAGAGCCACAATACCGAATGCAAAAAAAAGTAGTAATTTCATATAATTCCTCAGTTTGTGTTTAATTGAGGTGGCCAGTATAAGTGAAGGACTCAATTTAATGAATAGGGCTTGTAAACAAGACAGGAGTGTCAAAGTTTTGGTCGCATAATAGCATAACAAGCAGCGTCTTAGTGCAAATTTATTGAGTCCAGCAAGGCTTGAGTTAACATTTTATTCAGAGCTTATGACAGATTGAGGTAGAAAAAAATGAAAACAAATCACTATGTATTTTTCGGTATTTTAATCGCCGCCGTCGCGCTAGTTGGGTTCGATTTATCAAGACGAAATACAGTGCCAGTAGTAGCATCATCAACTGAGTCATCTAATTCTGTCACGGCAAATGCGACGGTAAGGCCTGCTAGCAAAGCTGATCCAAAAATATTTATTGATAAGTTCAGCGTCGAATCAGCGCAAATAATAAAAGCTCAGAATAATCCTGAATTGGCACTGAATAAAATGAAAAGATTAGCAGAAAGCATCACTGCGCAAGACGTGCAGGAGCTCTATAATATTATTTCAAATGAAAAAAATGATGGAGATACGCGAGCTTTAGCTATTGAGTTGTTATCGATTAAGAATGACACCGCTTCATTGATAGCTTTACAAAATTTTGTGGCTAATAATAGAACGATAAATGGAACCAAGTGGGATCGTAAAAAAGAATTAGAAACTGTTCTTCGCGCCCAAGCGGTTGAGGGTATAGCCTCCTATCCGCAAAAAGAAATTGCCATATCGACATTGAGTTATCTTCAACACAAAGTTGATGAACGATTTTTAAACGATCGTATCAGTCGAGCGGCTGCTAATCTTGACAACAGGGTTCCGACTTTACAGCCACAAGAAGAAGCTGGTCTGAAGAAGCTGGTCGAGTAGCGGGATGGCTTTCAATTTTTAAGTTTTACTTCTAATTTTTCCCTGCATTTGGCTTCACAAACAGAATGTTTAATCGGGTCTTTTGTCGGACAATTTTTCATACAACTTAAACATTTATCAAGAACAGGATTTTTAGTTAAGCTACAAGAGTCTCCTGAAATTTCGCATTGAGCATACTGCCTGCAAAAATCCCCGATGGCATACATCTGCGAACATATTTCAGGAGCGTTGAAGCTGCATTTCAAATCTAATCCATGGCAAGATTCAAGCGCGCACCTCTGTATTTTATTTTTTTCGTTGGCTTGAACTTGATTGGATAACAACACATTAGTGAGTAACAGTAGAATAAATACAAAACTGTGTTTTTTCATTCTGCAATTAAAATTCTGTTACGAAAACGGCACCGGTGTATGTGGCCGAGTTTGTGGCTGCTTCATCGAACCAGTTCCAAATTTCTAAGCGATCTAAGCCAAGTGAAGATCTTGAGCTGATTTTGTAAGCAAATCTCATGCGTATTGTTGGTCCGACCGTATTTTTAACTGAGCTTCCAGCGCCGCCGGTGTCGATCATATGTAAGCCAAAACCTGGATTCAACTCTGCGCTAAACTTGTGTTGGTCCACAATATTAATTTTTATATGGGCAGCAAGAGAGGTTACTTGTCCGATTCCGACGCTGGTTTTAGCACTTTGCACAAAAAGATGCCCGCCAACTGAGCCTGTTGTAGAGTCGCTATCAATTGTTACACCAAGGTTAAGGACACCTCTATTAAATCCCAAACCTACACCTAATAGCTTTGAGGCATTTGCTTGCGAATAGAACATTAAAATACTGGTAAGACAGATCATTATTTTCATTTAGTATCTCCTGTTTAGTTGGCTTATATAAAAGTAAAAGCAAGTTAACGTCAAGCACCTGAATAGGTCTGACCGCAGATCACCTAATTGTCTTATTATTAACCACGCGTTGGGTACAATAGAATTTAAAAGTGAATATAAGATCTGCGAAGGTATTATTAATAGCCTGTTAAGAAAATTTATTTACACTCAATTTCAAATGAATCATCAGCTTCAGCAAATTGGTAGGTGTCCTTATTGAAACCTAAAGTCAGAGTCCCTTCGTCAGTTGCGTAAGAGATATAGGCTTTTCCTTTGGTCTTTCTGAATATTTTATAAGGCCCGGAGCTTTCGCCCTCGACAGTGTACTTGATAGCCGTACGAGACTTGTTTAAAATCCAAGATTGATTGTCGTCAGCGTAGCAAACTACAGTTTTTCCATTATTCGCAAGTCTAAAATTAGCTTGTGCTGTACCTGCCATTAAAAGCACCAGTGTTAAAATGATTTTCATAATGTATCTCCTATTTAAGTCTGTTTTTTTTAGAAACTTATACCAAGCGTATTTAAGAGTAAAGGGCAGTGTCTTAACATGAACTAATTACCACCTGTCAAAAAGTCAGACAGTTAGATAATATTTTCTTGCTTCGCCTCTGTAACACATCTTTATTCGAGTTTTAACTCAATTTAAGCTATTCTAACAAGCTATGAGATATCTAATAAGCCTATTAGTTCTAATTTTTTCTGCTCACTCATTCTCACGTACTTAATCATCAGTGATATAGATGACACCATAAAGGTTTCTCATGTTTTGAGTTTGTTGGGCAAAGTAAGCAGAGCCAGCGATATAACTACGCCTTTTGCGGGGATGGCGCCACTTTACCGACTGATTTTGAATCAAAACATTCAAGACAGCCGTATTGTTTATTTATCAAATGCGCCAAAAGAAATAGCCGGTTTGGCGGCGTTAGAATTTTCACATAAGACATTTTTAGGTTACAATGAATTTCCACCCGGCACTGTTGCACTACGTGAAAATTTTTCTGATAAAAATCATAAAATAAATTATATACGAATGCTGCTTGAAGAGCAAAAGCCCGACCTTGTTATTCTTATCGGCGACAACGGAGAACGAGACCCTGAAATTTACCATCAAATTTATAATGAATACTCTTCGCGAACAAGAATCATTAGCTTTATTCACCAGTTGTATTCAACAGCTGAAGAGCCTATCTTTACTCCAAAGTTTCTGTCCAAAGTTGGTGCAAAAATATTTAAAGAGCAAATTGGTTTTGCAACTCCGATTGAAATTGCAGTCGAACTAAGACAACAAAATCTGCTTGATCAAAAGTCTTATGCATGGATGATTCAAAATGTTGCGCCTTATATTATTAAGGAAGAAAAAATAAAATGGGACGGGCTAAAGCCAATTAGTTTCCCTCATTTTAAATGGTGTAATGATTTTGTTTGGAAATGGGAAATGACCCATGAATTAAAACCAATTTATGATAAAATAATGTCTTCATGTTACTCAAAATAGCAAGGGGCTATTTTGAGTTATTTTTGTATCTGCTGAAGAAGCTTTTCTTTTTAGGTTTGTAATCGCGCTCTCCGCTTGCGGTGCTATTACGCGGACCACTTGAGCGCGCCGGTCTGCGTGGATTATTTTTTCTTTCAAACTGAGCCTTGGCTTTACCGGCTGACATCGTATGAGCACCTTCAACAGAGACCGAGTGGAAAGGGTGCTCGCGATCAATAGCAATGGGCTGACCGATTAATTTTTCGATATCACGAATGTAAGATTTCTCTTCAATGTCACAGAACGAAATCGCAATGCCGGTAGAACCTGCTCGGGCGGTACGACCAATGCGATGAACATAGCTTTCGGCAATATTAGGCACTTCAAAATTAATCACATGTGTGACTCCATCGATATCAATTCCACGTGCGGCGATATCGGTGGCGATTAGTACCTGAATTTTATTATTTTTAAATAAGTCTAAAGCCCTTTGTCTGGCATTTTGTGACTTGTTACCATGAATGGCCTCTGAAGAAATTTTATTTTTAACTAAGACCTCAGAAACACGATTAGCGCCGTGTTTGGTTCTAGTAAACACAATAACCCGTTGGAATTTCGGATTTATTAAGAGGTGTCTTAATAAGTCACGTTTGCGGGATTGCTCCACATACATGACATACTGCTCGACTTTTTCAGCCGTTGAGGAAACCGGATTGACCTCAATACGCACTGGATTAGTGAGCATTGTTGACGATAGTTTTTCAATCTCAGATGGCATGGTGGCCGAAAAGAATAAAGTCTGACGTTGTTTAGGGATCATCATTAAAACTTTGCGGATATCGTGAATAAAACCCATATCGAGCATACGATCGGCTTCATCCAGAACAAAAGTTTTAACCTGCTTAAGCGAGAGTTTGTTTTGCTGGATTAAATCCAAAAGACGACCAGGGGTTGCAATCAGCACATCTGCGCCATCCTGTACGGCTTTAATTTGCGGATTGATTCCTACACCACCATAGGCAACGGCAATTTTTAAATTAAGGCCAACCGAATAAGTTTTGAAGTTTTCAAATATTTGCAAAGCCAGTTCGCGAGTGGGCGTTAGTATCAAGCAATTAACATTTTTAGGACTAACATTAAACTTTGATTTTGCTAAATTATTAAGTATTGGCAGAGCAAAAGCAGCCGTCTTTCCCGTCCCAGTCTGCGCGCAGCCTAAAAGGTCTTTACCTAGCAATAAATGAGGTATGGCCTGTGCCTGGATTGGCGTAGGAGTTTCATAACCAGCTTTTTTTACAGCCAATAATATGGGTTCAAGCAGGGGTAAATCAGTGAATTTAAGAGGTGGAGTATTTTGAGTCGTCACAGAGCGCAAATTACTGGCTGGAGTTACTTTTGTCTATCTAAACCTCCCAATACTATCTTATTATGAGCATATTAAGCACGGAGAGGCCTATTATCCATAGATTGATTGTAATTTATTTATTGTTTTATAAGGTTATCGTCGCTTGAGTGGGGCCTGCACTGATCAACGTCATGATCACCAGCACGATCACTCTTCTAATATTGCAACAGGTTTAGTTTTTAAGATCGCTATTTCGTTAAATTTAATTTTTGTATTTGTTGAAATTTATTTTGGATTACTTCATCACTCTTTGGCGTTGGTTTCAGACGGGATTCATAATTTAACGGATGTATTTGGTTTAATTATCGCTTGGATGGGATATATACTCTCTAAAAGAAAATCCACCAAAAAACTGTCTATTTATGCCGCCGTTATTAATACCAGTTTATTGTTAATAAGCTCGGTTTGGATTATTTTCGAAGCTTATGAAAGATATTTTTCAGATCAGGCTCCTGTTGCCAGTACTGTGATTGTTGTGGCCTCCATGGGTTTTGTGGTTAATTTATTTACCGCCAGACTTTTTCATAAGGGACACCAGGATCTTAATATAAAATCAGCTTACTTGCATTTAATGGCCGACGCCGCTATTTCACTGGGAGTTGTGGTTACGGGAATTGTTATTTATTACACCAATGTTTTCTGGATCGATCCAGTGGTGAGCGCAGTTATTTCGGTAATAATTATTTTCAGCGCGTGGAAATATTTTAAAGAGTCTGTGGTTATGTTAATGGGAAAAACTCCTTTATCAATTAATATTGAAAATGTTAAAAAAAGTATTTTACTACAGGCAGAGGTTGCACAGATTACCCAGATAAAAGTTTGGGCTTTAAGCACTTCTGAAAATGCATTAATAGCGCAAATTCAAACTTCAAAAGAACTCAGTGAGAAACAAATAAAAGACCTTAAACATAGGTTGTTCCACGAGTTTAAAATAACTTCGGTGGATTTTATAGTTTTTTAAACAGGCAGCGCCCTGATAATATTACAAATCACATTTCGTTCTTATTTCTAGAGGCACATCGTGCTTCCCGCTAAAAATAACTGTTACCAGATCGTCGCAGCTTTTTAGTTTTAACTCGAATTTTTTCTCGATTGTTTCTGAAAAAGCCCATTTAGCCCACTGTATGGTATCGTTTCTTTTTAGTTTTGAATTTAAAAGAGCGTAGACTGTTTTTTCATCTGCTGATATTTTTTTAAAAATAGGATCATGAGCGCTGCAGATTCTACCGATTTGAGAAACTGAGTATTTTATACTTTCAACATACTCAATTTCATTGAGCACATTTAGCTGCGCTCTTTCTTCCGCTGTGAGTGGACCATAGGGCCGGCTGTAATTCCACCCGTAGCCCCAGCGGTAGCTTCTTTGGCTATCAGGGCCGCCAAATAATTTAACGAAAAATTTAAAAAAACCACTAACAGGCGCATAACCTTTATCTTCAATACATTTTTTCAGTTCTGAATCGGCGATTTCTTTCTCGGTCTTGTTACCACCAATCCAATATTTTATATCATGCTGAACACAACAATCATGCCATAATTTTTTTTGATCAGTTCCGATAATACCGTCGGGAGAAGCTGAGCAACCATCAGTGTAAAACGGACGAAGCAGGGGCACTTCAGGTTTTTTAGAATATTTTATAAACTGCGGTCCCACAGGATAACCTGATAGAGCACTTAAATTCGGATCATCTCTCAGGCTGTCTTCGCAGCTGACCGAGCTCAAACTATTATGATTTGTAGGGGTGCGATTTTGAGATGAGCTGCAACCAGACATGGCAATGAAAAATGATAAAAAGTAAATGGATTTAATAATTCCCCCAGTTTTGTATAGAGCATATTTTAGCATAAATATTTTTTTTTGACATATGCTTACTAGAGCTAAACTTTGGTCTGTAGACTTGGCTTTGGAGGCTTGGTTTTATTCCACTCTTTAAGTTCAACCTTACCGCTATCTATAAGTACATAATGCGTTGAAAGCATCCAAGAACCCGGATTAAAATAACAAGCACCGTTTTCAAGAGGGCTGGTGCCAGGATGATGTGTGTGGCCAAAAACAATAGAGTCGAATCCCCGACGGCTCAGTTCTTCGGCGGCTTCTTTAAAGCTCGGGTGCTCTCCGATAATACCGGTTTTTCGGGCTCGCAGGCGTGATTGCCCCTTTTCAAAACTGATCCAGAGTTTGTAAAGTTTGGGCTGCAATTTTAGAAAAAAACCCGATATGTGAGTTAGTGTTTCATAAAGTCTTGGATTTTTAACAAAAAAAGGATCGTAAATATGCCCGTGCTCAACCCGAATACGGGCTCCACCCGAGTGCACATTTAAAAACGGCGACACTTTCATCATACCCCAGTCTTCTAAAAAGTGCTCTAGGGCGATATCATGGTTGCCGGTGACATAATAAATTTCTCGGCCTTTTTTGCGGATATCCCCCAATGTTCTGAATAGCTCAGGAACATCAAAGGCAATTTTATTAAAACTAGATTGAGCGATCTCTAAACCATCGCCATTAATACAAATGTCGTAACCTTGCAGCGCCGCCCATTTCAAAAATGGAATCACTTGCTTTTTTGCATTTGAAAAAGGATTACCCAAGTGCAGATCAGATATAACCACCAGTTTTTCCGCTTTGATAATTGTAATCACGATTTACCATTAAGCATGAGTAAAAGTTTTTGGACTTCATCTTTTGGAAGTTTAAACTTTTCGATTAACTCAATAACACGGTCATTAGAAACTTTTACTCTTAAGCTCATCTGTTGGAGCATTTCAAAAGCAAATGTGGGATCCCTGCGAATTTTTAATAAAAAACCTGCCGGTTTTAAAATCAAAAGCCGCGTTTCGCCAGAGGCTTGGGCGGCAGCATAACGTGGTATGCTTTGCAGTAGCGCCATGTCGCCAAAAAAATCACCTTTATTAAAGGTGGCAAGCTCTACTGTTTCATTATGAAGTTTTTTTAGAATTTTTACTTCGCCTGATTGCACAATGTATAAGTCGCGGCCAACATCGCCCTCTTCAAAAATACGCTCACCATCATCATAAATTTCGGACATTTCATGTTCAAAACGTGCGTCATCAGTTAGTATACTTGCCATAGCTAAAGCCTACGTTGTATGTGTTATATATGACAAGTCTAAAAGCTCAGAGAATAGCCACTGATATAGTCGAGATTTGCGAACGATTACATAAGCGTAATTTATTAGCCGCCGCTGATGGAAATATTTCGTTTCGTATTTCTGATGACGAAATTTTAATTACGCCCTCTGGCATAGCCAAAGCTTTTATGAACGCGGAACAGATGTGTGTGATCAATCTAAAGGGCGAGGTCCTGAGTGGAAACCCTTCCAGCGAAAAACTGATGCATTTAGAAATTTTCAGGTCTTCGCCAAAAGCCCAGGCGGTGATTCACGCTCATCCACCCACTGCCATAGCCTGGTCCATAGCAGAGCCTGGCTTAAGCAAACTTCCAGCAGATTGTTTATCCGAAGTTATTTTAGCAGCAGGGGATATTCCATTTGTACCATATGCAAGACCAGGCACTGATGGAATGGGAGACGTATTAAAAACATTTCTGCCACAACATAGAGCTTTAATTTTGCGCAATCACGGAGCCGTAACATGGGGCGAGGACTTAGAAGCAGCCTATCGTGGCATGGAGCGCATCGAGCATTCGGCTCAGATACTAGCAACAGC
>ERZ1292633.4561-Hain-H41-02um-R1-4561-length-12804-cov-5_pt1 | contig 12804 bp, 15 predicted proteins | sample MGYA00564406_ERZ1292633 | MGnify/ENA primary metagenome ERZ1292633 (study PRJEB36523, sample SAMEA6512639) | groundwater metagenome | collected 2019-01-08 | study: AquaDiva: Metagenomics assemblies of 32 groundwater samples
GTGCCCCCAGCTGGAATCGAACCAACATCAACGGCTTAGAAGTCCGCTACTTTATCCATTAAGCTATGGGGGCGAACACTTCTCCACCTTATCGTATATTTGTTCTATTGCGAAGGGTCGGCGTAACGATACGTACCCGTCCGATACTTTGTTTCCTCCTCGGCACGAGAATTAAAAATCGTGTGGATAATACCAAGCGAAGAGCGGTCGAAGACCGGTAAGGTATCGGCCACGGGAGTCCCGATGACGCCGCCCCCTGCAACGGTGTCGAAAGCCCATGCATTCCACGCGATGATGCCGGCGAGAATTGTCACCGATAGTATGCACACTATCAACCAATCGCGCACCGGGTCGAGATGAGTATCGTCGCGCACGCGCTTCATAAAAGAACCGGTTGAGTGAAAGACGCTCATGGTGTTGTCGCGCGTGCGGGGATTGAACCGACGAGCAGTGTGAGGTCCGCATACCAACTCTTTTTGTCGTCCTGTCCAAGCGAGAGTTGCAAAATTGAGAGATCATACGGCGCATATTCAATGGCACCAACGGTGCGCATCACTGTATCAAAGGAACCTTTGATTGTAAGAGAGAGTTCAAGTGTCGGATGCTCGCGGGTACCGCTCGTTGAGACCGAGAGCACATTGACCGAGGTCCCCTGCGAGAGTCCACGGGCTTCGAGGTCATTGATGAAGGCGACGACGTTCGTTTCCGGAACGAAATAGCTCCGCACTGCCGCTTCGTCGCCGGAGATTTCGACGAGCGCGGAACGCGCGGCGGCGATGCGACGTGCGGTTTCTGTCTTCGCGACAATCTGGTGTTGAAGCTCCGCCACGGCAATGCTTTTCGCCGCGATGGTGGTATACCACATTCCATAACCGGCGAGAGCGGCGATACAGGCTCCAAGCGCGATGCCGAGATGAATAAAAGAGGATTTCATGGAGCGAGGGTCGCCAAAATGGTGAACGCGATATCGGTATCTTGAGCGTACGCAGAAACCGGTAGCGCGGCAGAGCGCGCGAAAGAGGCGCTTTGGAGTGCGAGCTGGTAGGCGCGCAATGCATTACGCGTCGCCGCCTTCCCGGAGATTGAAAGCGTTCCCGGAGTCTTCTCTGAGGCAGGCGTATACGTAAAAGCTGAAAGCGTAATGCCCGGACGCGATATGGCGAGCGCGGTGCGAATCAAGGAGCTCGCCGAAGGCACTCCAGCGAGCGCCACCAGCGTCGCTGCATCGCTTGAAAGTGCGGTGAGACGCGCGGAGAGGGTCATTTCATCGGCGGAAGAGAACGCCGATTCGACATTCGCGAGATGGTCCTTCTTGGCGTTGATGCTTACGGTAAGGAATACATACGTGGGGAGGAGCAACAGCGCGGCAATGAACGTGAGCGCATTCACGAACCATACGACGACGACGCTCAAGCGCACAACATAATCGCGTGAAAGCGCTTTTTGGCGTTCAGGAGGGAGAAGATTGGTGAATGCATTATGCATAGGAGCTTTTGTGGTCGCGAAGCGCGAGACCGATCGCGGTCGCGTAGGCAAGCGACTCCGTGTAATCAAGCGTCGGGACCCACCTATCGCGCGAGGCGAAGTTGGTGAATACGTCGCCGGCAACCACGGGAATCTGCAACGCGCCTTCAAGATATTCGGGAAGTCCCCTCACTGAAGCGTTCCCGCCCGCAAGAATAGCGTGCGTGACTCGTTCATGGGAATCTCCGACCGTCTCTTTCTCCTGCCAATAATTGAGGCGGAGGGAAATCTCGTCCCGAATAGCAGAGACCGTCGAGAGCATTGCGGTCAGATACTCTTCGTTCCCGGGCGCGGGAACAATGCCGTGTGCGGCTTTCACCTTACGCGCTTCGGTCTCGGTTACGCCGAAATACTTCTGCACCGCGAGCGTCAACGCGTGGCCGCCGATACCGATTGTTGTGGCAAATCGCGGGATACGCCCGACGACAATCGCTATCTTTGTCGTCGTCTTGCCGACATCGATGATGAGCGCAGTGGAGGTATCCCCCGGGGGGAGAAGTGCGTGTGCCATCGCGAACGTCTCTTCCCCGAGCGCCCGCACGGAGATGCCTGCTTGGTCAAATACCGAGAGGGTGTCATCGACGATACGACGCGCGAAACCGATACCCACGATGAGAGCGTTCCCTTTCATGTCCTGCCCAACAGTGATGAAATCAAAAGCCGTCTCTGGTGGGGGTAAAGGAACAAATTCATCAAGATGCTGCTCAATCGCCGTACGCCATTCGGCCATGTTCGCGCCCGGAACTGCAGTCTCAAAAAGATACGACTTCGACTCCGGCAATGCCGCATTGGCGGTGGAAATGCCCGCTGCATGTGCGGCAGTAGCGATCCCCTCAACGACGGCGGTGCGATCAATGATATCGCCGTCGGTAAAAGCGCCCGCAGGCAATCGCGCTTCAGCATACCGATCGAGTATGAGCCCTTCCGACCCCTCAACGAGACGCACCGCCTTCACGCCGCTCGTCGAGAGGTCAATGCCAGAGAGAGGCAGCGTGAGATACCGCGGCGGTGCGAAGGCGGCGCGTAATTTTTCACTGAAACCAAGGACCATGATTATAGTATACCTAATGTGCACTGGTTCCGGGCGGCACTTCCCTATCGGGCGTCAGAAATGCAAACGTTTCATCCGCACCGACCGCAAAAAGCATTCCATCGCTCTTGAAACCGCGTATCGTCCTTGGAGCGAGGTTAGTCACGAACGCGAACTGGCGTCCTATGAGCGATTCGGGCTCCGGAACATACGCGGTAATGCCGGAAATAATCTGCCGTGGACTTTTCTCTCCTTCGGGAGAAACTTCGCCAAAATCAACCACGAGTCGAAGCAGTTTGTCGGTCTCGGGTACGCGTTCGGCATTTCGCACGGTACCAACTTTCACCTCTATTTTTGAAAACTCCTCAATCGAAATACGTTCCTTTTGCATGGCTAGAGCCTAGCGCCTAAGCGTCTTTCTGCCTAGTGAGAAAACTGGTAAGGATGAGAGCGGCAGCCGAAGCGTCGACAGCGGCATGCTTCTTCGGCGCACGCGACTTGATTTCTTTTCCTGGCATGCGCCGCGCCTCGGTACTCGTGAATACTTCTGACTCAAAGAACACGGGTACTCGCGCGCGCAGGGTGACCAGAGAACCGAGCGCGCGGGCGTCTTTCGCAATCGGATTTTCGCCGCCCGCGAGAGTACGCGATTTCCCGATGACTATCGCACCAATATTTTCCTTGGCGACGAGCGCACAAAGTTCATCAATAAGTCGCGGCGAATTCCGAACAATGCGGTGCGGAAATCCCATAACACCCGCTTCGTCCGAGAGCGCGAGACCGACCTTTTTACTCCCATAATCCACGCCAAGATATCGCATAGTGAGAAGTGTATGATATAACCTGAATCTGTGCACGAGTACATTAAGGAAGGGTGCTCCGAATGGTAAGGAACTAGTCTTGAAAACTAGCGGGCCACAAGCCCTTGTGGGTTCGAGTCCCATCCCTTCCGCCAAATTTTGAATGATATACTTTCCCTATGCCCAGCAACGCCCTTTTAGAATGGGAGGGGAGAGAGTACGACCATAATCCGAAAAGTACCGACTGGTATTGGACGCTCGGCATCATCGCGGTCGCCGGCACGATAGCATCAGTGCTTTTCGGTAATTATCTCTTTGCTCTTCTTATTGTCATCGCGGCAGTGGCGCTCGCGCTCCACGCCGCCAAACAGCCTCCCCTCCATCGCTTCCACCTCGTCGAGCAAGGAATTGTTATCGGCGATGAGATGCATACGTTTGACCGAATGATTTCTTTTTCCGTCCTTGAGGACATCAATGGCGAATTCCCACCTATGATTTCTATCAAAACCGAGAGTTGGCTCTCGCCGCATCTCATCATTCCGCTTGAAGGCGTTGACGCGGACATCGTGTATAACTATTTCCTCCAACATGTGGATGAAGACGAACATCGCCACACGTTCACCGACTTGGTGGCGGCGTGGCTCGGGTTCTGATATACATTCTCTACGGCCTCCACGCCACAATACGTGAACCCGGCATGAAGGCACTCCTTAGTTTCTAACTCATTTTGTTCCTAAGAAACTAATGTCGCTCTCGTCGTTCAATGGATAGGACATCAGCTTGCGGAGCTGACGATGACAGTTCGATTCTGTCCGAGAGCACAAAAATCTTTTTGGAGTTAGGATTAAGGCGTTCGTCCTCGTAGTTGAATGGATACAATACTTCCCTCCGAAGGAAGTGGTGACGGTTCGATTCCGTCCGAGGACACTATTTAATTTTTGCGCGCCCGAGGGCGGCGGCGAGGCGTGCCTTCTTGCGGGCGGCGGTGTTAGCTTTGATGACGCCGCGTTTCTTCGCCTTATCTATCGCCTTATAGGCGACGGCGAGGAGTTTTTCTGCTCCCGCGACATCTTTCGCCGCGAGCGTCTTCAGGAGCGACTTCGTCGCATCACCAAGCGCCTCTTTGCGACGCAGATTAAAAACATGCTTCCTTGCCGAGGAGCGAATCGCTTTCTTTGCAGAACTGGTGATTGCCATAAAAGTAGTTTGTAGCCGTACGTTACAAGGTTTAAGTAATAAATGCAAATTCCTGTATGATGAATGTATGATTCGGCAGATTCGCGGGAAGGTGCTCTCGGTGGGGCCGGTAAGCGCCGTCGTTCTCGTTGCGGGCTTCGGTATTGAAGTGCGCATGAGCGCCCCGGGCACTCTCACGGTCGGTAACGAGGCGTCTCTCGCAACGCATCTAGCACTTAAACAGGACGGTCTTGAACTCTACGGCTTCGCTCTCGCGGCCGACCGCGACTTCTTTGAACTCATTCTCACCGTCTCGGGCGTCGGCCCGAAGACAGCACTTTCGGTCTTGCGCCGTTCCCCGCGTGAGACACTTGAGGGTGCTATCGGTAAGCGCGACCTCGTGTACCTCACCAAGGTCGTCGGGCTCGGGAAGAAAAGCGCGGAAAAAATGTTAGTTGAGCTTGCTGATAAAGTTGGCCCGCGTTCACACGACAATGCGGACAACGAAGTCTTCGATACGCTCGTCGCGCTCGGTTACACCGAGCGCGAAGCGCGCAAAGCGCTGCAAGCTATTCCCGATAGCGCGGTCGGCAAGGATGTGCGACTGAAGGCGGCGCTCTCATCTGGTCAATGAGCTGCCTCAATTACATTTGATACTATTACCCTATGGGTGAAATGCACGATGCGTGGTTTTTTATAGGGGTCTTCATTTTCATCTTTCTCATTTGGATTGCGACCGGCGGTCCTCTGCATCCAATCTCCTTTACCGGTCCGTCGCTCGCACAGCCGCAAGAGCTCGGCGGCGGCACGTACCTACAACTCCCCCGGGCGCGTTTTGGCGTCGGCACCTCGAATGTCTCTTTGCCCGGGTCATCGAGCGGAGGAACTGTTTCAAATGGCTCAGAAACACCTCCTCCTTTTACGGGCGGCAGTACCTTTGGGACGCTCTCTCCCTACTGGAATATCGTCAGGATGAACCATTATGTTTCGAGCGCGGGCTCTGCGGACCCAAGAAGAGAATACGTAGAAATCTCTGTCGCTCAGAATACGAGCGTGCCCGTTAATCTCTCTGAATGGAGGCTCGCGAGCGAAGCAAGCGGAAATGCAACGCTTATTCCGAAGGGGACTGAAATTCCAATCTCCGGTACTATAAATGCCATACAAGATATCGTGCTTTCTCCGGGCAAACGGGCGATTATCATTTCCGGGCAATCGCCCATCGGCGCGTCCTTCCGTGAAAATAAATGCATCGGTTATTTCAGTTCCTTCCAAAGTTTTTATCCGTCCCTTCCCCAAAACTGTCCAGCACCGTCTGACGAGCTTGCTGCCTTCTATGGACCCAATTACATCCGCGACCCATCCTGTATCGATTATGTGAATAGAATCTCACGCTGCCAGGTCACGCTCTCGCCGCCAGTCGGTCTTTCCGGTTCTTGCCAAGCATTCTTGGTAAAATATTTCAATTACAACGGATGCGTCGATGCCCACAGAAATGATACCGACTTCCTGGGCGACACGTGGCGCATTTATCTCGGTCGTTCCACCCCGATGTGGCGCGTCAATCATGAAATCGTGAAGCTGCTCGATGTGAACGGCAAAACAGTAGATGCGTTCAGCTACTAGGAAAAATGGGATAAAAAGAGTAAATTACAAAGACGAGGACATCCAATGAGCTCGCACCTGTATCTTCGAGGACTCGATACCGTGCGCTCGCTCGGAGTGAGAGAATAAGAGTAAACTCAATTCTCTCATCCTCGCTCGCGCCCGTAGCTCAGTTGGTAGAGCAGCTCCCTTTTAAGGAGAAGGTCGTTGGTTCGATCCCAACCGGGCGCACATCCCTGTTTATACCGTCATCGGTTCCGCTATCATCGCAATCCTTGCACTCCGCGAACGCCATATATCACGAATACCATAAGAACGCTTGAACAGAATACGTCCTAACATCGTGGTATCCATAAGATGGTGCTATAGCATCAAGTTGTGGATAGTTATATAGAGAGTGCGAACTTTTCGAGGGAGAGAGAGAGGTCGAGGCCGGAGCGACGGGAGGATTGGAGGAGAGAGATGAGAGAAAGAGATAATTGGCGGTCGCGCAGAGCACGGGCTTTCCAATGCAGGAGGCCGTGAATTTTTTGTGGTTCATCGCCTGCACGGAGCGCGCGGTTGATTTCCAGCCAGAGCTTCCCGCGCGAGCGAGAGGCGAGCGCGTTCACGAGATTTGCATTAAAGCCGCGTTTGTCCTCAAACGCGGCTGGCTTATCATATTTGTATTCTACCTTCGCTTTCGCGCTTATTTTTTTTGCTTTCGCCGCGGCAAGTTTCGGGGCGAGGATAAGAATCGCATTATCAGAAGCCGCGAGAGCGTCGAGATGTTCTTCAAGAATACTTATGCTACTCTCTACTTCTCCCTCGTCTTCTTCGGTCTGAAAACCCTGCCTGCCGGCAGGCAGGGGGTCATCAATGAGTATCAGGAGTCGCTTCACGAAGAGCCCGCCCGAGAGCGCCGCGTCTTCAAGCGCAGCGCTCGTGAGCTCCTCTCGCGCGAGGCGCACATAGGCGAGATTCGGCTCCTTTGCGCGGGCCTTCGCGACACACTCGAACGCTTTGCTGCGCGTTTTCTCGACATCCGTCACATGGAAAAGATACATCATATCGTGTGCATGGCGCCCCAATCGGGACCGGATTTCATCGTCGCGATGATGGGCACATCGCCTGCCTGTGCAGGCAGGCGCGTTTTTTCACTCGGCAAAACGGACTCCATAATTTCTTTTATTTTCGCCCCGAGTGCTTCAACACGAGACTCGCGAATCTCGTATACGAGTTCGTCGTGCACTTGGAGCAGGAGATAGGCATCATCCTGTGCTTTCTCTTTCGTCAACATGCCATCTACGCGCACCATTGCGAGTTTGATGATGTCCGCCTGCGTGCCCTGCAGAGGCGCATTGATGGCCATGCGCTCGGCCTGCGCGCGCACATAGGGGAGCGAGGACTTCATCTCGGGGAACTGGCGGCGCCTGCCGAAGAGCGTTTCGGTGTAACCGTGCCTGCGCGCGAATCCCTTCGTGCTCTCCAAATATTCCGCGAGCGTTTTGAACGTGCTGAAATAGTCCTCCAGATACTGATGCGCTTCGGCAGTTGTGCTCCCGAGCTGGGCGCGGAGCGCATTGACGCCCATGCCGTAGAGGATGCCGAAGTTGATGACCTTCGCACGCCGGCGCATCTCTTGGTCTACCGCTTTCGGCGCGACGTGGAACACCTGCGCCGCAACCTCTTGATGCACATCTCTGCCGCTTTTGAATATGTCGCAGAGCTTTGTGTCGCCCGAAAGAATGGCCGCAAGCCGCAGTTCTATCTGGGAGTAGTCCAGCGACACGAGCGTGAAGCCCTTTGGCGCGACGAAGGCGTGCCGTATCGCCCGGCCGCGAGGCGAATGAAGCGGAATGTTTTGTAGATTCGGATTTTGGCTTGCCATGCGTCCGGTCGTCGTACCGGTCTGGAGAAATTCTGCGTGGAGACGGTTATGCGCATCAAGCATCGGCGGGAGATTCTCGATATAGGTAGAAAGAAGTTTTTTCAGTTCGCGATATTCAAGAATATCATCTACGATAGGATGCATGCCGCGTATTTTTTCGAGCTCACTTTCACGTGTTGAACGCTGGCCTCCCGCAGTCTTCTTCTGCCGTTCGGGAATTATCTTCAACTCGTCGAAGAGCACCTCGCCGAGTTGTTTGGGGGAACTCACATTGAATGCGCGTCCCGCCGTCCTATAGATGTTTTTCTCTATTCTTTCAAGTTCCGTCCGATACTCTTTCGCAAGAGCTTTAAGAACAGCAAGGTCAACCAAGACGCCACGCGCTTCCATTCTGCGCACGACCGGGATAAGCGGTTTTTCTATTTTTTCGTACACGTCTCGCAATCTGCCAGTGTTGTGAACGAGTTGGGTAAGCACTGCATCTGCTTCATCAAATGTTCGTTTCTTTGTGAACGCCAGAATGTCATCGAGTGACGGGTTCGTAAATTCGGACGAAATGAGCCAGAGCATCACCTGCGCCTCGGCGAGACGGGTCGCATCCACTTTTTCTTCAGGTATGAGTTCAAACGTTTCCCCGACCTCTGGTTCGCCTTTAAACATCGTTCTGATTCTCTCTTTGAGCGTTCTAAAGCCGAACTCGTCACACATCGCGAACATTTTTTGTACGTCAATATTCTCGCGCCATATCCGTTCGGGTAATGAAAACGCGATGGGTGCATCACAACGTATCGTGGCAAGTGATTTCGAGAAACGCGCATCTTCTTCATGCTCTTTGAGGAGACCAATCATGCGCGCTTTTATTCCTTTTTTGAGAAAAGCCGCATCGCCTTTCCTCAAGGCTGCATATATCTTTTCTATTGAGCCAAAATTGGTGATGAGTTCGGTTGCAGTCTTCTCGCCGATGCCGGGAACGCCTTTGATATTATCGGACGGGTCGCCACGCAACCCTTTCCAATCAGGGATAAGCGCAGGAATGAAGCCAAACCGCGCGATTACCGCTTTCTCATCGTAAAGAATAGTGTCGTTGATGCCCTTTTTCAAGGTATAGACGCGAACGCGCTCGTCATCGACGAGCTGGAGCGTATCCATGTCGCCTGATGCAATGACGACGTCTACATCCTCTTCTTCCAAAAGTTCGTGCGCGATGGTTCCCAGCAGGTCGTCGGCTTCGAATCCTTCTCGTTCATACATAGGAATCGCAAATGCTTCAAAGACTTTCCGCGACTCTCCGAGCTGGAGCGCGAGCGCATCGTCGGTCTTTACACGTGTCGCTTTGTATCCTTCGTAGGCCTCGTGACGAATGGTCGGCTTCGGCAGGTCATAGCAAGCGGCGATGTAGTCGGGCTTAAGGTCGGTAATAATTTTAAGCAGCATTGAGACGAGGCCGTACAAGGCGCCGGTGGGCGTGCCTGAAGGACCGGTAAATTCCGGCAGTGCGTGATACGCGCGATGAATAATCGCGTGCGTATCCAGAAGCACGATTCGTTTCTTTGTTGATGTTTTTTTAGTCATACGAAAGTATACGCGAGCCATCTGTATGTACGAGCAGAGATATTTTTACCGCCGGCGCGGGCAGTGCACCCGCCACGTTCTCCGGCCATTCAAGCAGAATAAGACTCCCAGAATCTTTCATACGTTCGTCAAAACCAAGCGGGGCGAGGTCAGCATCCTTTTCTAAACGATACGCATCAATGTGAACAAGTCGCTTGAACGGCTGTCCATCCGGAAGCAGGTAAATTTTTTCAAGGACGAACGTGGGGCTGTTTACGATTTCTTCAACACCAAGAGAACGCGCGATTGCCTTGGTAAACGCGGTTTTCCCTGCTCCAAGCTCGCCCGAGAGCGTCACAAGAGTCGCACCCTGTTCGCTCCCCGCGAGCGAACCCATAAAACGAACCGCCTCCGCTTCGAGTTCAGGGAGTGTCGCTATACGTCGTTCCATGCGCGCATGGTACCATTTGCCTCAATGGACTTGCCATTTGATACCGCGCACGAGGACGAGAAACTCGCCCAGATACGGGAACGAGAGGAGGAGGACGTCGCGCGCATCCTCTCGGAAAAATACGGCATGACCTATGTCGACCTCTCGCTGAAGGAGATAGATTCCGATGCTCTCCGTGTCATTCCAGAAGCAGAGGCGCGCACTGCTGAAGCGGCCGCCTTCGCCAAGACGGCAAAAGTTCTCTCGCTCGCCGTGCATAATCCGAGCAACCCTGCACGTGCAAAACTTCGTGAGGAACTTGCACAGCGCGGATTCTCTCTGCAAGAATTTCTTGTCTCTAAGAAAAGTCTCGATAAGGTTCTCTCGCGTTACGCGAGCCTCTCTCTCACGACCGAATCGAGAGCGGGATTTTTTAGCGTAACCCCCGAAACGCTTCTAAAACTCACTCAATCCATTGGAACTCGTAAAGCGCTTGAACAAGAGCTCAATGCCACGACGGCTCTTAAATCGCTTGAACGCGTCTCACATATCTTCGAACTGGTTCTCGCGGGGGCATTTGCGCTCCGCGCCTCCGACATCCACTTTGAGCCGAGAGAAGACAAAACCCTCCTGCGCCTTCGCATTGACGGGCTTCTGTCCGATACCTACTTCTTCGATCCGGCTACCTATCATCAGCTCAATTCGCGCATCAAACTCCTCTCGGGTGTGATGCTGAACGTCACCAACCGAGCACAGGACGGCCGCTTCAGCATCGAGAAAAGCGCGAACCAGATAGAGATACGCGCCTCATTCATCCCCGGCAATTACGGCGAGTCCATTGTCATGCGCATCCTCGACCCCGAGACGACAAAGGTTTCCTATAAAGAGCTCGGTATCCACCAGAAACTCCTCGCGCGCCTCGAAAAGGAAATTCGGCGCCCGAATGGCATGCTGCTCACTACCGGTCCGACCGGGAGCGGTAAGACGACAACGCTCTATGCCTTTTTGCGTGAGATACACGCGCCGGAGATAAAAATCATCACGATAGAAGACCCGGTTGAATACCGTCTCGAGGGCATCGTGCAGACGCAGGTCGAAGGCGAAAAATACACGTTCGCCGAAGGGCTCAAGTCCATCGTGCGCCAAGACCCCGACATCATCATGGTCGGCGAGATACGCGACGGTGAGACCGCCGATATCGCCATCCAGGCGGCGCTCACGGGCCACTTCGTCTTCTCCACCCTTCATACCAACGACGCAGCAGGGACCTTCCCTCGCCTCGTCGACCTCGGTGCGGACTCGAAGTCCTTCGGTTCGGCGATTACGGTCTCAATGGCCCAACGATTAGTGCGCAGACTTGACCCGAACAAGAAGAAAGAGCGTCCGCTCACCGACGAGGAGAAAAAAATGATTATGAAAGTATTCGAGCCGCTCGCCGACAAAACATTGCTCCCTGAAAAAATAGAAAAAGTGTGGGAACCGGCACCTGCGAACGAAGACGAGACCGGCTATAAAGGCCGCATCGGCCTCTACGAAGCGATTTTTATGGACGACGAGCTCGCACACTTCCTCCGCGACAATCCGTCGGAAAATGATATCGCAAAACTCGCAGCGAAACAGGGCTATCTCACGATGGCGCAGGACGGCATCATCAAAGCCCTCGCCGGCGTCACCTCCCTCTCCGAAGTCCTCGCCACCGTCGACTTGCCACGATAATAAAATGAAAAAGAGAATATATTTAGAAACCTCATCATATTTGCCGCTTATATGGACGACGCCCTATAGCAAATCTGTTGTTGATATATGTGAAGAGTATCGAGCGCAAGGATGTGTTTTTGAATTGCAAAGAGATTGCATTGTTGAAGCATCTGGATATCTATCATTCAAAGATGATTGGCGCTATCATCCAGCATTGCGCATTCAGACTCTCGTAAAAAATTTTGATAATAATGCGCTTCGATGCTTACCATTTCCAAGCACGGCAGTACAACTTCTTTTGGGTGGCAATATCTGGCCGCAAGCGCAGTATCTCAATTTCGTAAGACACACAGCTTTTTTCTTTATCGATCTATTGGACGATATTACTTTCGATGACCCAAAAACTGACTTACTTATTCTGGCTGATAAGATTGAAGATCGTGTTCTGACATTCCGAAAAATGTTTGAGCGACATGAGAATGCCGATTCACTTCAACTTCCTAACAAACAAATTCTCCCATATTGGGGCAAATGGTATCTGACGAAAATTCCCAAACCATTCGAAATAAAAATAATAGACGACCCACGACCATACAATTTAGTATCGGATAAATTGCGCGACATTTATCATTACGACTGCGCAGTAAATGCGAATAAACGACCTGATGGGATGGTGGTAGCAAATACCGGATTCAGACGAAATGTATTGACGAGCTTCAGTAAACTTGCAATACCGCTCGTGGTAGCGAAGACAGCAACTTCTGAATTCTTCGGTAGCGAAATTGATACCAAGAAATGACGTGTAATTTTAGAGCGGACACGCTTTATCATGTCGGCAAAACGGGCTTATCGGAAATAACCCCCGGTCAATCTGGAGGATTCACCGATGCTGGAGAATGGGCAGATAAAATTTACAAAGGACGACCAATATATCTTTCAATAAAAAAGACCATGTACCCGATTGGGAGAGACCTGCAAGAATATAAAATCATTCGCACGATGCTGGACAAAGAAAAGTTGCGCGCTGATTTACCTTCGTTAGTCGATAACGGGATGTATATAACAGAAGACGGGAAGGGTTGGTGGGAAGCAGGGCAAGAACCGTCGGCACTCAAACCTTATC
>ERZ1292633.4563-Hain-H41-02um-R1-4563-length-12800-cov-6_pt1 | contig 12800 bp, 12 predicted proteins | sample MGYA00564406_ERZ1292633 | MGnify/ENA primary metagenome ERZ1292633 (study PRJEB36523, sample SAMEA6512639) | groundwater metagenome | collected 2019-01-08 | study: AquaDiva: Metagenomics assemblies of 32 groundwater samples
TAATGGGCCTCGGGGTGTCGGCGAAGATAGTCGCGAAGCTCGCCCTCGGCCTGGCGCCAGTCGACGTTCGAGTCAGACAGGATCCGATATGCGAGCTTGCGGTCGGGAACGAGCTCGTTGAAGTAGGGAATGTAGTAGGGGTAGGCCGATGCGACGGACGCCAGAAGCCATGCGGCAAGCGCTGCGAGTCCGAGTCGCGCGGCTCGGGTTGCCCAGCGGTCTCGGAAGAGCGTCCCTAGCAGGACATATCCGAAAGGGAACACGATCAAGAAATGTCGGATGCCGATCTGAGCGTTGTAGAAGAAGTTCAGATAGACGGAGAAAGCAAGCAGCGGCGCCCAGAGATAGATCTCGTCGTTCCAGAAGTCAAAAGTCCGAAAGCGCCGGAGGTAAAGTGCGAAGGCGACGGCGCCTAGCAGGAGAACCGGCAGCGGCACCTTGAACAGGCTGGCGATCAGGTAGTAGCCGGGAACTCCGCTGTCGTAGAGTTTTCCGAGGAGATAGACGCGCCCGAACGTCTGCCGCTCGCTTTCGGCGTTGATTCCCATATCCAGGCCGGTCACGTAGGCGTCAGGTAAGGGGATGGGCAAGGAACGCAGTCCAGGAGTCGCGGCCAGGCGCCGAAAAGCTGCACTCCAAGAATCGAAAGCGCTGAGCGGAGTAAAGGCCCGATCCAAGCCGAATCCCAGATGAATGACGACCCAGCTCACGAATACTCCGACCGCGAATCGGGCTAGCCGCCGGGGGCGGGCGCTCTCGGCGAATACCGGGCGCGCGAACCGCGCGCGGACGAGTTCGATCGCGGCCAGCAAGGGGTAGAGCATCAACGCGAAATACTTGGTGAGCTGGGCGGCGCCGAGCAGCGCGCCTTCGACTACAACCGGGCGCCATTCAGAGCTGCGGCTGGCGCGCCAGGCCGCCCAACAGGCTGCGAACAGACCCAAGGCTGTGAATATGTCGGTCGTGACGAGGTGGGAATGCGCAAGGATGTTCGGGTCGAGAACGAACGAGCCGAGCGCGACCCCTGCGGCGATCGGTCCATAGAGAGTGCGGGTCCATCTCCAGACCAAGAATGCGAGAGCGGTGGCGGCGACGATCGTCGCCAGCCGCGCCGCGTGCAAGGTCCCGAGTCGCCTCTTCCAGCCACCCTGCGGAAGTTGCTCTGCGAGCACGAGCGGCAGGGCGTTTGCTGCGGAAACCGGCATCTTGCTGTTGTCGAAGGCGGCGATGCGTCGCGGCTGTCCGGTCAGCACGCGCAGCCCATAATTAGCATGAAAGCGCTCATCCGCGGTTTCGGAGGTGCGCGCCGAGACCGCGAGATTTAACCCAAACAGCGCTAACAGGAGGGTGACCACAAAGAGCCCCTCGCGCCGACCCAGGGCAGGTGTGGAGCTTTCTGGAGTGGACGCTGTCACTCGATTTCGATCCCGCCCAGGCGCCGCGCTCGGAATCGATCGAAGACGAGCAGCTGGCGGCGGCGAGCGAAGTCCACTCCCGTGGCTGACGCGGACTTGAGCCGCTGCTCGAGGGCTTGCTTGAACGCCAGAAACGTCGCGTATTGGCGCGCGGTCATCGTGCGGCCGGCGCGCGTCGCTGGTCGCCGAGCTCTGCCTCAAGGCGAGCCTCATTCCTCGCCGTGACGAGCCCCCGCCGTCGGGCCTGGCGGATCGCCTGCCGGACGAGGCTCGGGGCGACGTTCGTCTCGATGCAGTCTCTGAGGGTCCGGAGCGGAGCCGTCACCGGAACGGCCGAGAAGCTCGCGCGGTCAGCGTCGCCGACGTCGGCGAAGTGGAGTACGAGGCCCGCCGGAACGCGGAGTCGCCGCCGACTCCAGCTCGCGGGCAGCGTCAGGTGGACCTTGCCGGGAAGCACGTCGGAGAAGTCGTGGAGCGCCAGCGCCGTCTCGTGGGAGAACACGCCGGCCTGCTCACTCCAGAGCCAGAGGACGACGAGGTCCTCGTGATCGCTGGCTGGGAAGTGCAGGAGGCGATAAATGCCCCTCCGGATGCGGGCGACCTTCTTGCTGCCGAGATAGGCGAGCAGCTGCGGCGAGTAGCCCGCAGCGGCAGCCTGCTGGGTCGTGAAGTAGCCGGTCTGCGCCTGCGCGACCTCGAAGAGAGCATCCCAGTCGGGGACGCTGCTGGGCCTCCTTGAAGTCGTGACCATGACGCACAAACATTAAGCCGGGCTTTAGTTTTGTGCAACCCCCTCCAGACGGCCCGCGCAAGACTCGCAAGCCAAACCAGGGACGAGACCTCGGCTCGACTTCCATTCCTGCCGGTCATCTCGTGCCCCTCCCTGCTCAAGTCGACGGAGCCGACGAGCGGTCCGGAATCCGGCCGAAACGTAGCGCCAGGTAGCGCTCGAGCAACCGCTTCGAGCGCGGTCTCAGGCGGCGCCGGTTCCAGGCGTCGGCGGCTTTGCGGATCGCCTCGGCCCGGGTCGGGTACGGGTGGATCACCGATCCGAGCGCGCCCAGGGTGAGCTTGCCGGCCATCGCCACGCTGATCTCGGAGACGAGGTCGCCGGCGTCGCGGCCGACGATCGTGGCGCCGAGGATGCGGCCCGACCTCGCCTCGGCGTGGATACGGACGAAGCCCTCCGTCGCGCCTTCGAGCCGGGCGCGATCCACGTCGGCGAAAGGAACCGTCACGGTCTCGACCCGCGGGCCCCGTTCCTTCGCCTGGGCCTCGTTGAGTCCGACGTGCGCGATCTCCGGGTCGGTGTAGGTCGACCAGGGTACGACGAGGGACGAGAGCTTGCGACCGAACGGGAACAGCGCGTTCTGGATGACGATCCGCGCCGCCGCGTCCGCGACGTGGGTGAACTGGTGGGGCAGCGCCACGTCGCCCACCGCGAAGATCCGGCGGTTCGTCGTCCGCAGGTGGTCGTCGATCTCGACTCCACCCGGCCCGAAGCGAACGCCGGCCGCCTCGAGTCCGAGGCCTTCGACGTTCGGTCGCCGGCCCACCGCGACGAGGATCTCGTCGACGACGATCCGCTCGGAGACGCCGCGACGCTCGAGGACGAGGACCCTCGCCGCGCCCTCGACCTCGACGCGCGTGAGATTCGTCTCGAGTCGCACGGTGATCCCGCCGCCGCGAAGAACGCGGAGCAGCAGGTCAGCTGCGTCGCGATCCTCTCGCGGCAAAATCTGGGCCTGGTTCTGGAGAATCGTCACGTGCGAGCCGAGCCGAGAGAACGCCTGCGCGAGCTCGCAGCCGATCGGGCCGCCGCCGACGACCGCAAGCCGACGGGGAAGCTCGGTCAAGTTGAAGATCGACTCGTTGGTCCGGAATCCGGCCTCGGCGAGCCCCGGAACAGATGGCACGGCGGGCCGGCCGCCGGTCGCGACGACGGCGCGGGCGAAGCGCAGCCGAGCGTCGCCGACCTCGACCTCCTCCGCGGAGCGGAAACGCGCTTCGCCGAGGAAGACGTCGACGCCGAGCCCGCGGAAACGCTGCGCTCCGTCGTGCGGCGCGATCGCGGCGCGCAGGCCGCGCATGCGCTCCATCACCACCGGGAAGTCGACCGCGACGGGACCGCGGACGCTCACTCCGAGATCGCGAGCGTGAGCGACGTCCGCCGCGGCCCGAGCGCTCGCGAGGATCGCCTTCGAAGGCACGCAGCCGACATTCAGACAGTCGCCACCCATGAAGTGGCGCTCGACCAAGGCGACCCGCGCGCCGAGCCCCGCGGCACCGGCGGCCGTGACGAGACCGGCCGTGCCGGCACCGAGGACCACCAGATGGTACTTGCCGGCGGGGCGCGGATTGACCCAGTCGGGCGGGTGGACGTGGGAGACGAGCTCGCGGTCGTGCGGCGAGTTGGTGAGAGCCGGCGCGCTCATCCGCGCACCTCCGAGGCCGCCGCTTCTTCCCGCGCCGCGAGCGTGCGCCGCGCCCGGTGGATGACGAGGACGAGCACCACGACGACCGCGCCGAGCGCCCCCACCAGGCCCCAGGGGACCCGGCCCTCCGCGAGGCCGCGCGTCATCGCGTCAGCGCCGACGACGTAGAGCGCCGTGCCCGGCAGCATGCAGAGGAACGACCAGAGCAGGTAGGTCCCGAAGCGCACGCGGGTGAGGCCGAAGCCGTAGTTGAGGAGGTTGAACGGGAAGATCGGCAGCAGGCGGGTGATGGCTACGATGATCGCCCCGTGCCGCTCGGTCATCGCGTCGAGCTTGGCGAACTTGTCGCTCTTCGCGAGCCAGCCGGCGACCGCGTCGCGCGCCAGCCAACGGGCGATGGCAAACGCCGCTGCCGCTCCCGCCGTGGCGCCGAGAGCGACCGTCGCGACGCCGACGACCGAGCCGAACATCGCGCCCGCCGCGATCGTCAGGAGCGAAGCCGGCATCGCCGCCACAGTCGCCACCGCGTAAACCAGCGCGAAGGCCAGCGGACCGAGCGCACCCAGCCCCTCAATCCACCCGCGGAGCGCCGCGAGCCGGTGGCCGAGACCGAGCGCCGGCGCGGCGATCGCCATCGCCGCCAGCACGCCGAAGAAGAGCAGCGGTCGGACCCACGAGCGGCCGGGCCGGGAAGCCGTGCGAGTCGGGATCGACTTCATGTCGGCATCTTCGACAGCCACATTCACCCCCCTGCGACCGGCGGTGGATTCGACGGTGCGTTCGCCGGGTATCTTCTCCGAAGGCGGCCAGCCGGTTACCATGACCGATCACGATCGCACGGCGCGGGCGCGGTCGCGAGCTCCACGACGATCACTTGCGGCCGGATCGCGCTTCGGCCGCCCGGAAGGGTCAGGTGTAACCAGGATGGGCCTTCGGGCAAAGGAAGGAACGTGAAACAGAGCGCTTCGAGGAACTGGATCGTCACGGGGGCGCTCCTCTCGGCCTTCGGGGCTTCGGCGTGCTGCATTCTGCCGGTCGTGGTGGCGCTCGCCGGGGTCGGATCGGCCGCCCTCGGTGCTCGGCTCGAGCCGCTTCGTCCCTACTTCCTGGTCGGAACCGTGGCCCTGCTCGGGTCCGCGTTCTACGCCGCCTACCGACCCGTCGAGTGCGCGCCGGGCGAAGCCTGCGCGGTGCCCGCGAGCCGGCGGCGGTTCCGGATCGCCCTCTGGATCGGCGCGGCGATCGCGCTCGCGATCGTCGCGTTCCCCCACTACGCCGCGTGGCTCTTCTGAATCTGCATCTTCGAGGAGATCGCACCATGAACCGGCACCCTGCGATGAAAGCCGTCTCGTTGCCGGGCCTGAGCCTCGGCTACGAGGCCGAGCTCGTCGAGACACGCGACGAGGCGAGCTGATGGGCGGCGACTGCTGCGCGGCGCCAGCGCCGGGAGTAACGGCATCGGTCGACCTCTGTCCCGCCAACGGCGCGGTGGGCGCCTTGGTCTCGTTCGCGACCCTCGCCGCCCAGATTCGGGGCGAGCTCCCGGAGCCGCAGGAGCTCCGCGTCTGCACCTCCGCGGACTGCGCCGTCGTCTACTTCGGGTCGCACGGCGCCGTGCTCCGGATCGACGACCTCTGGCAGGCGCCGGGCTTCAAGTCCGGCGGATCCGATCTCGTCTGCTACTGCTTTCGCAAGACCCGCGGCGACCTCGCGAAAGACCTGCGCCGGCACGGCGAAAGCCGGCTGTTCGACTGGATCAAAGGCCGCGTCGCCGACCGCGGCTGCGCCTGCGAGATCCGCAACCCGACCGGACGATGCTGTCTCGCCGACGTGCGCAACGAGATCGACGCGCTCCGCGCGGCTGCTCCACCGCCATGATCTCGAGGCGAGGTGGCGTGAGGCCAGGACGCTTCAAACCGGGCGTCATCGATCGCCGCTTCGTGCGGCGGCATCCGGTGAGCCCGTGATCGCGGCGCCGCTCGTCGCGGCGGCGCTGGCCTTCGTGACGACGCCCGCCGAGCTCTCGTCGCGAGCGGCGGGCACGGTCACGATTCTCGATGCCCGCTCCACCGGCGACTACCGGGAGGGCCACGTCCCGGGGGCGATCCGCATCGACTGGACGGATTTCCGCGACGGCTGGTGGCGCACCGGGAAGCTCCCTTCGGACCTGGTGGCACTCGCCGCGCGGCTCGAGGAGTCCGGCGTCGACGGCGACCGGGGCGTCGTCGTCTACGGCAAGGCGCGCGAGGGTTGGGGCGAGGAGGGCCGCATCGTCTGGATGCTCGCCTACCTCGGCCACTCCGACGTCTCGATCCTCGACGGCGGCTGGAGCGCCTGGCGCGAGCTCGGTCTCCCCGTCTCGCGGGCACGCGAGTCCGCTCTTCCGGGGCGATTCGCCGCGCGGCCCGTCGAACGGATCCGCGCCAGCGCCGCCGACGTCGCGGCGCTGCGGCCAGGTTCGGGCACGCTGCTCGACGTGCGCACGCGCGCCGAGTTCGAAGGCGCGACGCCGCACTTCGAAGCGCGCGGCGGGCATATTCCGGGGGCCGTGCACCTGGAATGGAAGGAGCTCCTCGACGCCCGCGGCCGGCTCGACCCCGAGGCGGCGCGCGCCCGGCTCCGCGCCGCGGGCATCGATCCGGCGAAGCCGGTCATCACCTACTGCACCGCCGGAGTGCGCGCCGCCGAAGCCTGGCTGCTCCTCCGCGCCCTCGGCTACGCCGACGTCCGCAACTACGACGGCTCCTGGTACGACTGGACCGCGGACGAGCGGCGCCCGGTCGCGCGCGAGTAGGCGCCGAGGAAGACGTCAGCTTCCTTCGACCCAGGCCTGAGTCGTTCCGTCTTCGAAGCCGTCGACGAAGATGGTGAGGCACCCGGCGGAGACGATGCGCTCCGGGTCCCAGGGACATCCGTCGCACGGATCCGGAAAGCCGTCGCCATCGCTGTCCCCCTGCGGAACCTCGGCCCGCAGCAGGGCGCTCCAGGTCGCGAATTCGTCGGCAAAGCCGTCGTGCAGGAGATCCGCCTGATAAATCTCGAAGTAGCGGGTGGCGAAGTTGTCGTACGCGAAGGCCATCCCGACCTCCGGACCCGAAACCGCCGTCGACCGATCGCCGGGAACCGTGGTCACCAGGCAGGCGTCCGTTTGCTCCGGCTCGCGATGAGGGATTCGCCAGGCCTGGAGCATCTGGAACATCGTGAACGTGGACTCCTGTTGCAGGAACAGCGGATTCGTGTTGCCTCCGGTTCCCACGGGAGGGCCATCGCACGACAGGTTCTCCTCCATCAGCCCGAGTCGCGGCCTGGACGTGCCGTCGAAAGTGGTCTCGAAGGCCGCGAGGATCTCGCCCGTGAGCGGCGGCGACCCGCCGTCGTTCACGTTGAAGAAGAAAATGTAGGTGAATTTCGTCGGAAAGCTGTCCTGGACTTTCTCGATACTGTCGAGCGCGGCGGCGATGAACGCGGCGCGATCGTAGTCTGGAGAACCGGTCAGGCAGTTGCCGATGTCGCGAATCGCGCCCACTCCGGGAAGTTCGGCCAGCACGTGCGAGAGAGCCGGATGTCGAGCGAGCGCCAGCAACGGCTCGCCGCTCTGGGAATGATCGCGGATGAGATGGCCGGCCAGAGCCTGCAGGAACGCCTCCCATCGCCCTTGCACGTAGGGATCCCACGGGTAGGGGGTCGCCGTGGTGCAATCGACCGCCCCCTGCTCGCGCCGGAGAAACATCGAAACCCCCGGCTCGGAAAGGATGTAAGCGGGCACCACGCTCGCCATGACGGCGAGGCCGACGCGCTTACCGGCCGGCTGCGCGACATCGACCAGCGCGTCGATGCTGGAGAAATCGTACTGCCCCTCGCTCGGCTCGAGGGTGGCCCAGGTCGGATAGAGAACGAGCCCGTCGACGAACTCCAGTGGCAGAGTATCGGTGATCGGAGGCTCGATGCCGCGACCGCCCGGACCCCAGATTCCGCTCAGCCGGCAGAGCTCCTGCCCGCGAGCCGCACCACACGCGACCGCAAGACCCGTGAGACAAGACAAGACGGCGCCGTTTCGTCGCATCCGCACCTCTCTCGTGGCAAAGCACCGCCCGAGAGAGAGCTCCAGGCTCCGCTCGGCGCCGTGCCAAAGTGAAACCTACACGACCCTCGATTCCTGCAGGATACTCTCCGGAAATCCAGGCCCCAGCCCGAGCGGCTTGGCGTGGAAGGAGACGCAGTCGATCACGATCCGGGCGGGCGCCGGGAGCGCGGCCGCGATCGCTCCGAGACCGTCCGCTCGCTCGAACTTCACCCGGATTCCGTCGCGAGGGGCCGCTGACAGCAAGCACTTCCACCACGGGCTGTTAGGACGAAGGTGAAGAGGAAGCCGACTCCAGCCTCCGCGCCGTCGCGACCCGAGCGGCCGCGCTCGGCTCCGGCTTCTACCCCTCCCGATCCTCGTCGGCCTCGCGCCGGTTGATCGGGTAGTCGCCCGTCCGGCCGACGAAGGGCAGGGCGAGGAGCCGCGGCAGGGCGAGCCGCGCCGGGTCGCGGAACTGGTCGAGGCCGATCGTCATCGCCTCGTGGCCGAGGCGGGGCTGGGCGCGGTAGGTGCCGAAGAGGCGGTCCCACCAGGGGAAGTTGAAGCCGAAGTTGCTGTTGGTCTCGGGCGCGGCGGCGGAGTGGTGCACGCGGTGCATGTCCGGCGTCACCACCAGCCAGCGCAGGACCCGGTCGAGGGCGGCGGGCAGGCGCACGTTGCCGTGATTGAACAGGCTGGTGCCGTTCAGGACCACCTCGAAGACCACCACCGCGAGCGGCGAGGGGCCGAGCACCAGGATCGCCGCCAGCTTGATCGCGAGCGACAGCAGGATCTCGAGCGGATGGAAGCGCACGCCGGTCGTGGCGTCGAAGTCGAGATCCGAATGGTGCGTCATATGGAGGCGCCAGAGCGCCGGCACGGCGTGGAAGATCACGTGCTGGAGGTAGATCACCAGGTCGAGCGCCAGGAAGGCGACGAGAAAGGCGAGCCACGCGGGAAGCGCGAAGCGATGGAGCAGTCCCCATCCGCGCTCGCTCGCCACGACCGCGAGACCGGTGGCGGTGATCGGCGCGAGCAGCCGCACCACCGCCGTGTCGAGGGCGACGAGGCCGAGGTTCGCCACCCACCTCCGCGCGCGGCCGGATTCGAGCTCGCGGCGCGCCGCGGCGAGCTCCCAGAGCGCCATCGCGGCGAGGATGCCGAGGAAGAATCCCAGCCGGATCGCGGTCTCGTGCTCCATGTCCCTTCGTCCGGTCTCACTCTAGTCCAAAGGCGAACCTGGCACGGCCCGGCGACGATCTGAATATAACGGCGCGGCTCCGTCAGACGCCTGGCGAGGATGGCGGCTCGTGGGCGTTGGTAGGGCATGAGCCCTCGACGGATTACACAATACGCAGAGTATTTTTGCTCAACGCCACGTCGATCAGGGACGCGACGATGCGCAGTTGCGACCCGCAGAAAGGGCAGAGCAACGGATCAATCTCGTAGACCTTACGGATGAGCTGCGACCAGGACAGGCGCCGCCTCGCCGCCCGTCGAGACGAAGCTCTACCTCTCCAACGCCTGATCCGGGGCCGGGGTCGTGCGGGTTCAGGTCGGATGAGTCCCTTGGTGTCGGGCCCAGCGACCTCCAAGATCTTTCGAGTCTCGGTCGGACCGTCCCCACCCGCTCTCAAGATGCCCGCGTGACCCCAGAGGCATCTCCTGCGCCGCTGGAAGGGGCTTGCACACTCTCGACCACGGGCTCCAGCGCTTGCGGCGAAAAGCAATTTCCTACACGATCTGAGATCGCGCGTCAGATCGAGGCGGAGTGGAGCACGCGTTCGAGCGTGCCGCGATCGACGAGGAGGAAGCCGTCGCTCCCGGTCTCGAGCACGCCGGTCCGATGCCAGCGGCTGAAGATCCGGATCGCGGTTTCGAGGCTGGTGCCGACGAGGTCGGCGAGATCCTGGCGCGACAGGCGGATCGGCACCCGGACGCCGCGCGCCTCGGTGACGCCACAGTCGTCGGCGAGGCGCAGGAAGAGCGCCGCCAGTCGCGGCTCCACTCGTTGCCCGGTGAGCTCTACCAGGCAGTGACGGCACTCGGTCAATCGGCCGGCGAGCGCCGGCAGCAGAACGCCCAGCAGCTCGGGCCGCCCCGCGATTAGGGCGAGAAAGGCCTCGCGATCGATCTCGAGCACCGAGAGCGTGCCGAGAGCTACGATCGAGGCGTCGCTCGGCAGACTCGACAGCGCCGGGATCGCGCCGCAGAAGTCCCCGGGACCGAGCAACGCCAGGATCACCGTGCGGCCGGCGGCGAGCTCCCGCGTGAGCTTGGCGCGGCCCGAGAGCAGGACCCGGATCCAGCGGCTGGTCTCGCCGTGCGCGAGCAAGACGTCGCCGCTCGGGTAGCCGCGCTCGGAGCCGATGGCGCGCAGCGCCGCGCGGACCTCCGCGGGGAGTGCATCGAAGGGCGGCAGGGGCGGGTTGGCGCGAAGGTCGGCGGCGGGGGCCATGGCGACGGCTTTCGGGGCACGACGGCGGCTCGCGTGCGGCGGGACTCCTTGCCAGTCTATCTCCCCGCCACCGTCCGCCCGCCCTGTTCCTCCGGCGCCGGACAGCTCACCGCCACCGCCTCGGCCTCCGCGCTCCGGCCCGACCGGTCGAGCAGCGCCGCGAGGTTGAAGCAGGGAAGCGCCCAGGTCGGCGCACGAAGTCGGGCCTCTTCGAGCAGAGACTCCGCCTCCTCGGCGCCGCCGAGCTCGCCCACGAGGTAACCAAGATTGTTGAGCACTTCCGCGTCCTCGGGAGTCAGCTCGCGCGCGCGCCGCAACGAAGCGACCGCTTCGCTCGGCCGGCCGCCGGCGGCGAGGACGACGCCGAGCCCGTAGTGGGCGGCCGCGAGTGCGGGCTCCACGGCGAGCGCCGCGCGCAGCACGCGCTCGGCTTCCGCCAGCCGCCCCTGGGACGCCAGTCGCTCGGCGAGATCGAGGCGCGCGGCGGAGCTCGACGGCGCCAGCCGGCGCAGCGACGCCTCGAGCAGGTCGTCGCGTCCGAGCGCTTCGGCCAGCGCCGCCATGCGAATCGGAAGGTCGGGCGGGCGCACCCACCCCCAGCGCTCGCGTACGACGAGGTGGCCGAGGGCGCGGCGCGCTGCGTCGACGCGGGTCGCGGTCGCCACCCCCCGCCGCCACTCCTCCCAGGCGCGGTCGCCGCGCCACTCGTGCCATCGGATCGCCCCGGCGTGCGCCGTCGCGGCCACTGCGGCCAGCGTCGCGGCGGCGAAGAGCCAGCCGCGCGCGGTCACCCGCCCGGCGCCACGCAGCGGCCAGCGCTGGAAACGCACCTCGCGGCGCCGGAGCAACCTCGTCGCGAGCACGGCGGCGAACGCGACGCAGGCCGCGAGCGTGAGCGCGAGCAGGAACGGGACGAGACGATAGAGACCGCGCAGCGCGGCGAGTGCCAGCAGCACGACCGCGGCGACGGCGACCTCCTCCGGCCAGCTCAGGGGCCACTTGCGCGGCACGCCGCGGCGGTCGAAGAGAGGAGGACGATGGACGGCCACCTCGAGGCCGCGGGTCGGGCAGACCGCGACGCAGTCGAGGTCCTTCAAGCAATCGCCGCTGGTCACCGCGCCGTGGCGCGCGACCTCCTCGAACACCGAGATTCCCGAGGTGCAGGCCGCCGTGCAGCGGCCGCAGGCGGTGCAGTCGCCGGTGAGCACGATGCGCCGGCGGGCGAAGCGGTCGGCGAGCGAGAAGACCGCGCCGTACGGACAGACGTCGCGGCAGAAGGCGCGCGTGCCGAGCAGCCAGACCGCGGCGAAGCCGCAGACGACGAAGGTGACGAGGGTCATTCCCGGCCCCGGCAGGTTGCGCGCGAAGTCGGTGGTGAGGAACGACGCCCACCCTTCGCCGTCGGCGAGGACGCGCAGGCGGAACTCCGGGCGGGGGCCGATCGCGGACTCCGCTGCCGGCCAGCGCTGCACGACGAACCGAGCGACCTGCGGCCAGAGGAACATGTAGAACGCCGCGCCGGCGGCGATCCAGCCGAGCGCCCGCGACCGGAACGGCGCGGGCCGGATTCCGGCCCGCGACAGCAGCCAGGCCGCCCCGTCCTGGAGCGCGAGCAGGTGGCAACCCCAGGAGCAGAAGAAACGGCCGAAGAAGAGAATCGACACGGCCGCGGTCGCCATCAGCAGGAAGCCCGCGGTGACCACGCCGAGCTCCAGGGTGTGCATGACCTCGTTGAGCTCGAGCGGCGCGAGCGTTCGGCCGGCGAGCCTCCAGTGCGCGACGTGGAGGCCGATCAGCAGATGGACACCGATCAGGACGGCGGCGCGACGGCGCGCGAACCGGTGCGGGTCAACGGCGGAAGGGGGCGTCCTGCGGGCCAGAGCACGGATCTTCGACCCGCCGCGGCTCCCCGCTCCATGACGGCCGTCATACGCCGGCGCGCCGCGTGCTGCTACGTTGTCGCACTCGCCACGAAGGGGGGCAGATGGCCTCGAAGTCGCGCCTTCTCCGCCGCGCCGGCGGCGCCGTCCTGGCGCTCGCCACGACCGCCGCGCTCGCGGCGCTGATCCCGCTGACGCAGGAGGATTTCCGGCTCTCCGGCACGCAGATCGGCGACGTGCCGGCGGGCGTGCTCGAAACCTCCGACAACTGCCGCGCCTGCCACGGTGACTTCGACCCGGGCGACGAGCCCTATGCCACCTGGGCCGGCAGCCTGATGGGGCTCGCCGGGCGCGACCCGCTCTTCTACGCCCAGATGACCAACGCCAACCAGGACGTCGCCAACGTCGGGACGTTCTGCCTGCGCTGCCACGTGCCGATGTCGTTCGTCACCGGCCACGCCGCCGACCCCTCCGGCGCGACGCTCGACGACACAGATGGCGACGGCGTCACCTGCCACTTCTGCCACAGCCTGGTCGACCCGGTCTACG
>ERZ1292633.4564-Hain-H41-02um-R1-4564-length-12799-cov-5_pt1 | contig 12799 bp, 19 predicted proteins | sample MGYA00564406_ERZ1292633 | MGnify/ENA primary metagenome ERZ1292633 (study PRJEB36523, sample SAMEA6512639) | groundwater metagenome | collected 2019-01-08 | study: AquaDiva: Metagenomics assemblies of 32 groundwater samples
GGCCGTAGGCGGTGACCGCCTCGACCTCGGTCGGCGTCGGCGCGTCGCCGCCCCACGCGGCGTACCCGGCCGCCATCCGGTTCTCTTCGCTCGCCTCCCGCGGGTTGGACTTCGCGATCGGCAGATCGAACTCAAAGGCGCCGTAGTAACGGTGCTTGACCGAGCCTTTGGCGCGACCTCCGCCCTCCGATAGCGCCATCTTGCCCGGCCAGTCGCGCGCGCCGACGTCCATGCCGCGGCTCTGCCCCTCGTACGGCGTGCCGTAGACAAAAGTGGCCGAGCGCCCCTTGGCATCCAGCGTCACCTCGGCATAGCCGGAATTGCGCAGCACTTTCAGCGCGCGCGCCTGGGTGGCCGCGCAGCTCGAGCTCGTGAGCAGCGGCGAAGCGATCGGTTTGGCGGTGACGAAGACGACCGTCCCCTTCGCGGCGTCGCGCGCCGGGTAGGCGATGCCGTCGACGAGGTCGAAGTCGCCCGTGTTCGCCTCTTTGAGGTGCCCCGAGACCGGCGCCGGGTAGCTCCACGGCTCGATCTTCGCCGGCTCGACTTTCGCGGCAGGCGTGGCTTGGTTCGCGCTACCGGCAGTCCCGTCCTGGGACTTGCCGCAGGCGAATGTCAGGGCGACGGCGACTAGTCCGGGTAGGAAAGCCCACCCGATTCCCAATGCCCGGCTCTCCGCCCGGCGAAGATTTCGGGTTGCCATCATTCCTGGCGGGCGGTTGGGGAGGCGGGCGGTCAGCATGTCGGTTCTCCTCGATTGAGAAAACGACATTCTGGCCCAAGACGGGACAGCCTGCGCAACCCGCCTCCCGGAAAGTCGATTCGGCGGTTACTTCTGCGTCGAAAGATCCGCCCGATGCATGTAGATCGAGGTGTTGGACTTCTTGATCCCTTCGCTGAACTTCTGCAGCGCCGCCTTGGCGGCCGCTTCGGAGCCCGCGCCCTTGCCCAGGACCTCCATCATGCTGGGCTTGGGGTCCTCCATCTCGGCGTAGCTGCGATAGGGACCGACGACGGTCAGCCCGCCGCTGCCGCCGATCGTGCGGCTGATGGCGTAGGAGCGCTGCCATCCACCGGCGGTGAGTCCCTTGTGGATCGTGTCGATGGCCTCGCGGACCGCGGTAGCCGCGCCGCTGTTGAGCTCGTACTCGGTCACCCGGAAGTACTTGTAGTCCTCCGCCATGACCCAGTGGGAATGCTCGTAGTCCTCGACGACGATGGTGTGCTCGTAACGCGCGACGTGCGGCGCGACGTTCTTCTGGAACGCCTCGCCCGCCTTGGTCGCCGTCTCCCAGACCAGGTTGGCGTCGAAATCGGCCCAGTGATGTTCACCCGACCGGTAGACGTAACTCATCATGTCGGTCCCGACCACCGGCTGATAGGCATCCCAGGTCCAGCCTTCGCCGGCCTGCTTGCGCCAGGCGAGGTGCTCCTTGACGGCGGCCTCGAACTGCATCTCGTGGCCCGCCATTGGCCAGAACGTCCAGAAGGAAGCGAGCTCGCCGGGCGGCTTCTCCGCCGGCGCCTGCGCGACTGCCGGAGCGGCGAGGAATGAAGCGAGGGCCAGTACGAAGCTGGCGGCGAGGACTGCGACGGCACTGCGGCGAATCTGCATCATCTTTTCCCCCTTCATGGGATCTGCGGCGTGGATCGGAGCTGCGATAGGACTCGGACGCGATATTACTCCTTCCGCGATCCAAGTCGTGGGGGTCCCGCCGAACCGCCCAGGCCCCTGGCGAGAGTGCCCGATCGGCCCGGCCGCGCGGCGAGAGCGAGGTCTCTGGTGAGGGAGAATGCTCGGCCATGAAACCGAGCCGCGACGACCTGGCCACGATGGACCCCCGAACCCGCCTGCGCTTCGCGACGGAGTCCGATGTCCCGCTGATTCTCCAGCTCATCCGCGGTCTCGCCGAGTACGAAAGGCTGGCCCACCAGGTGGTCGCCGACGAGGAGCTCCTGCGTGAGTCGTTGTTCGGCGAACGGCGCGTCGCCGAGGTAGTGATCGCCGAGCATGAGGGGCGCCCGGCCGGCTTCGCGCTCTTCTTTCACAACTTCTCGACTTTCCTCGGCCGCAACGGGATCTATCTCGAGGATCTGTTCGTCCGGCCGGAGCTGCGCGGCCGCGGCATCGGCGAAACGATTCTCGCCTTCCTGGCGCGGCTCACGGTGGAGCGCGGTGGCGGCCGCTTCGAATGGTCGGTGCTCGACTGGAACGAGCCCGCGATCCGCTTTTACGAGCGCCTGGGCGCCCAAGCGATGAACGAGTGGACGGTCTTCCGCGTCAGCGGCGACGCGCTCACCGCGCTGGCGGCGCGCTTCGACGCTCCGCCCGCGAAGGTCTGAGATTCGCGCCGCCGCGGCCGCCGGCTCAGTTCAAAGTCAGCAGCTGGGCGATCTCGACGTGGCCTTCGCGGTTGGCGATCTCGAGCAGGGCGGCGCGGTCGCGATCGACGTCGGCGCCGGCGGCGATCAGGGTGCGCACCACCTCGGTATGGCCCCGCAGCACCGCGAACATGAGGGCGCTGCCGCCGTTGGGCTCGCGCGCGACGACCTTGGCGCCGTGGCCGATTAGCGCCCGCACCATCTCGAGCCGGCCCTCGAGCGCAGCCGACATGAGCGGGGTGATTTTGTACTGGTTGGCGACGTTCGGGTTGGCGTCGCCATCGAGGAGCGCGCGCACGATCTCCACTTCGCCGGAATCGACGGCGCGATGGAGGAGGGTCGTGCCGTAGTCGTCGACCTTCTGGTTGGCGTCGGCGCCGCTGGCGAGAAGCTGGCGCACGGCGTCGACGTTCTTCTGCTCGATCGCCTGCTCGAGCGACAGTTCCGGCGCCGGAGCTGCTGGCGCCCCACTGCCTCCGATCGCCGCGGTCAAGATCGCGGCGATCTCCTTCTGATCGCCGTGGCGCGCGAAGTCAACCAGCGAGCTGCCGTCGGCGAGCCGCGCCGCCGGATTCGCGCCGAGCTCGAGGAGGAGCTGAATCAGGTCAAGGTTGGAGGTCTGGATCGCCGAGTAGAGCGCCGTCTGGCCGACATTTCCGGTCTTGCTGCCGTAGTTGACGTCCGCGCCAGCGACGACGAGCGCGCGCACGGCCTCGCCCTTGCCCGCCGAAACCGCGAACATGAGCGGCGTCAGACCGTACATCTCCGGCTCGAGCGGCGACTTGGCGCGCGCCAGCAGCCGGATGATCTCGACATTGCCGGCCGCCGCGGCCTTATGGATCGGCCAGAAGTCGCGCGAATCGACGGCGTCGACCTTCGCGCCGCGCTCGAGAAGCAGGGCGACGACCTCCGTCTGCTCGCGCCCCAGCGCCTGGTGGAGCGCGGTCTCCTTGTCGCCGTTCGCGAAGTTCACGTCGGCGCCGCGGTCGAGGAGAAAGCGCGCGATCTCGACCCGGCCGTTCCACGACGCCTTCATGAGCGCCGACCAGCTGTTCTCGCCGTAATCGATCAGGGTGTCGGGCGAATTCCCGGCCCCGACCAGCGCCTTCACCGCCTCGAGATCGTCATCCTCGATCGCCACCGCGAACTGCGCGCCGATCGGCAGGTCGGAGGCCGTCGCCTGGGGAGCGGCAGCGGCGACAGCGATCGCGCCGAGCATCGTCGCCATCCAGAATCTGTCGAGCCGCATCGTGATTTCCTTTCGCAGGTTCGAGGGCCGGTTTGCCGCTGGCGATGTTATGCGTTCGCGGCCGAATTCGCTCCAGGGAGAACCGCCAGCGAGCGCGGCAAACGCTGGTGAGAAGGTCAGGCTAGACTTCGCGCCTCTTGCTGAGCACGACAGGGGGCGTCTCCGCCGGGGGTCGCGATCCGCGGCTCGATCTGCTGCGCGGCTTCTGCGTGGCGCGCATGCTGCTCGTGCACTTCGGCTGGCTGGGCGGCCCGCTGGTCTGGCCGTTCGGCGTGGTCAGCGCCGCCGAGGGCTTCTTCCTCCTCTCGGGGATCACCTTGGGCCGCGTCGGCCGGCGCTACGCCGAGTCGGGCCGGGCCCGCGAGCTGTCGCTGCGCCTCCTGCGCCGCGCCCTCTGGCTCCTCTTCGCCAACACGCTGCTCGTCCTCGCGCTGCGGAAGCTGGACGGCAGCTGCGCCTGTCCGGAAGGAGTGCTGGCGAGCTTCTGGACGGAGACGCCGCGCTGGCTGCAGATCGTCTCGTTCGATCAGCCTTCGGTGCTGCACGTGCTGCCGCGTTATGCGCTCTTTCTCCTGCTGACGCCGCTGGTGCTCGCCGCCCTGCGTGCCGGCGCCGGCATCTGGGTCGGCACCCTGTCGGCGCTTCTCTGGCTCGGCAACCGGACGATCCAGGGGATTTTCGAGCTGCCACTTCTCGAGAGTGGTACTACGCAGTTCCCGGCGGCGAGCTGGCAGCTCCTCTTCTTCGTCGGCGTCGTCGCCGGCCATCGGCGTTGGGGCGCGGACGACCGCGGCCGCCTGTCGGCCGCGGCGGTCGCCGTCGCCGTCGTCCTCGCGGCGGGTTTCGTTCTCCTGCAGCAGCTTGCGATGCCGCGGCTCGTGGCGACCCAGCGCGACTTCCTCTTCCATTTTTTCGGACGCGAATACCTGGGGCCGCTCCGCCTGCTCAACCTGCTCGCCTTCGCGCTCGTCGCCTGGTGGGTCGTCGATCGCTGGTGGCCGCCGATCTCGCGCTGGAGCGGCTGGCTCCTGCAGCCGCTCGGGCAGCATGCGCTCGCCGCCTACCTCTTGCACACGCCGATGGTCTGGGCGCTCACCTGTCTTCCGGCCGGACTGCGCACGCCGCTCGCGACGCCGGCCGTCGCCGTCGTCCTGCTGCTGCTGGTCCTCGCGCTCGTCCGCCTGCGTCCGGTGCAACGGATTCTCAACCCGGTCGGATCAGGAGCTCCTTCTCCGCCCGCGTCAGTGACTTGAGGCGCGCCTCCTCCTGGAGCGCTTCGCTCCAGCTCGCGAGCTCGCGCGACCAGGCGAGCTCGACCGGCAGGCGCGAACGGGTGTAGCGCGACGCCTTGCCGGCGCGGTGCTCGCGCAGGCGCTTGTCGAGATCGACCGCGGCGCCGGCGTAGAGCGTGCCGTCGCGGCAGCGCAGCAGATAGGCGAACGGCATCGACAGCAGCGCCGCGCGGAGAGTCAGTACCTAAGGTTTCTCCACCGCGAGCCCCGACGGCAGGCGCGGCGAGGAGAGGAGATCGAGAAAGACCTTCCAGCGGCGCTCGTCGAGGGTGGCCGGGTCGCCCGCAACAGACTTCGCCTGAACGTAGCCGCGCACCAGGTCTTCGCCGAGGTTGTAGTTGATGACGTAGCTCCTGTAGGTGTCGATGAACATCACGCGCTGCGCCGCGCGCTCGGGCGAGGAGAGGGCAAAGCGCTCGAGCCAGGCGGCCGCCGCGGCGCCGTCGGTCTCGCCGTCGAGGTAGCGCCGCGCCGCCTCGTTGCTGGCGTAGGAGAGCTCCCGCACCAGGGCCGCGACGCGCGCGTACGGCGCCGCGAGCGCCGGGTCGAGACCGGCGAGCGGGTAGAGCACGTCACGCTCGAACGCCACGCGCTCGTCCCCCGGGAACGCCATGGCGATGCCGAAGTTGGCGGTGCCTTCGGCGATCAGCGACTGGGGCGAGAAGAGCGCGTAGACCCGGGACTCCGGCCAGCCGCGCTCGTTCACCAGCTTCTGCTCGAGGAGCAGGTTGTAAACGTGGTGGCCGGGGTAGCCCTCGTGGCAGGCTAAGTCGACGGCGCGGTCGATCCAGATCGGCAGCGAGATGTTGACCTGGATGACGCTCTTGTAGCTGCCCTGGTACCAGTTGTAGGCGCTCCACGGTTTTTCGGTCACCTGCTCGACGGTGAAGCTTTCGGCGGCGGGGAGCTCGACGCGCTTCGCGGTGCGCGCGCGGCATTCGGCGATGGCGCGCTCGAACACCACCCCGATCTTGTCGGCGGGGATCGTCACCCGGGCGCGCAGCGCCTCGAGGCGATCGCGGAGCGAACCGCCCGCCGCCGCGCCGCCCTTCGGCACGGCCGCGAGAGCCGCTTCGATCTTCTCCAGCGCCTCGGCGAAGTACGCCTCGTCGTGCGGCGGCGCCACCGCGTCGTAGAGCGCCCGCGATTCGTCGTCGAACGAGAGCTTCCTCCCCGAGAGCATCGCGATCCGCGACGCGGCGCTCCGCGCCTGGGTCAGGAGATAGTCGTGGCGCAGGGCGAGGAGCTCGCGATCCGCCGGAGCGGCGGCCGGATCTTCGCGCGGCACCTTGGCCAGCGCCTTGATGAGATCGCTGGCGTGCCAGGCGAGGTTGCGCAGGTCGAGCTTCTCTTCCTTGACCTTCGCGCGCACCTCGGCGGGCCCGTACCAGGCGTCGACGTAGTTCGGATCGTGCTCGCCGATCGCCAGCACGAGCTTGACGTACGCCGGCGCCAGCGTGTCGAGGCTCACCGGCGGCGGCAAGGGCGCCTTGCCGCAGGCCATCATGAAAGCGCCGAGAGCTCCCAGGAAAAGTCCAAACGCGGCGAGCTCGCGGCCGGACGCGGCCGGGAGGCGAAAAGAGTTGGCCATGGCATCCTCACGGAAGGGCGAGAGCTTATCCTCGACCCGCCGGCTTCCGGCGCGATCCGCTCGTCGGAAGCGCAGCTTACTTGCCGAGCTCGGCGTAGACCGAGTCGGAGACGACCTTGCGCAGCTTGTCGAGCCCGGCGAGCCAGGCCTTGAACTCGGCGTCGGTCCCCTGGACGGCCTCTTCCTTGGCGAGCGTCGCCATGTCGGCGTACTCGATCGAGACCACCACCGCGCCGGTCTCCGGTCCAGCGAAGCGGGCCTTCCAAACGCGAACGATGCCGGTGAGCCCCAGCCGCGTCCGGATCGCCTGCGCTCGATGAATCTCCTTGGCGTAGGCGTCGGACTGGTCGGTCTCGACCGTCACGACGCGCAGCACCACCGCCTCGGCGACCGGCGCGAACAGCATCAGCGCGAGCACGGACAGCACGGCCACAGCCACTTTCGTACGCATGACCTTCCTCCTTCGAAACTTGCCGGGATTGGCGGAGGAGAGTCTATGCCTCACGGTCTCGAGCGCGCCAACGCCTCGGGCGCCGTTCCATCGCGCGAACCTGAGCCGGAGCCGGGACCGCCGGAAACGCCGGAGCGCCCGGGGTGAGTCCGCGAGGCGCCGGCACGACGGGGCGGCACCGGGCTACTTGCGGTCGCGGACCTCGCGCAGGACGCGGGCGTCGTCCTGGTGCCTGGGATGGTCGATGCCGCTCTTGATCGCGATCAGGCTGTCGAGATCGATCCAGTTCGCTCGCGCCTCACCGTAGCGCGATTGGATTCGCCGCTCCCAGGCATGGGCGAACTGGATCCCACTGGAGCCCCCGGGATCCAGCAGCAGATCGACGCGGTTCGGTTCGACTCCGAGCTGAAGGATCTGGGTCGGCTTGTCGCCGTCCAGGAGGTAAGGGCTGCCGAACTCCGCGAGCGCGCGATTGGCGCGCTCGACATTCTCACGCTCCGGGTCGAGCCAGAGATCGATGTCCTTGGTGTATCTCGGCTTGGCGTGGAAGATGAACGCCAGGCCGCCAATGACCAGGTAGCGGACCTCACGGCGTTCGAAAAGCTCGAGAATGTCCTCGAAGTCGCGGACCGTGTCCACGTTTCAACGCTCGAGAAGAGTCGCCGTCAGCCGGGACGCTTCCACCAGCTCGACGTCCCGCCGGATGGCGACGAGCGCGGAGAGCCGCTCCTCCGGACTCCGCTGCTGCCAGAAGTCGAGGTCCCAGGCTTCGGCCTCGGCGAAACTCCTGGCGCGGTGGGCCACCATGCGGGTGCGGCGTTCGCGACTGCGCTCCTCCAGCGTCGTTCCGGTGCCGGGCATCGCCCCTGATTCTATCGCTTCCGGCGGCATCCCGCGGCCTTCGGAGCGGCGACGGTCCCCTTTCTCCCGCGGTGCGGAGGGCCCGAGTAGAATCGGCTGAGCTTCGGACGAAACGCCACTGACTTCGACAGCGCCGCCGCGAGGAGATCTTCGATGAGCGACAAGAACGCCCCGGGACGCCGGCCGGCCCACCTCTGGATCGTCGGCATCGCCTCGCTGCTCTGGAACACGATGGGTATCTTCGACTTCACGGCGACGAACCTGAAGGTGGCGGGCTACCTCGCGCAGTGCACGCCCGAGATGCTCGCCTACGTCGCCGCGATCCCGGTCTGGGCCGTCGTCGCCTGGGGGCTCGGCACCTGGGGCGCCTTCGCGGGCTCGGTCGGTCTCCTGCTGCGCAAGGCCTGGTCGGTCTGGGCGTTCACGATCTCCCTCGCCGGCCTCGCCGGCAGCTCGCTCTCCAGTTCGTGCTGAGCGAGGGCATGGGCAAAGGGTCGGGCGGGGCGATCTTCATGGGCGTCATCTGGCTGATCGCCATCCTGCTCCTGCTCTACGCCCGCGCGCAGGCGAAGCGCGGCGTGCTCCGCTGACGGTTGGGCTCGAGGGGCTCAGGAACGTCCGGGCGTCTGCCGAGGCGCCTCGCGGAAGTACGTATCCTCGGCGGTGTAGACTACGTACATGTCCAAGCTGACACTTTCGGTCGAGGAGTCGGTCGTTGAGCGGGCGAAGCGCTTCGCCGAGAGGCGTGGCACCTCCGTCTCGGCGCTGGTGGAGCGCTATCTCGCCGAGCTCACGCGGGCGCGACCCCGGAAGGATTCCGAATTGGCCTCGGCGCCGATCACGGCTCGACTCTCCGGCCTGCTGCGGGGTCGAAAGGTCGACAAGCGCGACTACCGGCGTCATCTCGAAGAGAAGTTCCGGTGAAGCGGTTTCTCGTCGACGTCAACGTGATTCTCGACCTCCTGCTTGCCCGGGAGCCGCACCATTCCGCCTCGGCGGCGTGCCTGGCGGCGATGGAGGAGGGCCGTGTCGAGGGCTGGATCTCCGCCCACGCGGTGACGACGCTCTACTACCTGTGCCGGCGGGAGCTCGGAAGCGACGGAGCGCGGCGCGCCGTGGAGGATCTGCTCGCCTTGTGCGCGGTCGCTCCGGTGGACGGCTTCGTCATCTCCCGGGCGCTGACGCTCGAGCTTTCCGATTTCGAGGACGCCGTCAGCGCCGCCGCCGCCGAGTCGGCGGGCTGCGAAGCGATCCTGACGCGCGACGCCGCGGGCTTCGCGGGCGCGCCGCTTCCGGCGCTCGATCCCGCCATCCTGCTCGCGCTGCTCGCGGAAGAGGTGCGTGAGCCTGAGTCGGCGTACGGGGGGCGTCGCCGGCGGTCGACCCGGAGCGCCCCGCGCCGGTGAACGAATGGGTCGTTATTCAAGAAATCGCCGAGAATTTTGATTGACTTCGACCTCATGCAAAGTTCCTGAGCACGCCGCGGCCTTGTCTTTCGCTCTACGAGGAGCTCAAAGCACAAGGCTCCGCCGCGCACTGACGTACCGGAAAGCAGGCTCGCAGACCTCTTCCGATGTGCCTTTTTCATTGCGGAAGCTCAAGCCGCCGACAAGCGTTTGACGCGTATTGCAGGGCGCTTTCGCGCGGCCTGCCAGAGATCGTACTGAAGCTGCTGCGCGAGCCAGCTCTCGGCGCTGGTGTCGAACGCCAGCGACAACCGGAGCGCCATTTCCGGGGTGATTCCCGCCCGGCCGTTGAGGATCGCGGACAGGGTCTTGCGGCTCACTCCCAGAGCCATGGCGGCCGCGGTCACGGTCAGATTCAGCGGTTCGAGGCAGAGGGGCCTCAAGACTTCGCCAGGATGCGGTGGGTTGTGCATTCTCATCAGCTTGACCTCAATGGTAGTCCTCGTGGTCGACAGCGAGCAACCTCGGGGCACGCACCCCCGTCGCAGGCCTGGCGAACTTGAAGTCACAATCTGTGACATCAAGCTCGAACCAACGGCATCGGCGCGATGCGTCTGGAGCCAGACGCAAGGAATAAGGCCCCGATCGCGTCTTATCTCCTATGAGAACGAGCGGAGAGGTCCGCTCGTTTTGCCTGGGGAGAATCGCTCATGACGGGACCAGGTTCCAAGCTAGTGACCGGCCCGATCTCCGAGCAGATTCTCGAGGCACGCGGGCTCTCGGTGATCTTGGATGCCGATCTGGCCAGGATCTACGGTGTCGAGACGAAAGCTCTGAATCAGGCAGTGAGGCGCAATTCGGAGCGCTTCCCGCAGGATTTCGCCTTTCGCGTCACTCTCGAAGAGGCGAAGCGCCTTCGCCTTTCAAGGTCACAATCTGTGACCTTGAAGCGCGGGCAGAACCTGAAGTACCGCCCGTGGGCCTTCACCGAACATGGCGCGATCATGGCTGCCACGGTATTGAACAGCCCTCGTGCCGTGGAAATGAGCGTCTTCGTGGTTCGCGCCTTCGTCCGCCTCCGTGACTTCGCCCTCACGCACGCCGAGCTCGCCAAGCAGCTCGCGACTCTCGAACGGCGTATCACGGCGCACGACGCGGACTTGAAGCAGGTTTTCGCGGCGCTCCGGCAGCTGCTCGAAGCCCCGACCAAACCTCGGCGCCGGATCGGATTCAGCGGCGGGAAGGAAGGCTGAGTCGTTGAGGACGCTCTAACCCCGTGGCGCCGCCCGTTCGATGGCGGCCGCGATCTCATGCGGGCCGCTCTGAAGCGCGAGCAGGGATCGGATCATCAGGTCGAGCGAGACCGAAGCATCGGCCGCCTCCATTTTCGCGACTCGCGACTGGCTGGAGCCGATCTGGCGGGCGAACCCGGCCTGGGTGAGTCCGCGCTTCAGCCGCCGCTCTTTGAGCGACCGGCCGAGCGCCAGGCGGAGCTCGACCATCGCCGCATCGACGTCATCCACACCGAGAAACTCGGCCACCGAACCGACTTTCCAGCCGGCCGCTTCGAGGCGGGAGTGTTTGGCTTTGTTCATCTGGCGTACGCACCTCGCCGCCCAGCTTGACCAGCGGCCGAGCGCTCTCGGGCTCAGCCATGATATGTCAGAACTGACATTGTGTCGAGTCCATACTCGGACTTTCCCCCGTTCGCGCAGGTTAGCGCCTGCTTTTGGCATCGGCACGCGGCCCGCTTCCCTCGGGATTTTGCTTTTCAGTTGACGGAAGCGGAGTATTCCGCTTTGAGGTCACAGATTGTGACCTCGAAACCTGGACGAGGTGGCCGTCGTTACCGACCCTGGGCTTTCACCGAGCACGGTGCCATTCTCGCCGCGACGGTCCTCAACAGCCCTCGGGCGGTGGAGATGAGCGTCTTCGTGGTTCGGGCGTTCGTCCGGCTTCGCGCCTACGCGCGCACGCATGCCGATCTCGCACGGCAGCTCGAGCTGATCGAGCGGCGCGTCACCGGGCACGATGCGGACCTCAAGCAACTCTTCGAAGCGATTCGGAGGCTCTTGGAACCGCCTTCCAGACAGAGAAGACGGATAGGTTTCGGCGGTACGGACAATCCCTAGCGCAGGCGAGTCTCGCCGCGGCGGTGATCGCGAAGCTTCCGGCCGGCTACGACCAGATCGTGGGGCGGCGATTCGGTTCCGAGAGGGGGGGGTGGAGCTCTCGGGCGGCGAGTGGCAGAAGATAGCGATCGCCCGTGCCTCCATGCGCGACGCCGAGGTGTTGGTCCTCGACGAGCCCCCGGCGGCGCTCGACGCGCGGGCCGAGTACGAGGTCTTCGAGCGCTTCGCCGAGCTCTTGCGCGGCAAGACGACGCTCCTCATCTCCCACCGCTTCTCGACCACCCGCCGCGCCGACCGCACCCTCGTCCTCGCCGACGGCCGGATCGAGGCGCTGGGAACGCACGACCAGCTCGTGGCCGAGCGGGGGAGGTATGCCGAACTGTTCGAGTTCCGGGCGGCGGGATTCCGCTAGGCTTCGCGTTGTTGCGGATTCGAAGCCGTCGTCGAAGAGCGAGAACGCTGAACGGTGCACCTTCGATAAGAGGTCGGGATGGCACTGCACCCTGAGTTCCCAGAATCACCCTATGAAGTTCTGAACCCGGAGCACCGCTGGTTCCCAGCGGATGAGGCTCTTCGCGCAACTGCATACGAAAAGCTTCTGCCACCCCTCGTCGCGAAAGTCCGACAGGAGGTTGCTTCTTGGCGAGCCAGCGGATATTCGCGGGCGACTGCAACGTCGCGAGCTCTCCTCAGATGGTGGTTCGAGCGGCCGCACCTGCTTGAGGGCGCAAACGGGGCAAGTACAGAGTTCCGCTACTACTTTGCTCAGCGTGAAGCTGTCGAAACTGTGATCTGGCTTCACGACGTTCGGAGGGTGCGTGACAAGTTCGACCTACTTCGCTTCGACGCCTCCGGAGCGGTTTCAGCTGGAATGTTTGACGAGAACTGGCCGAGATTCGTCGTCAAGATGGCGACAGGTTCGGGGAAGACCAAGGTCTTGTCGCTTCTCCTCGCATGGAGCTACTTTCATCGCACATACGAGGCCGACTCGGAGCTTGCCCGCAACTTCCTCGTCATCGCGCCCAATATCATCGTCCTGGATCGGCTTCGTCAGGATTTCGACGGGCTCCGAATCTTCTTCAAAGACCCAATCCTCCCCGACAACGGCAACGAAGGCCAGAACTGGCGCGACGACTTCCAGATGACGCTGCACTTACAGGACGATGCGCGCGTGCTTCGCGAAACCGGAAACATCTTCCTTACAAACATTCACCGCGTCTACCTTGGCGATGCGGCGGAACCCTCTTTGGAGGACGACGACCTTTCCGACTATTTTCTCGAACCGTTTGGGCCAAAACCTGTTGGGAAGACGACCGACAGTCGAACGGATCTAGGCGAGATCGTCCGCGAGGTTGACGAGCTAGTCGTTTTCAACGATGAAGCGCATCACATTCACAATCCAAAGTTAGCCTGGTTCAAGAGCTTGCAGGACATT
>ERZ1292633.4568-Hain-H41-02um-R1-4568-length-12789-cov-6_pt1 | contig 12789 bp, 15 predicted proteins | sample MGYA00564406_ERZ1292633 | MGnify/ENA primary metagenome ERZ1292633 (study PRJEB36523, sample SAMEA6512639) | groundwater metagenome | collected 2019-01-08 | study: AquaDiva: Metagenomics assemblies of 32 groundwater samples
GCCTAAACCGGGGCGACGTGAAGCACTTAAACGGCGTAAAGGATGATCATCGCAACAGCGAAAGCGATCAGGCCAAGCAATTCGGCAGCCGCAAAGCCGATGAACAGACGACCCTGTTGGCCATCAGCCGCAGCCGGGTTGCGCAGAGCGCCTTGAAGGAATGAGCCGAACACATTGCCCACGCCAGTGGCAGCAACGCCAACGCCGATTGCAGCGAGACCAGCGCCAATGACTTTTGCAGCTTCGAGATCCATAATAAACTCCTGTTGATAAATTCGTGGGTTGAAAAAAGAGACTTAGTGCAGATGCACCGCATCGTTGATGTAAAGCGAGGTGAGCAGCGCAAACACATAAGCCTGAATGCAGCAGACGAGCAGTTCAAGCGCGCTCACACCGGTAATGAACACGAAGCTGAGCGCTGAAATTGCATAGCCAAATCCGCCAGCCGTGATCCCCTGTACGATGAAGTAGCCAAATACCTTGATCAGAATATGGCCAGCGATCATCGCAACGAACAGCCGCAGCGCAAGACTGAACGGGCGGACGAGGAATGAAACAAACTCAATCGGCACGATCAGCAGCTTAAGCACAAATGGTGCGCCTTCGGGCACAAACAGGCTGAAAAAATGCAAACCGTGCTTCCAGAAGCCAACGATCAGCACGATTGAGAAACTGATGATCGCAAGTACGCCCGTCACCGTAAACTGGCTGGTTACAGTGAACGGATGAACGCCGGGCAGAATTCCAAACGGCATCATCCCCATCAGGTTTGAAAACAGGATGAACATGAACACCGTGAACACCCAAGGCGTATATTTGCGTCCCTCCGGCCCGATATTGGTGAGCATCATGTTCGAGATGAACTTGGTAACGCCCTCGGCGGCAACCTGCCAGCGACCGGGAACCAGTTCGCGCTTCATCCCGCCCATCATGAACACATAGATGGCCGCCGCGACGATCAGCATCCACATCGCCGAATTGGTGAACGCAAACGGTGTTCCCGACGCGCCAAGCAGCGTGTCGATCTGAAACTGATGCATCGGATCAATCTTGACCTCGGCTGCTGCGCTCATGAACTACCCTATTCCTGCCTGAACAGAACCCGCCTATTCAGCGCGTTCCTTTGAAATCCGTAACACTTGGCTGATAGCAGCGCCGAACCCAAGGAACAGCATCACCAGCAACCCGAACGGCGATGTTCCGGCAAAGCGATCAATCACCCAGCCAATCAACGCCGCACCAAGCGGAGCCCCAAGCAAGGCTGACAAAACCCGCTGCCCCTGTGCGGAGCCCTTGCCCGTCATTCCGGGAGGTTGCAGCTTTGCCGTTCTCGCCTTTTCGGTATGATGAGCCTCGCGGAGCCGTTCGTCGAGCGACGTCAGCCTCGGGTCTTCAACACCGTCGGGGGCCTGTTCAGGATCATTCGTCATCATGATGATAGCCCTTAACCGAAAGCTTCAGGAAAACCATGCACGAAAACGGGTAACCCCGCCAAGGCATCGGCGCTTTAGAAAACAGGGCGCGCCAAGTCAACCGCTATGGTGCGGTGCGGCAAACCGGAGGGGACGAAGCGTCCACGCAACGTGAAAAACTAAGGACAACAACGGCGGGATTATCGACCCATCGCTCACCTTCGGTGCCCCGGATTGCGTCCCAATGTTTGCGGTATTGATCAATGGGCGACTCCCAGAAGCGTAAGCCAGAGGCGTAACCCTCTGATATTGCATCATTTTTATTCATGGATTGAAGCGACTCGATCCGCAGATCTTCGACCGTGAGTACGATCCGTGAGGCCCAGCGCGGCATGTGCACCGCCTGAAACCATTTGATTCGGCCAAAGCTATTGTCAGGCGCTGGGCCCGCCTTTCCGCGACCATCGCGATACTGCCGCCAGCCGTCACGCATCATAGCGCAATCGGCGGCTTTAAGCCGCGCAAACGCTTCCTGCACCCAAAGATGGTCGCCTGATTTGATCCTGCTGAGCGGGGACGTCGCCAGCCGCCGCACCTGGGTTTTGCGCCCGGAAAGGATCAGCGCAATATCTTCAGCCGGGAAAATAATCGGGTGCTGGATCGCCTCAACTCACGCAGTAGCCCGGCAGGCTGATCGTCTCACCCGCTTTGCGCACGCGCCAGACGCCGTCGGGCATCAGATAGGCACGACCAACTGGCACGCGCTTGGCAAGCGTTTCACAGCCCGTCGCCGCTGCAACATCCTTGATCGTAACACCGCGTTGTTCGGCAAGTCCGGTATAAGCCGCGCGCCGCTTGATATTGAGCGCATCCACCTCTGCACGCAGTGCTGATGTCGAAGGCCCGCGAATCCCGAGATAGCCATCGGCCTGCTCGCCGACCTGGCCTTCGGACAAGGCAACTGAAATGAGTGAGGCGCTTTGCGCGACGGCATAGGTCGCGGCGCCGGCAAGCGTGAGGCCAGCGGCAATGAGGGCGGCAATCTTTGCATTACGTGTCATTGCGGAAACAACTCCGGATTCGATGTGATGAGGTCTTGCGCATCCTTTTGGAGACGCACGATAACCTCTTGCTTAACATTGATGTTAAGGTTGATCTCGATCGGCTTTTCGGGTGCTGACACCTGAACACATCCTGCCAAGAGTGCCGCAGTTGCAGCGGTCAGCAGGGGCACCAGCTTCATCATGGCCCGACGCCTCGCACCAGATCGCGCTCGCGTCAATATCGGGAGTGTCATCGCACAGTCTCGCTTTCTTTTATCTGAACGGGTGGAACAGGTGGAAGGGGTGGCGGCAGCGCTTGCAGCCCACGCGGGATGAATACACTTGGATCATTGAATGACCGCACCATCGAAAAAAGCCCGCGAAACGGCGCTTTAATCGCGATGTTGAATAGAAAGGGGATTTCGTTGAACTGCTTCAAAAAGAAATTCTTGGTCTGCGCAAGCGGTAGTTGATTAACCCCGTTAAAGCGCACCGTCGTCACCATTTCACCGTCAAGTGCGCCATTAAGCTCCAAGGTGAGCTTCTGATAGCGAATCGATTTGAGCGCATCGAACGCAAGTTTGCTGAACCGGCCAAGCTCCGCATTGGTGACATCACCGACATAGGACAGCGTTCCGCCGCCTTCACGCACGGTAAGGCTGCCGCCCTCGATCCGTCCGCCAGACTGATCAAATACCATCGGCAGCAGGCCATCAAATTTTCCCGTCACCGCGATATTATCAAACGCCATTTGCTGAACGAACAGCGCGGCATCAAGCCCCTGCACCCGGAAGGTCAGCCTGCGCTCCGCCGCTTGGTTGAGATCAAGGATCGATGGTTGCAGGATCAATTCCCCCCCCGAAAAGGGCCAGCGCCCCCCTTCAATCTCAAGCTTGAGATCGGGAAGCAGGCGATACCGGATTTTGCCGTCAATCACCGCAATACCGGGATTGATACTGCCGATCGTTACACTTTGGGCCGCAGGTGTGGTCAGCCCCAGCAGGTCGGACAGCGCGATTTCGCCCTTGAGGCCTGTCACGGGGCCAAAAGCGGCGGCGAAATCGAGATTGTCGGTGCGAAAACCGCCGCTGCTCGTGACGCCGTTTTCAGTCCAGTCAATCTCCCCGCGCCCGGCAATTGCGCCCTGGACATTGGCGATAACCCCGAGCGTAATCGAGGTCAGCCGCTCGGGCTGAAGCGCTTGGCCAAAGGTAAGCCCCGGCACATCAAGAACTGCTTTGCCAGTGGTGCGCGTCAGATCATGCGTGATCGTCACATTGCTGATCGCGGTTTTGGTGAAAGGCTCACGCAGCGTGCCCGTTGCGATGATGCGGTTATCGGCCAGACCGAAGGTCACATCATCACTTATCAGCGGCAGATAACGCGGACTTTTCGCAGTGTCGGCAACGCGCAGCCCGCCTTTAATAATGAGAGATTGATTGGAAAACGCCCAATTACCGCCAATTTCAGAGAGCAGCAGCGGGACATTACCAATCTGGCCAGCAGCACCCGAAAAGCGACCATTGGCAGCACCGTTTTTGTAAACGCCATCGATTGCGGCAATATCGAGCGCGGTCAATCGTTTTGCATCGCCAAGCCGCACCGCAAGGCCGTCCGCCGCGAAAGCCCCTGTGCCAGTCCCATATCGCGCCGACTTAAATGCAAGTGAGAGCGGCGAATCGCCAAGCCGCGCGGCGATATCCAGCGGCCCCGCTATTGCCTGTCCACCGCGTACACACACATTTGTTTTGAGCGGCGCAATCGCGAGATTGGCGATGGTGTAGGATGCGAATTGAATTGGAATGCAACCAATATTTAGTCTGTCATTCCCGCGAAGGCGGGAATCCATAATCTCGGGCCTTGAGAGTTTATGGACTCCCGCCTTCGCGGGAGTGACGGAGTATATGGGATAAGACAACTGCCCGCCGCGCACCGAAACCGGCACCAGCAGGCCGCGCACCTGCCCGCCGCCAAGCGTGCCATCATAAAGCGCTGTCGTTGCAATTGAAGCCGCGCCATTCGCGAAGGAAAATCTTACCGGGCTCAGCGCAAGCCGCGTGCCGCCTGCACTGATCGGCGCGATTGTGGCCACGCCCGAAAGCGCTTTGCCACCGTCAAAGCGGATCGCTGTCACGGGGAAACCTCCGCCTGCCAGCGTTACCCCGCCGCTGATGCGATACCCCCCTGATGGCCAAAGGATTTGGGCCGAAGACTGCGGCGCAAACCGGAAAATAGCGCCCGAAGCACTCTGCGCTGCGATCCCGTCAAGCATGACCGACCCGGCCTTGGCATTTCCATCAACGCTGAACCGGCCTTGCGCATTACTGCCCCGTTTGAGGCCGATAATCGCGCGGGCTAAGCTGTCCCCAAGCCCAGCCAACGGCGTAGCCTCGGCGCGACGCACAAAGGCAGTCGTGCGCTCAATCACTCGCGGATCTGGGCTTAGCCCACTTACCGAAGCCTTGCCATCACCCTTGAACGCGCCGTCAGCATAAGTCACGCGGCCAACCGCACGCGTAGTGCGCAGAGATGTGCCCGACGCGCGCAAAAGCCTGGATTCGAGCGCAATATCGCTATCAATCCGCACAAAGCGTTCATCGGTCACAAGATCAATCTGCGCCTGCGGAGATACGACCTTTATGCCAGCGCAGCGCAGCGCACTCGCGCGCAGCGGGCCTTTTGCGCTGATCCGGCGGGAAGCGGTTGAAACATCAAGATAGGCAGAAAGCCCGCTCGCGGTGCACTTTGGGTCAAGCGCAGCGTCAGGCACCAGCACCGCAAGCTTCCCTTTCAGGCTCATCGCAATATTTCCGCTACCATCAAAGCGTGCGCCCACGGGGCCGTAAGGCGTATCCAGCCTTAGGCGCGCATCACTCAGTTCAACCCGGAAATCGGGGAGCGCAAAAGGCTCTTCCGATGGCGGCGGCAACAGCTTGTCAACCACGCCAAAAGTTACGCGACGATCAACCAGCTTTCCTTTTAGGCGCACACCGCCGGCCCGAACCAATTTGACCGATACGCCTGAAAAACCAGTTGCCGTGATCACCTCGGCCCAATCGGCCGTAAGATCAGGATTGGCTGGATCACCAAGACTGATCTTTTCAAGTCGCTGTCGTGAAGGCCCGATTTCGGTAATTTGATAGCGCGCAGCGATACCGCGCCGTTTGATTTCTGCATCTGCATAGTTGCGGGCGATGTCTTTGCGCATGGCCCACGCAAGCCCTAGGGCGACAAGCGCAAGCAGGGTCAACGCCGCCATACTCCGCCAAATCACTCGCCACACACTCATGTCGCTCCTTCAACGCGTGTTGAGCCGATCAATCAAGCAGAATTGCGCTTGGTCGTTTGGTTGACTAGGTGGACGCCATGGCCGTTTACACCCATATTGCCGCCGAAGACATGACGACGCTCGTTCAGAGGTTTGGCGCAGGACGTTTGATTTCGGCCAAAGGCATTGCCGAAGGTGTTGAAAACAGCAATTATCTGGTCGAAACCGATCAGGGACGCTTCATTTTCACCATCTACGAAAAGCGCGTTGATACCGGCGATTTGCCTTTCTTCCTCAGCTTGATTGACCATCTCGTCGCGAAAGGTTGTCCCGTCCCGCGTGCACTCAAAGCCGAAGGTGGCGCAGGCACAATCAGCGTCGACGGCAAAGCAATGGCGATGATGGAATTCATGCCGGGCCTTTCGGTCGCGCACCCGACAGCCGCACAGGCGCACGCAGTAGGCGAAGCGCTTGGCACGATGCATAAGGCGCTTGTCGATTTTGCGCCCCGCCGGACAAATAGTCTGGGGCCAGAAGGCTGGTATGATTTGGCGGCACGCTGCGGCGATGATCTTGATACGATATCATCCGGGCTAAAAGCGCGTGTCACCGCAGAATGCGCATTTCTGCGCACCAACTGGCCAAGCAATTTGCCGCAAAGCGTAATCCACGCGGATTTATTTCCGGACAATGTGTTGATGGTCGGTGACACGGTTGGCGCGATGATCGATTTCTACTTCGCCTGCACCGAAATCCGCGCGTGGGATGTTGCCGTGACGCACGCTTCATGGAGTTTTGAAGGCGATGGCACAGGCTATAATCCCGCCGTGGGTGATGGCATTATCGCGGGTTATGCGGCGACGTTTGGCATGAGCGATGCCGAGCACGCGGCCTTTGCTGTGTTGGCGCGCGGCGCGTGCCTGCGGTTCCTGCTGACGCGGGCATGGGATTGGCTCCACACCCCCGCTGATGCCATCGTCACGCGCAAAGACCCGTTGGCATTCCTGCGCCGGCTTGAGCATTACGCTGCACTATGAGTGAACTTCAAAAGGTGAAAATCGCCACCGATGGCGCGTGCAAGGGTAATCCTGGCCCCGGCGGCTGGGGTGCGCTCATTCGTATGGGCGCGCACGAGAAGGAAATTTCCGGTGGCGAAGCGCATACCACCAACAACCGGATGGAATTGCTGGCCGCGATTCGCGGGCTTGAGGCGCTCACCCGCCCCTGTCACGTCACCCTCGTCACCGATAGCGCTTATGTGAAGAACGGGATCACACAGTGGATACATGGCTGGAAACGCAATGGCTGGCGCACCGCTGATAAGAAGCCGGTTAAAAATGCTGATCTATGGCAGGAACTTATCACAGCCAGCGCGCCTCACCGGGTCGAATGGACATGGGTGAAGGGTCATGCAGGCGACCCCGACAATGAACGCGCCGACCGGCTGGCAAGTGATGCCGCCTTGATTGTCCAGAATTCGGGTGCATAGTGCGACTCCACTTAGAGAGGAGTCGGAGCAATGAAGTTTGAAGTCTATAAAGACAAAAAGGGTGAACATCGCTGGCGGTTGCGCCATGGCAATGGGAATATTCTTGCGACTTCAAGCGAGGGTTATGCCGCAAAGGCATCGGCACTCAAATGCATCGAGAATGTACAGAATTCAGCTTCGGCTCCGGTCGAGACGCTCAAATAATCAGGCAAATCTTCAGGGTTTGAATCGACTCGGTGCATAATGCGCCGGGTCGATTTCCGATATCGTTTGATCGGGCGCATTGCCCGTAATCAGGCTTGCGGCAAGCTTCGCGCCTGCAGGTGCTGTCTGGATGCCAAAACCGCCCTGCCCAGCGCACCAGAAAAAACCATCACACTCCGGGTCAAAGCCGTACACCGGCAGGCGGTCAGGCGCGAAGCTACGCAAGCCAGCCCAGCTATGTTCAACGCGGCGCACCGGCCAATCGACAACCTGTTCGAAGCGATCAATCGCGATGGCGATATCAAGTTCTTCCGGCGCGGCGTCGCAGGGTGGAGACGGGGTTTCATCATGCGGACTGAGCCAGATGCTGCCGCTTGCGGGCTTGAAATAAAAACCCCCGTTTACGTCAATCACAAAGGGCATATCGGCAGGCACTTCGGCACCGACACGAATTTGCGCAATCGTGCGGCGGTACGGCTGAATCCCGATTGGCCGTGCGCCCGCCATTTCGGCAACCACATCAGCCCACGCCCCTGCCGCATTGACGATCACATCCGCCGTAAATTTGCCCTGCGTTGTTTTAAGTGACCACGCGCTGCCGGAGCGGCTTAAGCTTTCAAGCCGTGTTGACGTTGATATTGTGCCACCGCCGCGCCGTACCGCCCGCAAACAGGCAGCGTGATAGGCAGCAACATCAATATCGTGGCAGCCCTCCTCATACACGGCGTGCGTCCACATACTCCGCAGTCCCGGCACATGGACGTCAAGCATTGTGCGATCCCAATGCTCCAGCGCAACGCCACTGCCTGCAAAGCCAGCCGCGAACCTATCAAGCGCCGCACTATCCTCATCGCGTGCCAGCGTTACAGCACCTCTGGGACTCAAAAAACCTGCCTCGGCGACGTCAGTAGGTGGTGCTTGCAACCAATCAAGCGATGCACTCGTGAGCGGCTCAATCAAAGGCCCGCCATAAGTTGCGTGCCAAAATGCGTTTGACCGCCCGGTGGTGTGATACCCCGGTTGCGTTTCTGCTTCGATGAGCAACACGGCACTGTGGGGCACAATTTCTGCGGCAAGACTAGCCCCTGCGATCCCCGCACCAACAATGACGACGTCAAAATGGGTCACCGCAGTGAAACCACCTTTCCAAGAAAGGCCGCAATCCGGCCGAGCACATCATCGCGCACCTCGTCACGCTCGCGCAGAATTTCATGCGCGGCACTCGCGTCATACATGTGGAACTCAGCACCCGACAGCCGCGCGGCAAAACGGCGGATCGCTGCGCGGCTCACCAATCGATCACCCTCGGTGCCAAGAATCAGTATCGGCACCGCTACCCCTTCAAGCGCGCCCGGTGCTTCGGTGCCACGCGTTGAGGCAATGGCCGCCGCAAGCCAGCCAAAACTGGGCGGGCCAAGCACAAGTCCGGGATCTTTTTCAGTCCACCATGTTTCGTCGGCATACCGGTCAGCATCGTGGGTCAAGAAGCGCTGGCGTGAAGCCCAAGGTGCAGCCGGCCGTTCATTGCCTTTCCATGCTGGACGCTTGCTCAATCCGATTTTTGACAGCCCCGAGAATAGGAAGCGGGCAACGCCGAGCGGCACTGGCGGAGTTTCAATTCCGAACATCGGCGCAATAAACACAGCGGCATCGGGCGCGATTCGTGCCTCGACCAGCGCACGCATGATGAGGTGCCCGCCCATGCTATGCCCGATGACGATATGTGGGCCGGGGCTTGTTGCCTTCCAACGCTTGAAAAATTCGGCAAGATCATCAATCCAGACGGCGAAATCATCGATATGGCCAACATTCGCATCATCGCAGAGTCGCCCCGATTTGCCCTGCCCACGCCAATCAAAGGCGGCGATTGACCAGCCTTGGGCATGCCAATCGGCAAAGCTTTCAAGATATTTTTCGATGAAATCGCCGCGCCCGCCCTGAAACAGGATTGATCCACGCACATCACCCGTGACCGGCCAATCAAACGTGCGTAGCGGCCATCCATCATGCATGATCGTTTGGCTGATGGTTGCGCCAATCGGATGGGCGCGGCGGATTTTTATTTCTGCGGGCATAGCGGATGGTTACTTTTTCGTAAGTGGTTGGCGTTACGGCTACACTTTATGAACATGGTCATCCTCGAATATGGCTTGCTAGCCGGATTGGCAACGCTCTTGCTGATCGCCGCCATCACCGATTGGCGCAGCCGCCTGATCAACAACTGGTTGACGGGCACCATTGCCATTGCAGCGCCGCTCTATTGGTGGGCAACCGGGCTAGTAATCTGGCCCGATGTCGCGATCCAGATCGGGATCAGCGTTGCCGTGTTCGCAATATTTTCCGGCCTCTTCGCACTCGGCGCGATGGGCGGCGGCGATGTAAAGCTACTTACCGCGCTCGCATTATGGCTTCCTTTGCTCGCGATGCTGAAACTTCTGCTTGTGATGTCGATCCTTGGCGGCGTGCTGACCGTGGTCATGCTGATCGTCCACAAATCGCAGCGTGCGCTTGGAAAACCTGAAATTCCTTATGGCATTGCGATCTCGCTCGCGGGACTGTGGGTAATGTTCGAACGAAATTTTAACCATTTTGGGTGATTAATCCCAATCACTTATTTTGCCTGTAAACCGGGGGTTTCGCATCATGGATGCAAAGAAAGTAATATTGCTGATCGTCGCACTGATTGTTGCCGGAGGCACTGCCTTCATGGCAAAAACCATGTTCAGCTCGGCCGCCGCGCCACAAACGCAGGCCGCCGTCATTCCGCAAAAGATGGATGGGCCAGAGATTTTGGTTGCCACACGTTCTCTGCCGGTCGGTACAATCATTGAGGCAGACAGCTTTCGCTATCAGCCTTGGCCAAAGGATCTGATCGAGAACGCCTATTATCTAAAAGGCGAAGCCGATCCGACCAGCCTAACCGGAACTGTAGTGCGCTCTGCCGTGACTGCGGGGCAGCCCGTTACCAAGGGCGCGCTGGTCAAACCCGGAGATCGCGGCTTCCTCGCGGCAGCCCTCGGGCCAGGCATGCGCGCTGTAACGGTGCCTGTCTCGGCACAGAGCGGTGTTGCGGGCTTCGTTTTTCCTGGTGACCGGGTTGACCTTGTCCTGACCCAAACCGTGGAAGGCGGTGAAGGCCCGGCACTCCGCGTATCCGAAACCTTCGTTCGCAACGTCCGCGTTCTTGCCACTGATCAACGCACTTCCACTGAAGATGCCGAAGGCAAGCAAGAGGTGAGAACCTTTTCAACGGTTACGCTGGAAGCAACAACGCGTATTGCCGAAAAAATCGCAGTCGCCCAAACTGTAGGCCAGCTTTCGCTTTCGCTGCGTTCGATTGCCGACAACACGGCTGAACTTGAGCGCGCGATTGCATCGGGCGAAGTCAAAGTTCCTGAAAATGGCGATCCAAAAGCTGAAAAGCAGATGCTGCTCGCAGTTGCCTCACGTCCTTCAGACAGCGATCCAACTTTTGTCACCGGTGCCGATGTCTCACGCTTTCAGCGTCGCAGCGCCCCGCGCTTGGCAGCACCTGCCCAACCCGGCGGCGCACCAGCACTCGCAGCGGTCGGCGGCAATATTCTTGATACACGGCCAGCAGGCCCGGTCGTCCGCATAACGCGGGGTAGTAACAAAGAAGCCGAAGTTGTTTCGGTGGGGAGCAAGTAAGATGAACAGGGGCATTTCACACAAGCCATCAGGGCTTGCCCGCATCCTCTATGCGACAGTGGCCCTCAGCCTTGTCACAACGCCGATGGGCGGGGTCTATGCTGCCAAGCCGCGTGTTACCAAAGCCAAGGCCAAGCCAGCGATCGCAAAGCCGACGGTGAAGTCAGAAACCGGCTTCAACGCACTGCGGATGCAAAAACCCGCGAGCGATCTATCACTCTCGGTCGGACGAGGTCAGCTTATTAACCTGCCCGCACCAATTGCTGACGTTTTCGTTGCAAATGAAAGCGTGGCTGATGTTCAGGTACGCTCAGCCACGCAAATTTATATTTTTGCTAAGGCTGTTGGTGAATCGAGCGTGTTTGCCACCTCAAAATCGGGTGCGGTGGTCTATTCCACCAACGTCCGCGCGGGCAAAAACGTCAATTCGATTGATCAAATGCTCAAACTCGCCATGCCCGAAGCTTCGGTCACGGCGACCACGATGAATGACCTGATCCTTTTGACTGGCACCGTTGCTGGGCCAGAGGATAGTGCGGAAGCGGTTGAGCTTGTCCAGTCAATGGTTGGCGATGGCGTCAAGGTGATCAGCCGCCTCAAAACAGCGACCCCGCTTCAGGTCAATCTGCAGGTGAAAATCGCCGAAGTCAGTCGTTCGCTGATGAAGGATATTGGCGTCAATCTGCAAACAAGTGACTCCACTGGTGGCTTTGGGTTTGGGATTATTCAGGGCCGCACCGGCGCAATCACAAGTAATCCAACAACAAATGCGCTGACAGGACAATTTACCGGCCGTCCAAATGCCACGACGCTTGGTGGATTTGGAAAGTTCCTTGGCCTCAATATCGGCAGTGCGCTTGATCTTGCGGAAACCGAAGGGCTGGTCACCACCCTTGCCCAGCCGAATCTGACCGCGCTGTCCGGCGAAACTGCAAGCTTTCTAGCGGGCGGCGAGTTTCCGATTCCCATCTCGCAGGATTTGGGCACTGTTACCGTGCAATATCGCCAGTTCGGGGTCAGCCTTGCGTTTACACCAACCGTGCTTGCCGATGGGCGCATTTCGATGCGCGTCCGGCCTGAAGTATCAGAGCTTTCCTCCGAAGGTGCGGTTCGCCTCAACGGCTTTGACGTGCCAGCACTCACAATTCGCCGCGCCGAAACGACGGTTGAGCTTGGCTCAGGCCAAGCCTTCATGATCGGCGGATTGATGCGCAATTCGCAGACCAATTCGATTGACCGCGCGCCGGGGCTTGGCAATGTGCCAGTGCTTGGCGCGCTGTTCCGCTCAACCCGATACCGCAAGAGCGAAACCGAACTGGTCATCATTGTGACGCCGTATCTGGTAAAACCAGTGACTGCGGGTTCGATTGCACTGCCAACCGACGGTTTCAAGACCGCAACCGACATTGAACGCGTCCTTTTTGGCCGCGTCCAGTCTGACAAAAATGGCGGTGAACGGCCTAAACCAACGATGGCACCGCCAGCAACGGTGGTCGGCCCAAGCGTAGGTGAGCTTGATCCAAGCTCGGTGCCGACATTGCCTTTGAATGTGCCTACGCAGCAGTCGCAAATGCAAACGCCGCGTGGCGACAAGAAAAAACGCACCGAAACCGCCGCTGCCGCCCCAGGTTTTAGCGGAAATTAATGGCCTTCAGGGAGATTGACATCATGCGTAACACAAAATCCTTTTTCCTGATTGGCCTG
>ERZ1292633.4569-Hain-H41-02um-R1-4569-length-12789-cov-5_pt1 | contig 12789 bp, 11 predicted proteins | sample MGYA00564406_ERZ1292633 | MGnify/ENA primary metagenome ERZ1292633 (study PRJEB36523, sample SAMEA6512639) | groundwater metagenome | collected 2019-01-08 | study: AquaDiva: Metagenomics assemblies of 32 groundwater samples
CCTCGCATCCGCCAGCCTAGGCTGGCGGATGACGAGGTATGAAAACCTGTATTAGCTTCCGCCAGCCTAGGCTGGCGGACCGCCCAGGCCTAATGGCCGGACTCGCAAAATGATCGCGAATAAAATCGCTTAAAGAACTCTCCTAAATTGGAGAGTTCTTTTTGTAAAAATAATAAAAATTTAAATTTTGATATTCACAAATATTTGAAACTTTCTACAAATGTAGAAAGTTTCAAATTAAGAATCAAAAAAATTTGGTTTCAAATTTGAAAAAAACGAGTCTGCATAACTACCAAAAGAGGGGAATCAATACGTGATTGACATATCTCATAATACGCTATAAAATAGGCTTATGGAAAAAGTGGTTATATCAAAAACTGAATATCTACAGCTCAAAAGGCAGTCAAGGGCTTTTCAAAAATTGGCCGGTAGGATTTTTGAAGCCACTCTAAAGGATCCAATTGAAGATGTAGTGGCTGATTTTAGCAAAACCGGCCTTTATTCCAACGATTTTTTGGTTGATTTGGAATCGGGTTTGAAAAAATCATCTTACGTTTCATAGAAATAAAAAGAATGAAAATTAAGATTTTACGCCCCGATCTTTTGGGGTTTCTTAAACAGCATAATTTGGAAAAGAAGTGGGATAAAATTTTGACGCTGTTTGAAAACAATATTCGGCATCCCTCTTTGCGCGCGGAACTTTTGGAGCCGCGATGGAGAGGAATTTATTCTTTCCGCCTTGATAAAAAATATCGGGCTTTGTTTTTTATTGACAGAAACGGCCGGGCAGAAGTTTTTCAAATCACCAATCATTAAACAACAAGTCTATTGAAAACACCCATAATCATACAATAAATGACGATGAAAAGTCAAATACTATACTATACTAAAGCGAAAGTGATGAAAAATCAGTTGAAAATAGTGGATCTCCCCGCCCAAGGAAGGGCGGGGAGATCCACTTCGGAGCTTATATTTAGAGTATGTTTGACTTCTTAAATTGAATTGTTTAAAATTAGCTTATAAGTTTTAAACTTGTATTTATGGAACTTACACAAGAATATTTTGATAAAGGTATAGGTAATTTAATGGCAAAGATGGCTACTAAGGATGCTTTAGCCAAGCTGGAAGCCAATATGGCTACTAAAAACGACCTTGCCGCCCAAACCGTTGAATTAAAACAATATACCAATGACGCTTTTGAAGCCCAGCAGGTCTGGATGGATGAGCGGTTTAAGGAATTAATTGTTAAGTATGATGTCCGGGAGCGCGTGGAAAAACTGGAACAAGAATTCCGAGAATTTAAGCTGCGCAAAACCGTCCACGCATAAGCATGCCATTAGGCCAAAGGGAACGGTATGGAAACCGGAATAAAGGTTCCTCGCAGCATAAGCTTACCGAGGTATAAAAACCTGTATTAAGACTCCTTAGGCTTCCGCCAGAGGCGGATAAACTTCTCTCGCTCTACGTCGCGAACAAAGCGGACGAAGGATCTAATCAAACCAATGGGCAAAGGAAGTGGGTATAAAAGTTGGGATAAAACCGAGAGTTTAATTATTTTTCAGGAATAAAATAGAAGTAACTTAATTTTTTACTGACAATCCATATGGACAAAGATACAAAAAAGCAGTTTGAAAAATTATCCAAGCAAATAACAGGCGTTAAACAGGACTTGCAAACTCAGATGACCGGACTGAAACAGGACTTGCATAAAGAAATAACAGGCGTTAAACAGGACTTGCAAACTCAGATGACCGGAGTCAAAGCTTTTCTTTATAAGGAGATGCCAACTAAAAAGGAAATGGGAGAAAGCTTTTTGGAATTACCCACAAAACAAGACCTTAACCTTTTACAAACTTCGGTGGATGCTTATGCCAAACAATCCAAGGATTATTATCAAGAAGTGACTGTTTTGGTGGCAAAAGTCAACCGTATGGAAATTTGGATTAGAGAAGTATCGTCAAAAGTCGGCGTAAAATATCAAGTGTAATTTTAGGGTAAAGGGGACGATACGGACACTTAAAATTAAAACGCGGTTTTTTACATAGCTCAGTTAGCCACAAGACGGCTCCCATTGCGCCTAGGATTTAAACACAATGGGAAACATCAAGCGCGTACTGCCTTACCGGTAGGCAGGCATGGCTCTTTGCCGCAATGAGCCATGTTTCATCGCGTGTTGGTATTATGGGACTGTTGCCGAATGTCATTTTTGCCCAAAAAGAGCTTGTTTGGTAAAATTCCCAAAAAAATTTATCCGCTTACCTTTCAGGTAAACATCAATCCGCCTCAGGCGGACTGAAATTTCATCTCAAAAGCCCATTCGGCAACAGTCCCGTTAGTGGGCAAGAAATGATCATCTTAACCTATTTAAACCATTAAAAAGACTTCTTAATGAGAAGTTTTCCTTTTATTTAAAGTATAAAAAGTATCGGTTAAACTATATAGCATAGGTTAGACAATGTAATATCGTTAAGACGATACTTTACAGTAAAGATTTTATGAAATATAGGGGATTATTTAGAGATTTGGTATAATGTATAATATAGATAAGAAGTAATATTTATAATACAAAAAATATGGAAAATTCAAAATTTGGAACCGTGGGGTTTTATGTGCTATTTGGGTTAATGGGGTTACTTGTGGCTATGATGTGGTGGCCATTTTGGCAAGTATTAGCTTTGGCGGGCATAGTGGCAGTTTTGTTTTTGCCTCTTTATGAGAAAATAAATTTGGAATTAAAGAGTCCGAACTGGGCCGCGACTTTAAGTATTTTTTTGATTTTATTGATTATTGTTTTGCCGTTATGGCTCATAGGCCAGCTGTTGTTTAATGAGCTGGTGGATGTTTATAATAAGTTTCGTCTGGGACAGTTATCATTTTCTCAACTTGGGTCGTATAAGAATTTTTCGCCCGAGATGCAGACCTTACTTAATTCCATGGGCAACGATATGACAGCGATTTTTTCTAAATTCACTAGCAGCGCTTTTGCTTTTGCCCAGCAAATGCTTTCCAATTTAGCCACATTTTTTATGTCGCTGTTTATTTTAACTTTTACAGTTTTTTTCTTTTTAAGAGATAGCAGTAAAATAAAAGAATTATTTATTAAACTTTCCCCATTGCCGGCTAATTATGAACAGGAGTTAGTGGCAAAAGTGGAAGGGGCGATTGCCGGGGTAGTGAAGGGGACTTTTATAATAGCTCTTTTGCAAGGCGCGGTGGGTGTGGTAGGGTTTTTAATATTTGGCCTGCCTCAACCGTTGCTTTGGGCGGCGGCCACGGTTATTGCTTCCATGGTACCAACAGTGGGCACAGCTTTGGTTATAATTCCGGCAGTGGTGTATTTATTTTTAACCGGACATATGCCGCAAGCTGTCGGGATGATTATTTGGGGGGTTATCGTAATAGGTTTAGTGGATAACTTTGCTTCTCCCAGGTTAATAGGCAAGAATTTAAAAATTCATCCGGTACTTGCTTTTTTGAGCATTTTGGGCGGTCTGCAACTTTTTGGTTTTTTGGGATTTTTATTTGGACCGATAATTATGGCTGTACTCGTTGCTTTGGTGGATATTTATAGTAAAAATCTAAAAAAATAATCATTTAAAGATTAGACTTGTTGTACTATTAGTATTTCCGTAGCATGTTCTTTCATCAATATACAAAAATACAATTAGAGCAGGAGTTTAAAACAGATCTCATTAAAGGCTTAAGCGCGGCTGAGGCAAAGATTCGTTTAAAAACGTACGGCTTAAATATTTTGCCGGAAAAACCGCCCGAAAGCTGGGTGGCGGTTTTTTTTCGGCAATTTAAAAGCCCGCTTATTTATATTTTAGTGGCCTGCGCGGCGATAATTTTTTATTTGCGGGAGACTACGGACGCGTATATTATTTTAGCCGTATTGTTGGTTAACGCCATTATCGGCACGGTGCAAGAGGGCCGAGCGGGCAGGATTTTACAAAGCCTGAAAAAATTATCCTCAATAGAAGCTTCAGTTCTGCGCGACGGCGAAGAAGTAATATTGCCGGAAAATGAAGTTGTACCCGGGGATGTTTTAGCGCTTAAGGAAGGACAGCGGGTGGTGGCTGACGCCAGAGTGCTGTTTTCCCATAATTTAAGCATAGATGAATCTATGCTTACCGGTGAATCGGCCGCCGTGCATAAAAAAGAAGGAGTTATTACGGAAGAAAATATACCGCTATCATCCCAACATAATATGATATTTAAGGGCACTGCCATTTTAGGCGGCGACGGCCATGCTGTAGTCGTGGGTACCGGCATAAATACCGAAGTCGGGAAAATTAGCCAAACCTTAATGCGGCCGGAAGCCGAGATGCCGCTGCAAAAAAATATAAAAAAGCTGTCCAAGTTTATTATTTATTTTGTGGCGGGGATGTCGGTGTTTTTGTTTATTCTGGGCATTAATTCCGGACAGCCGGCCAAAGATATGTTTTCGTTAATTGTCTCGCTCGCGGTTTCGGTTATCCCCGAGGGCTTGCCTTTGGTCTTAACGGTAATTTTGGCCCACGGGGTGTGGCGCATGAGTAAAAAAAACGCGCTGGTAAAAAAAATGCAGGCAGTGGAAGCCCTTGGCCAGGCTAATATTATTGCCGTGGATAAAACCGGTACGCTGACAAAAAATGAAATGGTCATTAAGGCCTTGTACGCGGGGAAAAAGACCTTTACCGTTACCGGCAATGGTTATGAGCCAAAAGGTAATGTACTGTTTGGCGGCAAGCAGGAAGATGAATCCGCGGACGTTAGGCAAAGCGCTCTGGTGGCTTGTTTGGCTAACAAAGCGGCCGTGCAATATATAGAGGGAGCCGGTATATATAAAGTTTCGGGCGATCCGACTGAGGCCGCCATGCTGGTTTTCGCGGAAAAACTGGGGCACGGCCGGGATGCTCAGCAGGCAAAATATTTGGAGACCGCTGAGATTCCTTTTGAATATAAAAATAAATTTCGGGCGGTATTTTACGAACATGAAGACAGGGTATTTTGTACCGTGGCCGGCGCCCCGGAAGTGGTAACGCATCACGCCACTCATTATATGGAAAGCGGGGTAGTCCATGAAAAAACGTCGGCCGATCAAAAATTGTTTGAACAAGCCGTGGAAGAATTCGCAAAAAAAGGTTTGCGGGTAGTGGCTTTTGGCTATAAATTTTTAAGCAAAACCCATCCGGTGGATAACATTCAAAATTTGGTTTTCGGCGGTTTTTGGGGAATAGAAGACGCGTTGCGCCCCGAGGCCGCGCAATCGGTTCGCCTTGCCCGGGAAGCCGGCGTAAAAGTGGTAATGATTACCGGAGATTTAAAAAATACCGCTAAAACTATTGCTAAAGAGGCGGGGATTTATGCCGACGGCGATTTAATTATTACCGGTCCCGAGCTGGCTGAATTAACTTTGACTCAGTTGAAGGAAAAATTGCCAAAGGTTTCGGTTTTTTCCCGGGTTACCCCGGAAGACAAAATGAAAATTATAGAAGGCTATCAGTCTTTGGGACTGATTGTGGCTATGACCGGCGACGGAGTAAACGACGCGCCGTCTTTAGTAGCCGCGGACTTGGGTGTGGCCATGGGCAAGATTGGCACCGAGGTTGCCAAAGAAGCCGCGGATATTGTTTTGCTGGACGACAACTTGGGAAGTATTGTTACGGCTATTAAAGAGGGTCGGGTAATGTATGTGAATATAAAAAAAGCCCTGCAGTTTTTATTTTCCACTTCGTTTGGAGAATTATTGACCGTGGTGTTTAGTTTATTTTTGCGCTTGCCGGTGCCGGTGACAGCGGTGCAGATTTTGTGGCTGAATTTAATTACCGATCCAATGTCCGGAGCGGCTTTGGCACTGGAAAAAGAGGACGAAGATATTTTTCGCAAAAATAGCGGGCCGTTGTCCAAGTTTTTTATCGACCGGCAAATGCTGACGCATATTGGCCTAATTGGGTTGACTATGTCTTTGGGCGCGATTTATATATACAATGTTTATTATCCGCAAAGCTCAATAAAGGCGCAAACCATGGCGTTAACTTTGCTGGCGGCATTCCAGTGGTATAATTCATTAAACTGCCGGTTTACAACAAAAAGTATTTTTCATAAACGAATTTTTGGCAATATTTATATTTGGCTGGCTATCGCGGTAAATTTAGTTTTGCAAATTATTGCCGTTCAAACGCCATGGTTTAATAAAATTTTAAAAACCACGCCTCTGGCTTTCGGCGATTGGATGCTGGTTTTTATTTTAGCCTTGGTGATTATTTTGGTGGATGAAGGGCGGAAATTAGTTTATCGCACAATTGCCAAAACAACATAGAAAAAATAGACCTGTTGCGTTTTAATTTTACTAGACAAAATGGGATGTTTTAGACAAAACCGACGTTAAAAATTTTGATGTTTAACCGTAGTTAAGCGGATAAATTTTTAACTAGGTTTTGGCAAAATAGCACTTTTTGAACAAAAATTAAAACGCAACAGGTCTAATACACCATATTAATTTTTGTCGATGTGTTTGTAGGGGCTGGGCTTGCCCGCCCGCTGTCACGGGTGAGTATTCACCGGGGATGATGCCCATCGTTGGTGTTTTAATGTGAAGCTCCCCGCCCAAGGAAGGGCGGGAGTTCTCCTGATGCAGCGTGGGGACATAAACCCCGCGCCGAAAGCCTGACGGCTTACACCTTCATCCCTGAGCAGGAGTTCGGGCTTTTATGGTGCGGGGTAATAAGTTTTTGCCAAGTTAGAACAAATGGCGTAATATAATAGTATGTTTAGAAAACAAAAAAATTTTTCATTCCAATCTTTGGACCAAACTTTAGAACCCACCATTTTAACCATTTTTGGGGCGACCGGCGACCTTTCGGCGGATTATTTATTACCGGCTTTGCTGCATATGGACGAGCACAAGTTGTTGCCCAAAAATTTTAAATTGGTTTGCGTGGGGCGTCGGGAGTTTTCCGCCAAATCCTACTTAAAGTTTATATTAAAAAAATCCCGAGTCGTCAATAAGCTGTCGGCAAAAAAGCAAGCCGCTTTCTTAAAGCATATTATTTACTATCGCGGGGATTTTGACAATGTTGAGCATTTTAAAGAGTTGTCGCGAGTTTTGGCGGACATTGAAAAACCCAAGCACGTATGTTTCAACCGGTTATTCTATTTTGCCACCAGCCCGCAACAATTCGCGGCTTTGGCACAAATTTTAAAAAGCTCCGGGCTACTGAATACTTGCGATTTCCACGGCCGTAAGGCGCGCATTTTAGTGGAAAAACCGTTTGGTTTTAATTTGAAATCCGCCCAGGCCTTAAATGCCTTATTGCTTAAGTATTTTACCGAAGACCAAATATACCGCATTGATCATTACGCCGGCAAAGAAACCGTGCAGAATTTAATGGTGGTAAGGTTTGCCAACAGCTTATTTGAACCGTTATGGAATAACCGGTTTATTGATCATGTGGAAATTTCCGTGCTGGAAAAAGACAGCGCCAAGGGCCGTATAAATTTTTATGAGCAGACAGGCGCCATAAAAGATTTTTTGCAAAACCATATTCTACAAATGTTAGCGTTAATTGCCATGGAAGAGCCGTATAATTTAACAGCTAAATTTATCCGGGACGAAAAACTAAAAGTGTTACAAGCCTTGGAAATTTTAACCCCGGAAAAATTACCCTCTAGGCTAATAAAAGGACAATATGCCGGGTATTTAAAAGAAGCCGGTAGTGAGAGTAATACAGAGACTTTTTTTGCTTTAAAAACCTATATTAATTTACCGCGCTGGTCCGGCGTGCCGTTTTATTTGCGCACCGGCAAAAGATTGTCCAAAAAACTCACGCAAATTTCCATTCATTTTCGAGAACCGGTACGTTGTTTGTTTGAAGGCTGCGCCGCCAATGTTTTAACCTTTCAAATCCAGCCGGATGAGTCCGTCCATTTGCAAATTAACAACAAGATACCGGGTTTAGGAGTGCGGCTGCATCAAGGTGACTACGAGTTTGGTTACAAGCGGGCGTTTATGGAGGAAATCCCCGGAGCCTATGAACGTCTTCTCCTTGATTTTATAGAGGGTGACCAGAGGCTTTTTATCCGATCAGATGAAATTGAAGCCTCGTGGAAATTTGTTGACAGTATTACCGAAAGCAAAGCATTTAAAAAGTTACCGCTAAATATTTATAAATCCGGTACCAATGGTCCCAAAGAGTCGGAGGAATTTATGAAGCGAGATATAAAGGAGTGGTGGACAAAGTAATTGAGCAAAATTGATCAAAATTATATAAAATTGATCAAAAATGGAGACGCTAAACAAAAGGAATAAATTATGGTCAATTCTAATACATCTTGGGGGAAGGTCGCCGGGTGGTATAACGAGCTTTTGGAAGAAGGGGAAGATACTTATCAGGAAAAAGTTATTCGGCCAAACTTACTCAGGATTTTAAATATAAAAAAAGGCGAAGAAATTATTGACGTTGGTTGTGGCCAGGGCTATTTTTCTAGGGCGCTTTCGCAAGCCGGGGCAAAAGTTTTAGGGGTAGATGTCGGCGGACAGTTAATTAAGTTAGCCGCTGGCCAGGCATCAAAAGCGGAAAAATTTTTAGTGCTTTCAGCAGAAAAATTAACCGGTATCCAAGAAAATAGGTTTGACGCCGGAATTTGCATACTAGCTTTGCAAAACATAAAAAATTTACCGGCTGCCGTTTCCGAAATGTCGCGGGTGCTAAAACCATGCGGGCGTTTGGTGCTGGTATTAAACCATCCGACATTCCGTGTGCCGGGAGTTTCTGCTTGGGACTTTGATGCAAAAAAATCCGTCCAGTACAGAAGAATAGACGGCTACATGTCGGAAATTTCCCAAGCAGTAGATATGACGCAAGGGGAAAAAGACCCGGCCAAGAAAAAATTTACCTGGTCGTTTCACCACCCGTTACAAGTTTACTTTAAAGCTTTTTATAAATCGGGGTTAGCGGTTACTCGTATAGAAGAATGGATCTCACATAAAACCAGCGACAAGGGCAGCCGAAAAGCGGCCGAAGATAAAGCCCGCAAAGAAATCCCGCTGTTTATGTGTTTAGAATTAAAAAAAATTAATTAACGACGTAGAGCGAGTTCGCTTCAGGCGGAAGTTAATACAGGTTTTCATACTTCCCCTGATTATATCGGGGCCGCGAGATGTAAATAACTCCTTGTGATAACGCCTTGAATCTCTACTCTGAGGAACCTTTATTTTATGCCAGAAGAATTTTTACCGGCTCAAGATCCGAAACCGGAAGAGTTAAGACAAATTGAGTGGCGTGAGCTTATAGTTAATAATGCAAAAAAGGACGCTGGAGAATTTATGCGGCAATTGTGTACCGATTTATCCGTTGAACAGATTAATCCGGGAAGTTTTAATTTTTTTGATGATAATTACGCAAAAGCAACATCTTTTTTGAGGGTTTTACCTCACAAATTTCCGCAGTATAGTTATGATGAGCTAAATATTTATGCGGATGAATTTTTTAAAGAATGCGAGGCCGGATATCCTAAAAGAATTCATTAACATGTCTTTCGGTAAAAACCGCCATTGTACAATTAAGGCTTTATTTAAAATGCAAATAACAATTTTTGGTTTAGGAAAAATGGGTATTCAAATTGCCCGCAGATTACAAAAGAATGGTTTTGAAGTATTGGCATGGAACCGGTCTGAACAAGCAAGGCAAGAGTTTAATGTTTTTGTTGAAGGATTAAAGATAAAGGATGAAGGATATAAACAAGGCGGCAGGTCTTTTGAACATGTGACAGATTTGGTAAGTGCTATGACTGGAGAGGTTAGGATATTTTGGTTAATGCTGCCACAGGAAATTACCGGTGAATTTTTAGAACACAAGCTCGGTCCGCATTTAAAAGCCGGCGATATTGTTATTGACGGCGGAAATAGTTTGTATAAAGAGTCAATAAAAAGAGCAGAAGTGCTAAGGGCTAAGGGTATTGTATTTTATGATTGTGGAACCTCCGGCGGGGTGTGGGGTGAAAAGGAAGGTTTTGCTTTAATGGTTGGTGGATCAAAAGACAGTTGGGGAAAAGTGGAGCCAGTTTTTAAAGCGCTATCTTCCGGAGAAAATTACGGACTGGTCGGTAAAAATGGAGCCGGGCATTTTGTCAAAATGGTTCATAACGGCATTGAATATGGCATGATGGAAGCGATTGGCGAAGGGTACGGGGTTATGAAAGCGTCTAATTTGGATTTAGACCTTTTGCAAGTAACAAAAATTTATCAGCAAGGCTCGGTGGTTCGCGGTTGGCTTATAGATTTAGTTAGGAATATTTTTGAGCACGAAGACATTGAAGGTACTAAGGGAGAAATAAATATGCTGGGAGAAGGGGAATGGACTGTGGAAGCCGGCAAAGAATTGGGAATAGACGTGAGGGTACTGGCAGACGCGGTGAATGTGCGCAAGGAATCTCGCCGTGCCGAAAATCAGCATAAGTTTTCCAATAAAATCGTGGCCCTGCTTCGCAAGCAGTTCGGCGGCCACGGCATTGTTAAAAAATAACATTCCAATATTCTGCAGAATGTCAGAATGTCATATATGGTATTAAATCGTTATTCGAGCAAAGAAATTAAATTATTTAAAAAATTGGAATCTCCAAAAAAGATTCAGGATTTTTTAAACGGGCTAAAATTTAATTTTGAAAAAAAGGGTGAGACTTGTTACAGTCCACGGCTGGTAATTAAGCATCAAAAGGCCCATTGTATGGAAGGAGCAATGTTCGCCGCCGCGGTTTTGGAATTCCACGGGGCAAAGCCTTTGGTAATGGATTTGCGCTCCATTAAACCTCAAGACGACGACCATGTCGTAGCTGTTTTTAAGCATTTTGACTGCTTTGGAGCACTTTCTAAAACCAATCACGGGGTGTTAAGATATAGAGAGCCAATATATAAAACTTTGCGCGAGTTGGTAATGTCTTATTTTCATGAATATTTTTTAAATACCGGGGAAAAAACTTTGCGAGAATACTCTGACTTGGTTGATCTAAATTTTTTTGGCTATCTTAATTGGCAGACTAGCACCGAGCACCTGTTTGCGATTCCGGAGAAGCTGGACAAAATTAAACATTATAAAATTTTAACGTCTGCCCAAATAAAAAATTTGCGCAAAGCAGATAGTATAGAAATAAAAACCGGAAAAATTGTTGAATGGATTAAGTAGAAGCTATCTAAAATTTGTAGCAAAATTACAACAATTGTGGTAAAAGTGCTACAAATTTTTAAATACAATTATAAACAAAAAAAATTCGCCGACCGTTCCCTTCTTTGTAGTTAGCCCATTTATGGGCTGTTTAAATAATCAGAACAGCTGATAAATCAGCTAACTACACCTGTCATTGCAAAAAGATTTGGAAAAAGGATAGTTATATGGGCTTGGTGTTTTTAGTGACGCGGAAAAAATAAACCTTTACATTCTTTAATGACTTTTTTGTAGTAGTCAACATATTTGTGGACTATGGTTTGGCTGGAAAATCCGGTTAAGGCTCGCTCTTGGGCGTTTTGCCCCAGGCTTTTTAGAAGTTCGGGGTTTTTATAAATTTCCAAAAGTTTTTTGGCAAAACCGTTTGTGTCGCCGGTTTTAAACAAAAATCCGGTCTTGCCATTTTGCATAAATTCCGGAATACCGCCGACATTGGTTGTTAAAATCGGTTTGCCGTAAGACATGGTTTCCAAAACGCCCATGCCAAAACTTTCCTCTTCGGATGTATAAAGCCCCAAGTCCGCGGAGTTAATATAGTTTTCTATATCCAAAACATTTTCTTTAACAATAATTTTATTTTGGAGGTTTAATTTTTTTACCAATTTTTGGTACGGCGAAAAATCTCCGCCCGCAAGAACCAGTAGTTTAATTTTAGGATAGTTTTTCAGCCGGGCCATTATTTTTAACAAATCGGGGATTCGTTTTACCGGTCTTAAATTGGAAAGATGGATTGCCAAAAAATCATCAACATCTATTTTTAATTCTTTACGGACAACGGCTGTGGTTTTGCTTGGTTTTTTGGGGTTATAAAAATTGTGGATAACCGTAATATCTTTTTTGGTTTTTAAATTTTTCTGGGTATCTATTTTAAGGCTTTCGGAAACCGCGGTAACGCCGCAGGAGTCTTCTATGGAATATTTTATTACCGGCATTAAGCCGGCATCGCGCGCCATTAAGGTAATATCCGTGCCGTGGAGCGTGGTAACCAAATGCGGAAATTTTAATTTTTGGCGGTTGGCAATATTTTTTGCCAAAAGTCCTGCCGTGGCGTGCGGGACGGCGTAGTGCACGTGCATTATATCCAGCTTGTATTTGTTGCTCACTTCCACCATTTTTACCGAAAGCGGCAAAGTGTAGTCCGGAAATTTAAAAAGACTGTACTCGTTTAACAGTACTTTATGGAAAAAAATTCCCGGCTGTTTTAAATTTAGACGAAACGGGGGATCGTAACTTATAAAATGCACCTCATGACCCAAATGAGCCAATCCATTTCCCAGTTGCGAAGCCACAATACCGCTCCCGCCAACAGTGGGGTAACAGACCATTCCTATCTTTAAAGTTTTTTCCATAAGCCTTGCGCGCATTTGGTGTCAATGTATGAATTAATACTAATGATATCTCGTTTATATAGTTAAGTGATAGCAGGTATTTCGTAATCGGTCAATGTTTATAAGGCTTAAACGATTTGAAAGTATTAGGTTGAAGATGAATAAGGTATATCAAAAGTTTTTTAAGCTATGGTTTTAAAATAAATGTATTTTAATGACTACAACACCATTTTGAGTTTACAACCGTTATTTAACTTGTG
>ERZ1292633.4570-Hain-H41-02um-R1-4570-length-12788-cov-4_pt1 | contig 12788 bp, 12 predicted proteins | sample MGYA00564406_ERZ1292633 | MGnify/ENA primary metagenome ERZ1292633 (study PRJEB36523, sample SAMEA6512639) | groundwater metagenome | collected 2019-01-08 | study: AquaDiva: Metagenomics assemblies of 32 groundwater samples
GATTGCGCCGCGATTCGACAAAGGCGCTGAACGCCGGCCGCGCGCTGTCGAGAATTTCCCAATCCACACGCTCTTCTGCCGGTATGTCAGCATTGACGCGAAACGAGACGATCTTATCGCCTATATCGCTTTCTTTCGTCTCAGGCGGCTCGATGCGGCGCAGCGCTTGCAAATGCTCCATGCCGTCGATGACCCGCCCGAAGACCGAGAGATTGCGATCTAGATAACGCTGCGGCTGGAGCGCGATATAAAACTCCGTCGATGCCGTGTCGCGCCCATCGTCGCGGCCGAAGGCAAAGGCCCCGGCGCAATGGAGATGCCAATACGTCCCCGCCTCTTCGTCATGACCGGCGGGGAGGCTGCCGACAAAGCCCGAAACCGGCGCATAGCCGTCAGCATCAGGCAGCGCGGCAAAAGCGATGTCGTCGCCAGCGGTTTCAAATTCCGCTTTCATATTCTTTTTCGCCTTGCGGATTTTTTTCTCGCCGAAAGGATCGCCTCCTTGCGCAACGAAACCTTCGATCACCCGGTAAAAAGAAAGCCCGTCATAAAAGCCCTCGCGCGCCAGTTTTTTCACCTGCGCGACATGGTTCGGCGCGAGCGCAGGCGAAAACGCGACCGTCACCTTGCCGCTCTCAAGCTGGATAACCAAGGTCTCTTCAGCCGGGATCGCTCGCCAGTCCTCGGCCGTCGTTTCGGCGAGAATTTCGGCGCCCGATTTCGCGCCTTCAATCGCATCGGCGAAAGCCGGCGTCGCCGCGACCGCCGCAGCGCACAAAATCGCTATACGGATCATAAACTCTCCTATCCCCTGCCCCGATACGGCGCGACGCCGGCATCTGGAACCCAAAGTCCCTTCGGCGGCTCGCCGGTCTGGTAAAAAACGTCGATCGGAATGCCGCCGCGCGGATACCAATAACCGGCTATCCTCAGCCAGTGGGGTTTTGCCGCAGCGATCATTCTGTGCGCGATCATCAACGTGCAGTCCTCGTGAAAGGCGCCGTGATCGCGAAAGGACGACAGAAATAATTTCAACGACTTCGACTCAACAAGTTTTTTCGCTGGGGCGTAGTCGATGACGAGATGCGCGAAATCCGGCTGGCCCGTCACCGGACAAAGCGTAGTGAATTCAGGCGCCGTAAAGCGCGCGAGAAAAAGCGACCCCGCCTGCGGGTTTGGAACGGTCTCAAGAACCGCCGCCTCGGGCGAGGCCGGCATTTCGGTCGCGCGCCCAAGCTGACGCAGGGTCGGCTGGGCCGCTCCCTTCGGCGCGACCAGCCGGCGGGGGGACGGTTTTGACGTTTTTTTCTTCGTTCGGTCTTGCATAAGCGAGGCTCTTTAAGCTGTCGGACTTCGTGGTATCGGCGCCGCAGCCGGAGGTAAAGCAATGCCCCTCAACCAGACGGAATTTCAGGGCGAAAAGCGCCATCCCGGCGATGGACAACCCCGTCGCCCTTGCCTATAAGCCGCCGCTCCGGACGGCAGCCCGCCCGCCGCCCCGAGGCCCAGGTAGCTCAGTTGGTAGAGCAGCGGATTGAAAATCCGCGTGTCGGTGGTTCAATTCCGCCCCTGGGCACCAGGTTTATTTAACCTATTGTTTCTATTATATTATTTGTGTCTCACCCATTAATAGTCACAACTGAATTTGTGTCCCACCGATTAGCAAGCCACTGATGCGATTAGATAATCGTTCCCAAATCCAGATTCAAACCACTTAACCGCCGTTCGACGCAGCCTCACAAAGGTGGGTTGTGAAAACCACGGCCAGCTGGCGGCTGTGGAGCGGCGCCTTTGGATCATAATTAGGCCATTGACCTATTTTCTTATTTGGACGAATATCCGGTTAGAAAACGGCTAGAAAAGGAATTCCGGTGAGCAACGAGAGAGCGCTGGTAAGAGCGGGATTCGCGAGTTTGTTGACAGTTTTTGCTGCGTCATCCTGCGCGACACAGCAGGAGAAAATCACTATGAACGAGAAGGACATCCCAAAATTAGAGCATATGGCGATCTGGGCTGAAGATATCGACAAAGCCGCCGCGTTTCTTGATACGGCGCTCGGTTGGAAGCGTCACCCGCTCGTGTTTGGTGTTGCTGAAGATAACGAAGTCTTCGGCGGCATGGACCTCGCCTTCGTCGATCCGAATGGACCGTGGCTCGAACTCGTGCAACCGACCACCGACGGGCCGGGCATGGAGTTCATGCGCCAGAAAGGCAAGGGAGCCCTTGTCGAGCTCGACTTCTCGGTCAACGATTTTCAGAAGAACATCGAAATCATGAAGGGAAAAGGCATCGAGTTGATCGGCATGGACGGCAAGCCTCTTAAGGACGGCGGCCTGCTCCAGGAGTGGGTGCTCAATGGGAAAGGCGAGCGCGTCCTTGCTGACGAACTGCTCTCCTATCTTCCCTTCGACATCGCTCGCGGCACGAGCATCGAGTTGTTCTGGGAATATCCGAATGGCGCCGTTATTCTCCGCGATGAAATGGTCAAAGGCAAGGAACTCACCCCAAAATCCGCGCCGCGTCTCGACCATGTCGTCGTTTTGGCGGCCGACCTCGAAGAGACAGCCAAAGTCTATACCGACATACTCGAATTAAAGCGCCATCCGATGGACGCGGGCGTCAGCCGGCAGTGGATGGGCATGGGCGGCGAGCAACACGCATGGATCCAGGGCAATCACAACAACTTCTGGATTGAGATTGTCGCTCCCGCCGGTGATGCGAAGGGCGCGTTGGAGACGCTCGGCGAAGGCGCGATGGTGGAGCTTGACGTCGAGGTCGGCGACATCGAGGCGTTTTTTGACGAAATGCTGGCGAAAGGCGTTTTGATGACGGCCGGCGATGCAACGCCGCTGCTTACAGGCGCCAAGGCCGTTACTGACGACGCATCCGGCGACCGCTATGCGTATTTCCCGCTCGACAAGAGCGAGGGCATGAGGATCATGGTCTTTGAGCGCGGGCCCGCAAATTCCAGCATCTACGCGAGGCGTGATCAAACCTGGCGGCAATAGCCGGCGACTTTGGTGACAATTGTCCCTGACGGAATGATTCAAGATCCCATCGACGCGACGCCCATCCCTATAAGCAAAGTGGCGTCGCGCCCGCACGGAAGACAAAAGCGCAAACGCATTATCGACGCCGCAGCGGCGCTCCTCATAGAGAAAGGCTATGATGGACTTATCATCCGAGAGGTCGCCGCGCGCGCGCAAACCCGCCTCGGCAATGTTCACTACTATTTCCCGACCAAGCAATTGCTGCTGCTTGCGATCTTTGACCAGGAAAGCAACGCCTACGCCCAGATGCTGCAGGATGCAGTCTCGGCTGCGGGGACGCGCAAGAAGAAGATTGTCGCGATCGTCGACGCAAGCCTCTTGGAGTTAGGCAAGCCGAAGCAAAAATTGTGGCGTACTCTCGTCGGCATCGCACAGCACGATCCTGACGCGCTGCAGATCCTCCGCCGCGAGAATGAGCTCTTTCACAAGGCTGTCGCCGCCGAACTGCGCAAGATCGAGCCTCGCTTGACTGGCCAGAAAGCGAAACGCATCGCGCGCATCATCTGGGCGATGCTCGACGGCTACGCCATCCAAATCACTCATACGCTCGACACGACGAAAGAAATCAACGCGTTGAAGAAGGAAGCGCGCGCGGCGCTAATCGCAATGCTGACTGGCTTTCGCTAAAGACTAAAGCCCCTACTCTTCCAGCATTTCGATTGCCTGCCGCGCCAGCGGCCGCGTCAGCCTGCCGATATCATGCGCTCGATGACTGGATGCGTTTCCGTTAAGAGCGCGTTTTCTGACGCCTTGAACGATCGCAGCGAGGCGAAAAAAGCTAAAGGCGAGATAGAACGCCCAATTCTCGATGTGATCGACGCCCGTCCGCGCGCAATAGGCGCTGACATAGTCCGGCTCAGTCGGAATACCGAACCTTGCGCGGTCAACGCCGCCCACGCCGCGCGATAGCGTATCGTTGGGCAGCCGCCATTGCATGCACTGGTAGGCGAGATCGGCGAAGGGATGACCGATCGTTGAAAGCTCCCAGTCCAACACCGCGAGCGGCTGCCCTGCGCCGCGCGTGAAGATCAAAGTGTCCAGCCGATAGTCGCCATGAATCAGCGAGGAGCGCCCGTCCTGCGGGACGATGTTGGCGTTGAGCCAATCGATCAGCGCATCCATCTCGGCGATCGTTTCGGTCTCGCTCGCCCTGTATTGATTGACCCAGCGGCCGATCTGGCGCTCAAAGTAGGCCCGGCTTGCCGTAATCGAAAAGCCCAGCCGCTCGAAGATCGACGCTGTGGATGGCGGCCAGCACGCGGTTCATGCTGTCGTAAATTTCGGCGCGCAGCGCGTTATCCGCTTCGGGGATCAGCGGATCCCAAAAAACTACGCCATCCACATGCTGCATTACGTAAAAGGCGGCGCCGATAATGCTGTCGTCATCGCAATAGTGATAGGCGATCGCCACGGGCACGTCGGTCGATTGCAAGGCGCGCAGAACACGGAATTCCCGGTCGATCGCATGGGCCGACTTCAACAGCGCGCCGGACGGCTTACGCCGCAGCACATAGGAACCGCTTCGCGCTTCCAATTTAAAGGTCGGGTTAGACTGACCGCCCGGAAATTTCTGCGCACGCTTCAAATCCGCAAAGCCAGGCACGTTCGCTTCCAGATAAAAAGCGAGCGCCGCCATGTCGAAATCGGCATTCATGACGCGGCTCTGAACGCAATCAGCAGCGTTCGCTACTACGCTGCAAATACCGAATCTGCGACCGCTTGCGCCAACTCGCCGTAGGGGCCCTTTAGCGACGCCATGACAAGGCTGTCGTCCGCGCACTCAAAGACGGATTTGTTGTGCGAATAGGTCAAGAACCCTTCAAAGCCGGAATGACATCCCATCCCGCTTGCGCCGATTCCGCCGAACGGCAGCGCCGGATGCGCGCCTTGCAGGCCGAATACGTTGACGCCGACGCCGCCCGAAACGACTTGCATCTGGAACTTTTCGATGAGATCGCGTTCGCGCGCAACGATATAAGCGGCGAGCGGCCGGTCGCGACGATTAATATAATCGATCGCCGCGTCGAAGGATTTGTAAGACTTGACCGCCGTGATCGGTCCGAACATCTCGTCCCTCATCACATCAAGCGATTCATCGGGCTCGACGACGACATACATTGGGATCTGCAGCGTCGCGAGATCAGGGTCCTCGCCGTTGAGTGAAATCACTTCGCAGCCGGCTTTTCGCGACTCCTCGAGATAGCCGAGCAGGCGATCATAATGGCGTTTGTTAATGGTCCCGGTCGCGTCTGGATGACCGACATATTTTGGGTACATTCCCGACCAGGTTTTCTTCGCGAGCGCAACCCATTCATTGACCCGTCCTTCCGGCACGAGCGCGTAGTCGGGCGAGGTACAAACCTGCCCGCCCTTGAACACGCGGTTGTAGAGGAAACGCTCGACCAGCAATTCGGTCACGCCTTCGTTTGTGAAGACGGTCGGATTCTTCCCGCCAAGTTCAAGCGTCACTTGCGTTAAGTTCTTTGCAGCGTGTCGTAATATTCCTTTGGCTACCTCGCCGCCGCCGGTATAGGTCAGGTGGTTCCAAGGCAATGTGCAGAAATATTCCGCAAACGCCACGCTGTCGCCGCTCACCACGACAAGCTCCGTCGCATCGAATTCGGCGCTAATCGCCTGTTGCATGAGCGCGCTGGTCGCCGGCGTCTGGCGCGACGCCTTGACGATGACCCGGTTGCCGGCGGCAAGCATGTCATTCACCATGACGAGCGCGCACTCGATTGGAAAGTTCCACGGCGCCATATTGCCAATGACGCCCTTCGGCTGCCGGATCACCTGCGCCTTGGAACCGCCATGCGCCGCCGGGTCGAGTTCGCGGGGCGACGGCTTCATCCAGTCCGCCAGCATCGACTGAATGTAGCGGCTGCGTCCAATGACGCCGCCGGTTTCAAATAGGTCAGTGACGAAGGGATGATGCGCGCCGAAATCTTCGCGCAGCGACTTCTGAAAGCCGACGCGGTTTTTCACCATAGCAGCTTCAAGTCGCTTCAATCGGCTGAGCCGCTCCTCGATCGACGGCATGGAATTCCGCAGAAACGCCTCCTTTTGTGCGTAAAACAGCCGGTCTAGCTCTTTTTCTGTCGTCTGCATGGGCGTCTCCCTACTGAATGATTTCTGCGAACGCTGCCTGGAACGGATATTTCTCCAGCGCAGCAGTGACGGCTTGAAGGATCGTTGCAAATGCGCCCTCATCATGGGCGAAAGAGAAGTAAATGTGGTTTGACGTCGGCAGGCTCAGCAGCACGCCTTCATTGATAAGAGCGAGATAGAAAAGCTCTAAAACGGCGTTATTGAGGCCCGAATAGCTTTCGAACGAACCGGGCCTTCTGCTGTGGAAGAGTTGCATCATCGAGCAGAGGCGATTCGTCGTCAGCGGGATCGACGCCGCCTCGGCGATTTCGCGCAATGCGGTGTCGAATTGCTCCACCTGCCACCAAAGGAGCTGATATCGCCCCTCTGCGGCCAGCCTCTCATACTCTGTAATCGCGCCAAGCGCTGCGGTGAGCGCGCCGGAACCGTCATTGGCGGTGCCTGATTGAAAAGCGCGCGGCGATGCTGGCGCTAGCGGATCAAACACCGCCATGATGTCGGCGGATCCGACAACGGCGCCGAGCTTTTCGCCGGCGGCTAGCGCTTTGGCGAGCGTCGTCATATCGGGCGTAACGCCGTAATATTCCTGCGCACCGCCGAGGCCCATGCGAAATCCGGTGATGACCTCGTCGAAGATAAGGACGACGCCGGCTTTACGAGTCGCATCGCGCACCGCGATAAGAAAGTCCTTTGACGCGCCCCACAGCCCGCCTGAATGCATCGCCGGGTCGAGAATGACGCAAGCGATATCCTCGCGTTCGCGCATCAGCTTTTCGAACGCGGCGATATTGTTGAACGGCAACGTCAAAGTATTTGCGAAATGCGCATTTGGAACGCCCGCGCCAAATGCCGCCCTTGTCGGCGAAAGACCCAGCAAGAACTGATCATCCTGCCCATGATAGTGGCCATAAAATTTGACGACATTATCTTTGCCGGTGAAGGCGCGCGCGCATCGCACCGCAGTCATCACCGCTTCTGTGCCGCTATTTAGAAATCGAACCTGCTCTGCGCACGGAATGACGCGCTTCAGCGCTTCCGCGCATTCGATCATCAAAGTCGGATTAACGAGGAGCGCGCCCGCGGCTTCAATCTTATCGGCGACTGTTGACAGGGCATTGGGGCGATGTCCCAAGAGCAACGGTCCATTGCAGCAGAAGCAATCGATATATTCATTGCCGTCGACGTCGACCGTCGTACATCCAGAGCCTTGCGCCATGTAGAGCGGATAGGGCGCGAAATAGCGAAGGTTGCCAGAAACGCCGCCCGGCATTACTTGCCTCGCCCTCTCGAAAAAGGCAGATGAGCGCTTTGTCTTTCGCCGGTAGTCGGCGAACACCATTTCGCGACAAGCGTCGATCGCGTTCATTCGAGCCTTTCGCGCCTTCGGGCGCTCTGCGGTCCATAGGCGCTTCAATCATTGACGCGGTTTAGCCGCAGGTCCGCCATTATTAGGCCATTGGCCTTTTCCTAGCAAGCGTCAAAGCTTGCCCGGGGAGGAATTGGCCCCGCGAGCCAAACGCCAACTTCGTGCGAAAAAAGCGGTCCATGCGATTGACGAGTTAATGGAATTTCGCGATACAGTTTTTAGGCCGTCGGCCTATTATAAACCCTTGGAAAGCGAAACGGCTCAAAACCCAATTCAAAAGCTGCCAATATGAGTTTCACAACCGACCTTTCCGGGAAAAAGGCGCTGGTGACTGGCGCATCGTCAGCCGGTTTCGGGCGGTTTTTCGCCCAGCAGCTTTCGGCGGCCGGAGCGGAAGTGATCGTCGGCTCAAGGCGCATAGAGGCGCTCAAGGCGCTGGTCGAGGACTTGCAGAGCGTGGGTGGGAAAGCCGACGCCATTTCCCTCGACGTCACCTCCAGCGATAGCATTGCCGAAGCATTCCGCGCACATGGCGCATTTGACATTGTCGTAAACAACGCCGGCGTGTCGGTGGCGAAACCGCTATTGGAGCAGACAGAAGAGGATTACGACTTTGTCGTCGACACCAATCTGAAAGGCGTCTGGAGCGTCAGCCAGGCGGCGGCGAAGGCGCTCGTAGGCGTTGGAAAGCCGGGCTCGATCATCAATATTGCTTCGATTACCGGACTGAGGCAGGCGAGCACGATCACGCCTTACGCCGTCTCAAAGGCCGGCGTCATTCAGCTCACCAAGCAAATGGCGCTCGAACTTGCGCGTTTTGGGATTCGGGTGAATGCGATTGCGCCCGGCTATTTTGAGAGCGATTTGACCCGGGAGTTCTTCGAATCCGACGCCGGCAAGGCGTTTATCAAACGCCTGCCGATGCGGCGGCTTGGCGATTATGAGAGTCTTGCGGGACCTTTGCTGCTGCTCGCATCGGACGCGTCGTCCTATATGACGGGCAGCGTAATCGCCGTCGATGGCGGACATCTGCTCACATCGCTGTGAGCCAAACGGCTCGCACTAAGCCGGCGCGGGGGGTGGCGACGGCTGCGCATGCGAAAACCAGATCAACGCCGCAGCAAGCGCGACGGTGATCACTGACATCCATTGCAAGACGACAATTGAGCCGTCGCCATAAAACATGCCGGTAATGCCGGGTCCCAGCATTGAGCCAATGCCAATCGCCGGTATTGTCAGCGCAAGGTGGCGTCCGTCGGGATCTTCCATGGCGACTTTGGAATAGATGAACGGCATGCCGCCGCCCCATCCAAACATGAACGCGCAGGCGCCGAGCGCGTAATAGAATGCGACATGGCTGGAGCCGGCAATCGCCACAATGCCGGCGACAGTGAATACGCAAGCGATAACGAACGGTACGCGATTGCCAAATTTCTGCCCGACTGCGCCCGAAACGAGCGGACCAATCACGGCGAAGATAAGCGAAATTCCGAGAACGCCGCCGACCCATGTCGGATCAAATCCGTAATTGGTGGCGATACGCTCTTCGAACGCCCACACGCCTGACCCGCCGACGAAAAACAGCAGCATGGCGAAGATACCGAACCACACCGCTCGGCGCGACCACAAGAGGGCAGGCAGCGAAATCTGAGCTGCACTGTTCTGCTCCAACCGCACGCTTGCCGTGTCAGCTAACGCAGCGCCATCATGGCCGGTCGCGGCTTCGACGCTAACGCCCTCACCAATCGGCTTCTTGCCAAGGAAAAGGAGCAACGGAAACAGCAGTCCGATCATTGCGAGCATGCCGAGCACAGTGCCCTTGAACCCAAGCGCCGGGATCAGCGCAATCGGAAGCACGAACAGCAGGACTACTCCGCCCAACGATTCCGCCGCAACTTTGACGCCAAACCAGCGTGCCGCATTCTTCGCATCCCCCATCAGCGTCGCCGCAACCGAAGCGACCGCGCCAGAACATGCCCCGACAAGCGCGGACAGCCCAAGAACTGCGGCGTAATTGACAACAAACGCTGATGTCCCGAGCAATAGCGCCATTGCGATAACCGCACCAGCGACGGTGGAACGGATCGGAAGCTTGCGCACCCAGAAATACGACGATGCGCTGCTAATGTTGAAGCCGAGAAAAAATGCGCTGGCTACGAATCCAATTTGGCTTGCTGTTAGATTCAGCGAATCCTGCATCGTGCCAAGATAGAGCGGCATCACATTATAAAAGAGAACGCCGATCACCGCGGCGCCGACAGCTGCAATCAGCAGGAGCATTTCTCTTGATATCAGCGTATTTGTTGCGGATTTATTCATCACAGTTCACCATCGACCTCGCGACAAAAACAATTCTACTGCTGTGGCTACATGTTTTCATATCACTGCTTGTCACGGATAAACGCGCTCAGCCGGCGGAAATTCGCCATCCTCAGGCGCATGAAATATCTCGGGTTTGACCGGGAGCGCGCCGGCGGTATCAAAAATCGAAAACTTTACGCCCTGCCAATCGCCGCCGCCGTAAATTTGGTAATTTTTCGACTGAAGAAATGCTTTCGCCTTGTCATAGTCCCGAACCGCAAAAACGATATTGTGGACCCCTTCCCCTTGCTCGCGCAGCAGTTCGGCATAGGTACTGGTTTCGTCGAGCGGCTGGATGATTTCCCAATTGACGTCGCCAATTTGCGTATAGGCGATGCGGATTGAAAAATCTCCGTCTTCGCCGCGCTGCCTCATGTCCTTGACGTTGGAAGAGTCGAGCGTCCAGATCCGCCAGGGGCCGATGCCGAACTCTTCCCACTGTGTCTTCATTGCCGCATCGAGGTCATCCACGACCATGATTATTTCGGCGACGCCGGTAAACAAAGGCCCGGAGCAGCCCTCGCCGCCTGCCGAGCATTCCGTCGCAGCAGCTTCCTTTACAATGTCGGTCGTCGACTTGCCTGCAGACAAATCAGTCTTCGCCCTGTCGCCGCCATGCAAGATGACCGCGCCGCCGCCGAGCAGCGCTCCGACTCCAATCAACGCAGCGGATTTCAACGGCGGATAGGAGGCGCCCAACATCGAGCCTTTCTGAAAGACGCGTGGCAGTCCTGACGAAGCGCCAGCGCGAAACGGCAATCCTATAATTAGGCCATTGGCATTTTTGTCAACAAGTAACACGGCCGGCGAGCATCACTTGGCGAGCTTCACAAGGGCCTTGCCGTGGGTCGCACCGGTAAAGAGGTTGCATAAAGCGGCTGGCGCCGTTTCCAGTCCCTCATACATCGCCTCTTTGAAATGCAACCGGCCTTCCTCTCGCCAGCGCAGCATATCACTCACGAACCGATCGTAAGCGCTGAGGTATGTCATGAAAGGATAGGACTTGATGGTCAGAAACCGATCAAGCACATATTCGAAATTTCGGATGTTCTTGACGACGCCGCCGGTGCTGTAGATGCCGATGAAGCCGGCGATCAGCAAAAGTTTTTGCTCATTCATCAAGGGCAGGCAGGCCGAAAGATGTTCTGGACTTGCGCATTCAAGGACAAGATCGATCCCGTTCGGGCAACCGGCCTTGAGCCCTTCAGAAATGTCAGTCTTCTTGTAATTGAATGCATAGTCGACGCCGAGCTCGTTGATAAGCCAGGCGACTTTCTCGTCGGAACCTGCGGAAGAGACGACACGCATGCCTTTGATCTTGCCGATCTGGCACGCGATGGAGCCGACGACGCCCGCCCCGCTGGAGACCACCAACGTTTCTCCTGCGACAGGCTTCGCCGCGCACATCATCCCGAAATAGGATGTCTGGGCCGCCACACCGAGAATACCGAGAAAATCCTTCGGCGTCGCGCCGTTCGCCAGCAAGCGTTTAGCGATCGCGTTTTCGGGCGAAAGATAGGCGACGAAATCGTCTGCGTCTGAGATGAAATGCTCCTGCCAGCCGGACATGCTTTCCACGAGATCGCCGACGGAGTATTTCGCATTTTTCGACTCAATCACCCGGCCAATCGACGGCCCGTTCAGCGCCGCATCGAGCGGCCATGGGGGAAGGTCTGTCGCCACCGGCTCCATGCTCCGGCGCATATAGGGATCGATCGACATATAAAGGTTTTCGACGAGCGCCTGCCCCTCATCTAACGGCGGCAGCTCAACCTCTCTCATCTCGAAATTTTCCGGCGCTGCAAATCCTTCCGGACGGCTTACGAGATGAATTTGTCGAGTTTTCATTGGTCCTCTGTTTATTGCCGCCCTTCGGCTTTGGCCTTCAGTCCCAGAAAAATGGCATTGGTTGCGTGGTGCTCGGCTGAAACGAAAACTCATCATGAACAACGCGCGTCCGTGCGACTAGCCCGCGCGCACCCGGCGCGAACACTTTGGTTTCGTTCGCCGCGATGTCCCTCGCAAATGCTTGGTCCTCAAAGAACGCCTTGGCGGCGTTGAGATCATCGAACCATAATTCGAGCACGGCATCGATATTGCTCATTTGAAACCCCTCGAATGGCAACGGTTCGCGCAATTTGTGGCTAAGGACGAGTTTTTTTAGCCAACGCTTGAGCGAGGCTTGTTTGAGAATTAGCTTTGCATGGTTGCTCGCCGCAGCATGGAACGCATGATAGTCGACTTCGGCAGGCCTGTTCACGATCAGGTAAACCTTCGACTTGAGGCTCTCCGTCATGTCAGGGTCTGGCTCGTAAAGGCGCTCTTCCTTGGCGATGATGACTTCGACGTCGCCATTTTGAGAAATGAAGCGCAGCTCGTCGGGCTGGATGAGCCCGGGGTAAACCGGATTGCTAAACCAGTCTCCGACCTCATTGATGCTGTTAAGCCAGACTTCGGCGGCCCCCTCGAACGGAACCGCCTGATCATAACGCGCTGGCAGCTTCAACGGATCGCCTGGGTATTTATGCGCACTGTTATACTTCCGCATAAACTGTGCGAAGGAGGTGATGTTCATGACATTCGGCGAATGGTGCTTTTGCCAGTAGAGATGAAAAGCGCGCGGCGACATGCCCGACTTCGGCACTGGAAATTCGATGAACTTGACGATTCCGTCCTGCGTCTTCCAGGGCTCGCCTTCCTGAAGCTCCGGATTCACCCACGGGCCGGGATTAGGCGTGGTCATGCGCAGTCTCCAAAGCTCGTCGCAAGATTCTGGCGCCATCATCGAGCGAAGAAAAGGTTCTATACATGCCCGATCACTTCAAGCACCTGACGCGCGGCGCGTTCGCCGTTCTCAACGCCGCCGAACCATTCTTGCAAGCCGTTGTGTTCGGCATGCCCAA
>ERZ1292633.4571-Hain-H41-02um-R1-4571-length-12787-cov-6_pt1 | contig 12787 bp, 16 predicted proteins | sample MGYA00564406_ERZ1292633 | MGnify/ENA primary metagenome ERZ1292633 (study PRJEB36523, sample SAMEA6512639) | groundwater metagenome | collected 2019-01-08 | study: AquaDiva: Metagenomics assemblies of 32 groundwater samples
GGGGGCGCTTCATCCACGTGCCAAACACTTTCAGAGCCTTTAGGATGAGATGATTATACCAATTTTCGTATTTCTGTCAAGGGGCGATTTAGACTTTAGCTAATTCGACAATCTTCTTGAAGATGGCGGATTGCTGAACAGCGAGCTGTGACAAAACTTTTCGGTCAATAGTGATATTTTTGGCTTTGAGAAGCCCCATCAATTTGCTATAGCTGATGTCGAGCTGTCTCGCGGCGGCGTTGATACGAACTTGCCAGAGACTGCGATTGACGCGTTTCTTCTGCTTGCGTCCGGCGAAAGCGTATTGCCCGGCTTTGTAGCCGGCGATTTTCGCAACCTTGATTTTCGATTTGCGTCCCCACATGAAACCGCGCGTGTGTTTCAGAATTCCGCGGCGGCGTTTCGAGTGCTGTAGACCACCTTTGATGCGTGTCATATTTTAGGAGTAAGGTAAATTACGGTGCATGATAAAGTTTAGGGTCTTGCTCATGACGATATCGGACTTTTTGTTGGTGCCGGTATTGCCGCTTTCTTTGGCATTGAAATGATTCTGGCCGGCCGTGCGTTTAATTATCTTGCCGGTCTTGGTTCGTTTGAATCTTTTGGCGGTCGCTTTGTGGGTTTTGAGCTTGGGCATATTATATAGGTGAGTAAGAAATAAGCGGTAAGAAATAAGCAATTTGTTCTTATTTCTTATTAACTTATTCCTTATTTCTAACTCTTGGCTATAATCGCCGTCACTTTATTAGCTTGTTTCTCGACATCTTGTTCCCAGCGGATCGGTACGATCGCGTTGATGTCGGCAACCATTTTCTTGATCATTTCGGAAGCGCGTCCAAATTGTTGCATTTCTCGTCCGCGAAGCAGTAATTCGATCTTGGCCTTGTTGCCATCGTTCAGAAATTTTAAAGCTTGATTTTTTCTGATTTCCAAATCATGTTCTCCGATTCTGAGTGAAATTCTCACGCCCTTGAGCTCAACTATGTGCTGGTGCGCTTTCTGCAGACGCGCTTCCTTCTCTTGGTTGTAGCGGAACTGTCCGAAATCAATAAACTTCGCTACCGGCGGAGTGGTGATAGGATTAATCTCTACCAGGTCGAGCCCCTGTTCACGAGCGAGCAGCAGCGCCTTGCCGGTCACCATCACGCCGAGGTTACTGCCGTCTTTCGCGAGTACCATTAAATTGGGGGCGGTAATTCCCTCGTTGATTGCATAGGTCTTTTTTGGTTCTTCTTTTTTTCCTCGATGTGATATTCGCATACGAATTAGTTCATCAAGTTATAAAGTTATAAAGTTATAAAGTTTCGAACGGCGACCTTGATAACTTTATAACTTGAAAACTTTATAACTCGCGCGCAAAGCGCGCCGTGGAAGTGGCGAGAGTCGAACTCGCGTCCAGAAGACGCTTCCCACACCTTCTACCTATATAGCTTCCTTGATATTGTGACCTATTCCTAATAAGAAAGCGAAAGAGAATAGGCGAGCCTGAAGTAATTTCACTTCCGAAACGTTCAGGCGAACCCTCGGAAATTACACTCAGTGAAGTTACACCGCGTTGCATTTACTGAGTATCGATGCAGGCGATGCCCTGCGAAATAAATCACAGGGGAACCGACTAGGCCGTTAAGCCATTGCCGGGGCAAAGGTGCTGAAAGCGTTAGCTACAGCAGACTTTACTTTTGATAACAAGTTTGCACTTATTAAGTTGCTCCAGGGTATTTACGAGGCTTCGGAGCCGCCTCGATAGGCAAATGTACGAAACTATCCCTGTCAAAACCGGTCACTCCCGGTAGATAGATCTAGAGTCGATCTTTTAATGTGCGTCGGATTTCTCTCTGGATGTCCCTCTTTTTCAAATCTTCTTTTTTGTTGTAGAGGTGTTTTCCGCGAGCTACAGCAATTTCAACTTTGATAAGACGGTCTTTACTATACACTTTCAGGGGCACTATTGTCAAGCCCTTCTCCTCGGATTTACCGCGCAAGTAATTGATTTCGCGTTTGTGCAGGAGGAGGGTCCGGCTATGGGTCGGATCGTAGCCTGGAAGCGGGCCGGCCGCGGGGTAAGGCGAAATGTTGGCATTGGTAAGCAGAGCCTTCCGACCGTGGAAAGTTACGAACGCGCCTTTCAGGCTCATGTGTCCATCTCGGATTGACTTCACCTCCTGGCCAGTTAGCGAAATGCCGGCGGTTAACTTTTCCAGGATTTCGTAATCGAAGTGGGCTTTTTTGTTTTCGGCGAGAGGGTCCATAATATCTTTTTAACAACTCAAGTCTATCACGAAAATCGTTTATATCAAATTATTTTTTTGCGGAAGTAGATATTTGACAACTCCATATTTTCATGTCAGGCTGATTGGAGTCTCAAGAAAAAAATCGCGCATCCGTGGCGGGTGTGTGATAAAAATAACCCGAACCAGGAGCAGAACATGAAAATCAGCAAGGTTAAGTTGGACAAGTCGCTGGCGGTCGCCTTCACGCCTCTGAGGGATTACATCGTCGCCAATTCCGTGAACCCGGAGCTGGCAAAAAAGTGCATGGCGGAAGTTCTGCAACTTGCCACCAGAGCAAATTCAAGGCCTTTTCAGTTCGGCTCGATCGAGGCTCTCCCCGGCAATGAGATGCTTCAGGCCTATTCGCTTGCTACTTCGAAAAAGGTGACTAGGCTCAGTCCGATTTTGGTGTCAAATTCGTCCCCCAAAAACGTCCGCCAACTCAAGAAGATACTCAAAAAAGTTCACCGCAGTAGCCTTGGCAAAGGCATTTTTGGTAACTTTTGGTGGAGAATTCATGATTCTCACGGGGTTCAATTTCCTGCCGGTTTGCTGGACCACTTCACAGCTGTCATCGGCGGGAGGATTCTGGCAACTGTTGGCAAAAACCTTGTGGCAGATCTCGACAAGGTTTTGTGGGCCCGTCTCGTAGTCAGTCTCGCGACTAGTCTACGGGTCAGCCTCTATTACTTTCTTCGCTTAGCCTTGGTTGGAGATGTCGAGAGGGCAGGGCGGTTCGACCCACTCATGAGACAGCTCTCCGAAGGCTACTTCCCCCTCGCCACCATGCCGGATGATCCGAAGAAGCTCATCGTCCTCGTGGCCTAGCGCCACGTCCACCCCCGCGTTTGCGCTAGTATGCAGACGCGGGGTAAACTTTTTTAGAATGAAAATCGAATAAAAGCTATTGCCACCAGCTAGTTAAAATGGTAAAATCACACTACTTGTGGTAAGTAATTATTATTCACAATGCTCGCCTTGTATATATGAAAATTAGAAACTGTATATTGGTTGGACTTGACAAGCAGGTGATTTTCTCGTACTATACACACTAGCTAAAATCACCCACCCTGACCCCGTAAGGGGCACGGTGGGGTTTTATTTTTATCCGTATGGCGAACCCCGAACAACGAGTTGCAGTTTTCATTGATGGAGGTAATTTTTACTTTAAGCTCAAGGAACTTGGTATTAAAAATATTTCCCATTTTGGTTATAGGCAGCTAGCTGAATGGTTGGCGCGAGATCGGAAGGTTGCGTACGCTGGGTACTATGTCGGCGTCGTGCGTGCCAAGTCAAATGATGTGAAAGGACAAAAGTTACGAGCAGGACAAGTAAATCTTTTTAATTTTTTACGGTCTAAAGAACAGCTTTTTGAAATACGCCAAGGATATTTGATGAAAAGCGATGGTGTGTATCACGAAAAAGGCGTTGATGTACAGTTGGCAGTAGATTTATTAGTTGGTGCCTATGACAACACTTACGACACGGCCATTTTGCTATCTTCTGATACCGACCTTATTCCGGCGGTCAAAAAAGTAAAGGAACTGGGCAAATCAGTGGAGTATATTGGCTTTGCCCATCATCCAACGATTGCTCTGCAAACACGGGCAACATTATCACGGCTTTTGATAAAAGAAGAAATTGAGCCGTTTGTAGCGAAGGAACAGATGCGGTAGGGATTTAACTTTCTTTGGCTACTCAGACACCCGAATGATTGCTTTACATAAAAAACCACGATATACTTGCTCTATTATTTATGATCGAAAATAGATTAATCTCCCTACACCCAAAGCTGGCGGCGACGGCTGATTTTTTTGTTTCAATTGTTTTTCTGTGGTTGCTATCGCGAATTGAAACCGTCCAGATGACTGCGGTCTGGTTCGCGGCACGGATCGGCTGGTGGATTTTCTTAACGCAAATAATGTATTATCCGCCTTACCTCGATCGTTTCCGGCATTTGGTTTCTCTATTCATCGCCAACGCCGGCGTTTTGCCATTTTTGATTTTTGCCGACCCGTCGAATATTTTGTACGCGCGCCTCGCGACGATAATTTTGTCGTTCGTGAGTTTCTATCTTGTGCCGGCCGAGGGCGACAGTCTGTCAGTTATGGAGAAGCCGCATCGCCGTTGGAAATTTTTCATGTCGCTATTTGGCGTCGCCGGGATTTGGCTGACTCTACAGGCGTTAGTTGCCTTCCAGGTTATTACCGGGTACTGGACACTGGGCGCGATTGCCGGAGCGTCATTTCTGACCGCCGCCATCAGCGCTCTGGAGTGGGATGAGTATGGGGTGAAATCCAAGGGGCTAAAATTTTTCGTTTTGTTATTTTTAATTTTTCTTACCATTGCGGAAATCGGCGGGATAGTGTATCTTTGGCCGGTTGGATATTTTGTAAGCAGTTTCTTCATAACCTGGGTCTGGTTTTTGGTTTGGCTGTTGTTCAGGTTTGATCTCTCGGAGACAGGCATCGATTGGCCGCGTCAGAGATTTTTCTTGATTTCGAATTTAATTTTGATGGTTGCGTTTCTTACATTTGTTGTTCGTTGGAAATAATTGTCATTCCGAAAAATCCCCGCTTGGGCGGGGTCGGCCTCAAGGCCGGGGGTGGGTTCGACAACGTTGACCAACCCACCCCTACCCCGCCCGAGCGGGGAATCCAATGTTGGGATGACAAACCGTTTTGAAATTGGAAATTAGGATTTTGATATTTTCACTTATGTTCCCCCCACACCTCCCCCCACCATTCTCAAATATAAGAAATCATCAGCAATTTGAAAGATTGAAGATAATTCTAGTTGCGACATTTTTCGGGTTGCTTGCCGGGCTTTCCGGGGCGTCAATGTTGCTCGGGTGGATTTGGCCGCTGACGGGCGGAGGAGATAATTTTTTCCTGTCGCGTTCCTCATCCGGTGTCCCACGAGAGCAGCTCCAGGCGCGCGCTCAGGCGAAGATTGCCGATGAAATCTTCACTATTTATCAGAAGGCGACCGTCCTCGGAGCGGCCCGTTATTTTTCCGAGCTCGACAAAGTGGCTGACGCTGTCATGGGAGTTACCTCAGGCTGGGTAGTCGCTTATGCTCCGAATTTTGTCGGCTTGAATAAAGAGTGGGTCGCTGTAGCAGAGAATGGCTCGCTATATAATGTGAGCCGCCCACTGTTTGATCGCCGGACCGGATTATTATATTTGAAACTTAGTCGCGCCGGCGTTAGCGACCAGCAATTCCGGGTCGTAAACTTCAATTCCGGCCTCAAACAATATGACGAGGTGTTTGTTTTTCAGGATGGACAATGGCACAGTACGATGGTCACGGGGCAGTCGAGAGATGTGGCGGCCAGCCATCTTGATTCGGTATTGACGCCGGCCTATAGCCTGAATGATAAATTTCGAACCGGCTCCGTGGTGATAGATGTCGGCGGAAATTTAATCGGATTTGTGAATGATCATTCGGTATTAACGACGTTAACGGTCGAGGATTATTTCTTAAATGGGATTGAAAATAAAAAAGTGCTTACTTATCGCAGCTTCGGAGTGGAGGGGTGGTATACCGATGAGAAGTTGCTGGTGATGAACGATGAGAAACTTACCGGCTTTATCGTGAATCGGGTTCTTGCGAACAAACAGTTTTTTCAAAAAGGGGACATCATCCTGAAAGTTGATGGCCGCCCGGCGGATAGAACTAATGTTTGGAATAGTCTTCTGAATTCGAGTGTACGCGTCAGTATTTGGAGAAATGGGAAGGTGATTGAGAGTTCAGTTAGTGTGGTTGAATTATAGTTTTAATCCCCGCTAGGGCGGGGTAGGGGTGGGTTGGTTTTTATACTTTTTTTGTTATTGTTTCACTCCCTCCCCTAGAAGCGGGAGGGGCAGGAGAGGGGTTTCGTTGGACCGTTCGAAGTAAGCGCGAAAACCCCCATCCTCGCCTTCCCCGCTCCTAGGGGGAAGGGGAATCGGCGCGATTGCGTGCGGTAACCCCATTGACAAATGGGTGTTTTTTTAATATCATCAACCCCGAACAAGGCAAGGATAAACTTTGCCTATTGTGGGAGAAACACATGTCACGATCCAACCAGTACAAGAACGTGAGAATCACCATCGAGTTGAGGGGTCGTTTCCCCGAGAAGCATCTGACCCGAAAAAATATCAAGAGAATCGAGGACAGAATCAAGGAGGCGGCAACTCCGGAATTCGCCCAGTACGATTTTTTGGGGGAGTTCTTCGGAAACGATCCCGACATGTACGCCCTCTTTCTTGGCCCGGTCAAGTTGGTTGTCGAAGAAACCAAGTAGACACTACAGGAATGGGCATCGCATAACAAGCGGGCATCGGTTCAATCCGGTGCCCGCGTTTCATTTTGTAACTAATTTTAATCCCCCGTAATCAAACACACCACCGGCCCCTGCCAGGTAAATCCCGCCGCGATGGCTTTCTGAAGCCCGACGACGGAGAGGGCGCTATTGGGAGAGAGATCTTCGCCGGCAGTTTGCTTCACAATTTCAATCGCCTTTTTTATTTCTTCATCGCTCGCGATCCAGCCCTCGCCGCCCGTCTCAACGACCGCGGTGGCGACCGCTTCTCGGCGGTGGCCAACGATATCCACTATCGCTCCGGCCAGGCTGTGGCTTTCCTTCTCATCCGGAAATGGTTTTCCTTTTTGGGAATAAACTTCCTCTGCCAGCGGATGACAGAAATTAGTTTGGACGATATGGATTTGTGGAGAAAGTTTCAAATTTTTAAAACCAAGATACAGTCCCTCGGCGCAGGTGCCAGATGAGCTGGGGATAAAAACAGCGGCCAAATTTTCGATTTTCGCCAGCTCATCAGCGAGACCCTGATAGCCGACTAGCGCGAGCGGATCGGTGGAGCCACGAAGTAATTTTGCGCCAGTTTTTTCTAGAGTCAGCGCGCTTTGTTTTGGGTTATCGACTTGTGTGATGGTGATGAAGTGAGCCAGAGATCCTTCGCGGAGTTTACCCTGAGCTTGTCGAACGGGCTCAGGATGACTAGCCTCACTAGTCAATTTTTCGAGCTTGCTTGGTTCGATATTTTTGCCGACGAAAATTTTCAGTGAAATTGGATTTTGCGGTTTGTTTTTATTATGCGAAAGGACGGTGCGAAGAGCGGCGAGCGCGGCATTGCCGGAAGAAGAAATTACGAATGATTTAATTCCTTGTTTCGCATATTCATCAATCATCGGCGGAATTGAGCGTCCTTTGTGGGAGCCGTAGTGGTGCTTGTTTTCAAATTTAAACCAGAGTTCATTTTTCATGCCCAACAACTTCGTTAATTTTGGTTCTGGTAGTTGAGGAGTTTTCATCTCTTGTCAATTTAGAAAAATTAGGGTATAATGCCGAAATCCTAAATTCTTAGCTAGTTAAGCGTAACACATATGAAATTAGTTTGTCCAGAATGCAAGAACGATGTCGACCTTTCCGCTTATCCAAATATGAAGGAAAGCGACGTGATCGAGTGCGACAAATGCGGTATCACTCTCATGATCAAGGATATGGAGGGGGATAATGTGGTGACTGAGATTGTTGACGAGGGGAAATAACCAAGACCTCTCTCCAGCTCTCTCCTTTGTGAAGGAGAGAGGGACGCGACCCTCGCCTCCGCAGAGGAGAGGGTAGGGTGAGGTTTCGCAAGATTATTTCAAAGTCGGGTAGAGCGGGAACTTTTTCGTGAGATCGGTTACCCGCTTTTTTATTTCCGCGAGCTTCGAGTCATCCCTGAAATTCAGGATTGCTTCTTCGATCCAGGCCGCGACCTGTTTCATTTCCTTTTCTTTCATTCCACGCGTCGTCAGAGCCGGCGTGCCGAGGCGGATGCCAGAGGGATCCATCGGCGAACGCGGATCATCAGGGATCATATTTTTGTTGACGGTGATGCCGGCTTTATCGAGCGCGACCTGTGCTTCTTTGCCGGATAGACCTTTGGGTGTGACGTCGATGAGCAGCAGGTGATTGTCAGTGCCGCCGAAGCAGATTTTGTAGCCGAATTTATTGAACTCCGCTTCTAGCACTTTGGCGTTCTTTTTTATTTGCTTGGCATATTCTCGAAATTCTGGCTCGAGCGCTTCCTTGAAAGCGACGGCCTTCGCCGCAATGTTATTTTCATGTGGACCGCCCTGCATGCCGGGGAAGACAGCTTTGTCAATCGCCTTGGCAAATTTTTCTTTGCACATTATCATCCCGCCACGCGGGCCGCGCAGAGTCTTGTGAGTGGTGGTCGTCACGATGTCGAAGATCGGCACCGGATTGTTCATCTCACCGCCAGCAATCAGGCCGGCGATATGCGCGATGTCGGCCATCGTCAAGGCGCCGACTTCGTCCGCGATTGCTTTGATTTTTTCGTATTCAATCTCGCGGGAATATGCTGAGTAGCCGACGAGGATTAATTTCGGCTTGTGTTCCAGCGCCATGGCGCGGAGATTATCGAGATCAATCAGGCCGTTGGCGTCTGTCTTGTAGCGGACGAAATTATAAATTTGCGCGCTGAAGGTGACGGGGTGGCCATGCGTCAGGTGTCCGCCGTGCGAGAGATCCATGCCGAGGACCGTATCGCCCGGCTTCAGAATGGCTGAGTAGGCGATCATGTTGGCTGGCGCGCCCGAGAGCGGCTGGACGTTCACGTGTTCGGCGCCAAACAGCTTCTTGGCGCGGTCGATCGCCAGTTGTTCTACTTCGTCGATAAATTCACAGCCACCATAGTAGCGTTTGCCGGGGTAGCCCTCGGAATATTTATTGGTCAGGACGGATCCGAGCGCCTCCAGCACCGCCGGACTAACAAAATTTTCAGATGGAATCATCTCGAGTCCGTCTTCTTCGCGCTGTTGTTCCTTTTTAATTGAGTTGTAGGTAGCTGGATCGAAGTTTTTTAATGTTTTTGTGTGCATATTTAGTTAAATTACGCAGATGCGCCTTGTGGCGCCGCGGATTGCGCAGATTTGGATTGCGCAGATTTTGAGTTAATAATTCTTTTTAGTTGGAGTGGTCTGATTCTAAAATTTACAACATATGCAAGTGGTAATTTGAGCGCTTCAAGATAGCGTAATGTTTGTTTGAAATGGTCGCTCGTCAGATAATCCGTTGTTTTTAATTCTAGTAGTATTTTATTTTCAATTATTATATCAGCTCTAAATTTGCCTAATTCAATTTCATTATATTTTAATGTAAATGGTACTTCGGTTTTATATTTAATTTTTTGTTGTTCTAAAACAGAGCATAGCGCCTTTGAGTAATGTTTTTCCTGAAATTTAGTCCCCAGATCGTTTTGTATCTTGAACAGAATACCTCTAATTATGTAGCCTAGATCATTTAATTTTGTATCTGCGTCATCTGCGGGCATAGCCATCTGCGTTATCAATGACCTTTTTTAAGACCTCGTTGACGTAATCAAATGGCCCGTCATCAGGAATAATTACATCAAAATGTTTCGCATATTCCTCGGCCGCCTCGGGAGTGGGTTCATTTAGAAATCCGATCTTTAGTAAATTTTGAAACGGAAATCCTTCCACCATTCCGACGTCGCCCAGATTATCGCCAAGCAGGATTACATTTGGCCGATCCTTGACGGCTTCGAAAGCCGGGAAGCTCTGGATCATAGTTTTGTCTTTGTTCATGCCGGTGATGATCGGCTCACGGAATCCGATCGCCTTGTCGTTTTCATCCCAGATGAAGGCATTACCGATAATGTGAATATTTTTCAGATGTCGGTTTTCCTGCTTCAGCCTCGCGGATATTGATTCTTCGCCGATGCCGCTGGCTGACATTATCACGAGTGGGATGTCATGTTTGTGAAGTGTGTCGATAAACTCAAGCGCGCCCGGGCGGAACTGCACGATACCCGAAGCCATCGCCTGTGCAATATCATTCTTCGATAGCCCGCTTTTCATCAGTAGATCAAAATGCGCTCGCCACCACTCGTTCATCAATTCCTTCTTTTTTTCTTTTGGAAATTTCGGATCTTTTTCAATGGCGCCGTAGTGAGCGTATAGCGCCTTGGCCTTCGCCGGATAGTCCGGCGTCAGGTAATTATGGTCACGAAGAATGGCGGTGATTGAGGGGGTGGCGACGCCGTTAACGAAGGCGAGAGTCAGAGTGCGGTCGAAATCGGCCAAGATATGAAGCTTGGCTGCTCCGCCTGCCGCCATTTTTTTGATAATTTGATCAACTTTTTGCATGTTCGCATTATACTCTCATCAAATCTTTTTCACCATATAAGTCTTCCGCAGACGATAGCCGAGGCTGCGATAATAATCGCGCACGCCGACGCCGGAGATGACATTGATTTCGGCGCAGTGATTTTTCTTCGCGATTTTTTCCGCCTCCTTCAGAAGTTTTTTGCCGAGGCCTTGGTGTTGGCTTGAGGTTTTGTCATATTTTCCGATACGGATAAGTTGGCCGTAGGTGTGAAGTTCGCGGATGAAGGCGGCGGAAGCGAGACCTCTCCCTGCCCTCTCCTCTGTGGAGGCGAGGGTCGCGTCCCTCTCTCCTTCGCAAAGGAGAGAGCCGGAGAGAGGTCTGTCACATATTCGCAACCGGCAAAAGGCGAAAACAACTTGCCGTTGTTTATCTTCAAAACTCAGAAAATATTCAGTGCCGCCACTGGCGGAGTATTGTTCGATAAATAATTTAGGGCTTAAATCGACGCGAGACCTCACCCTGCCCTCTCCTCTGTGGAGGAGAGGGGAGTGGCCGACTTCGCGACAGCGCAGACAGCGGCAGAAAGTTCCTTCCGCTTTCATTTCAGCCTGGATTACTTGGCGCAGGTTGGTTATTCTATTTCCGGTTTCGATCAGCTGGCCGGGGATGTCGCGGATTAGGCGGGAGATTCGGACGTAGTCCGGAACTTTGCTTTTGAATATTTTTAAAATTCGTACCAATTCTTCGACCGGATAAGAATGAAATTTACCAGCTTGAAACCAATCATAAAGCTCCGAACCTTTGACGACCGAGCAGGGATAAATTTTTATCATGTCAGGACGGTAAGCCGGATTATCAAAAATTTCGAGCAACATCGCGAGATCTTTCTCCGGCGTGGCGCCCGGAAGCATCGGCATCAGGTGAAAATCAACTTTGAAACCAAAATTTTTGGCGAGTCGCATGGCAGATTTAACCTGGTCGACGGTGTGGCCGCGTTTAACTAACTTCAGAATTTCCTCGTCGGTGTGTTGTACGCCAAGCTCGAGGCGAGTACAGCCCTGCTCGCGCATTTGCAATAGCGTTTTCTCGCTGATCGAATCCGGCCGCGTTTCGAGAGTGAGACCAATTATGCGATGTTTTGATTTTTCGTTAAGTTTTTGTTGCTTCTGCAATTCTTTTCTTATCTTTTCTAGCGATGCAGAACCCGGTATTTTTTTTGGCATGCCGTTGGCGGCGCGGAACGATTCCAAAATAAACCAGTGTTGATAAGCAAGCGGGTAGGAGTTCCAGGTGCCGCCCTTTATGATGAGTTCAATTTTTTCGGTTGGATGGCCATTATTTTCCAGGGCTTCGATGCGTTTGACCATCTGCTTCCAAGGGTCGAATTTGAGAGTAAGGGCGCGCGCGGCGGCCGGCTCCTCTGATAGATAGCTCTTCGGCATACGGATGTCGAGCGGGCAGTAGACGCACTTCCCGGGGCATGGATAGGGCTTCACGAGCGAAGTGATGATGGTGACGCCCGAAAGCGTCCGGACGGAGCGGCGGGTAAGTAATTTTTCGAGGCTTAAATTTCTTTTAATTCTTTTCGCCTTGAGTAATTTATGGTATGCTGTGAGCAGACTGGTTTTACTTGGTAAGGCGGACTCACCTTTATTTTTGCCAATAAAATTTCGCTTGAGCGCGCCAAACTCCGCCTCGTTTTTTGGAGGGCTTTGAATGGCGGAAAGGATAATTTTTTCTTCAACGGACATAAATTTAGTTTGTCATTTCGGTTAGTCCCCGCTCGGGCGGGGTCGGCCTCAAGGCCGGGGGTGGGTTCGACAACGTTGACCAACCCACCCCTACCCCGCCCAAGCGGGGACTGCAACTGCGTGGAATGACAACGTACAGTAAATCATTATATGGATATAGTACAGAAGACCCGCGATGACTACAATAAAATTGCGAAACACTTTTCTGGCACCAGATTCGACATTTGGCCTGAGCTAGAGCAGTTTAGATCATTTATTAAGGATGGTCAACGGATACTCGACTGGGGGTGCGGGAACGGTCGGCTACTGCTTATCATGAAAGATAAGTCGGTCCAATATTTTGGCACCGATCAGGCCGCTTCGCTGATCGCGATTGCGAGGAAAAAGTACGCGGACGAAGTAAAAAGCGGCAAAGCGAAATTTTTTAGCACCGCCTTCAAAGAAAAAAAATTTAAGCCGGAGTTTTTTGATCTGGCGTTCATGATTGCATCATTTTTTCATCTTCCCGATCAGAAAATTAGACTGAAACTATTAAAAAAAACTTACTCTGAATTAAAGCCGGGCGGACGTCTGGCCATGACAGTCTGGAACCTTGGGAGCGACTGTGCAAAAAAGAAAATGAA
>ERZ1292633.4572-Hain-H41-02um-R1-4572-length-12787-cov-4_pt1 | contig 12787 bp, 9 predicted proteins | sample MGYA00564406_ERZ1292633 | MGnify/ENA primary metagenome ERZ1292633 (study PRJEB36523, sample SAMEA6512639) | groundwater metagenome | collected 2019-01-08 | study: AquaDiva: Metagenomics assemblies of 32 groundwater samples
TTCTCCGCAATAAGCGAAGGCGTGCCGTTGCGGGTTGAAAAGCGACCCTTGATGGCGATGCACTGTTCGTTTGAGAAGAGCTTTTTAAACTCCTCATAGACTTTCGGAAAGACGACAACTTCAATGGACGAGGTAAGGTCCGCGACGCGCAGGAACGCCATCACCTCGTTTCGTTTGGTAATCACGGGTTTCGCTTCTTCAATAATGCCGCCGACAACTACCGTCATGCCGTCCTGAAACTCCTCTTTGATTTTCGCGATAGAAAACTCCCGTGTCTCCAGTATCGCGCGAAACTTATCAAGCGGATGTCCCGAGATATAGAGGCCGAGGAGCTCCTTTTCCCACGCGAGTTTTTCTTCCATCGTGGCGTGCGGCGCCTCCGCGAGCTTCAGCGAAGGCAGGGAAGACGTGTCACTCATCAAGCCGTAGAGCGAGTCTTGATTGGTCGGTCTGCGCGCGCTCTCTTTGTTGTAGTCAAGAAGCGTCTCGACATTGGCGAGCATCGCGCCTCTCTCTCCGAGCTCGTCCAGCGCGCCGCTCTTAATGAGCGCTTCAAGAGATTTTTTATTCAGGTTCCGGTCCGTGACGCGCTCCAAAAAATCCGCGACCGAGCGAAACGGCCCGTTCTTTTTCCGCTCCTCTATAATGGAGTGCGAAATCCCCTCGCCGAAGTTTTTGATGGTCATGAGGCCGAAGCGAATCTTATCCCCATTATCAAAAGGGGTGGCCGAGTCGGCGAGGACTGGGGTTGTATCTCCCCTAGAAAGGGGAGTACTGCGGTCTCCCGCCTGCGCTGAAGCGGCTTCGGCGGGCAGGTCGGCAGGAGGAGGGGTGTCAACAACCCTCTCCGCATCAGAATGCGGCACTCCCTTTGCTAAGGGAGATTTAACTACCGTGAACTGGCTATAGCTTTCATTAATTGACGGCGGCAACACGGGAATCCCCATCCGCTTGCACTCCGCGACCGTCTCGCCTATTTTTTCCACATCACCGGAGTCAGCAGTCAACACCGCGGACAGGTAAATCGCCGGAAAGTTGGCCTTCATGTACGCGGTCTGATACGCCACCTTGCCGTAGCTTGCGGCATGGGCTTTGTTGAATCCGTAGGCCGCGAAGGGCAGAATGAGCCCCCACATCCTCTCCGCCCTCTCTTTCGTCATTCCGTTTTTGACGAGGCCGGCAATAAGTTTCTCTCTCTGCGCCTCCATTTCCGCGGGAATCTTCTTGCCCATTGCCTTGCGGAGCTTGTCGGCCTCGGGCCACGAATATCCCGCGAGCTTGACGGCGATAAGCAGCACATCATCTTGATAGGTGATGACGCCATAGGAGTCTGCAAGAATGTCCCGAAGGCGCGGGTCAAGATACGCGACGAGGGCGGGAGTATGCTTGCGCGCAATGTATTGCGGAATGTTCTCCATGGGCCCGGGGCGATAGAGCGCGACCATCGCGTTGATGTCGTGAATGGAAGTCGGGCGAAGCTCTTTGAGATAGCGCGTCATGCCGGCGCCGTTTAACTGAAAGAGCCCGCCGGTTTCGCCGCGCGCGAGCATCTCAAAGGTCTTCTTATCGTCAAGCGGCGCGTTCTCTATGTCAATCTCAACTCCTTCCAGTTTCTTTGCGAGCGAGACTGCGTCCGCAAGTATGGCAAGGTTCTTAATGCCGAGAAAATCAAACTTCAGAAGCCCCACGCCTCCGTACTCGTCGGTTATGGAATACATGTCGTATTGGGTAATCAGCTTGCCGCCCTTGGGGTCAAGCTGCAGCGGCGTGTACTCAATAAGGGGCTTCGGCGCAATCACGACGCCGGCGGCGTGCACGCTTATGTGGCGCGCACACCCTTCTATTTTCTTCGCGGTCTCAATAATCGCTTTCGCGTCCGCGTCTTCCTTGTAGAGCTGGGCGAGTTCCGGCACCAGTTCCATGGCGCGAACAATGGACATGGGAAACCCCTGTGAGCCGAAGGGAATCAGCCGCGCGATGCGGTCCCCGACCGAGTATTCAAATCCTAGGGCCCGCGCGATGTCTCGCACGCTCCCGCGCGCCATCATGGTGCCGAAGGTGCCGATCTGCGCCACTTTGTCGGCGCCGTATTTTTGCTTGACATACTCAATCATCTCGTCGCGCCGGTTATCCGCAAAGTCCATGTCAATGTCAGGCGCGGACGGCCGCTCGGGATTAAGAAAGCGCTCGAACGGGAGCCGATATTCGAGCGGGTTCACATTCGTGATTCCGGCAAGATAGGTGACGAGGGAGCCCGCGACCGAGCCGCGGATGGTGGTCAACACTCCTCGCTCGTGGGCGTAACGCAAGAGGTCCGCCACGACGAGAAAGTACGGCGCGTACCCTTTGTCTTTGATGACTTTCAATTCATACGCGAGCCGCGCTTCAAGCTCCTTGGTCTTGGCGAGCTTGCGCCGCGCGAGTCCGGCGTAGGCCATTTCGCGCAGCTCTTCGTCATGCGAAATCCCGTCCTTAGCCGGGTAATCAGGGAAGACCCACTTGCCAAGTTCAAGTTCAAGATTGCACGCGTCCGCGATGCGCGCCGTGTTTTCAATCGCGTCCGGCATGTCCCCAAACAGCTCCTCCACTCGCTCCGGCGGGAGAAAGGAAAAATCAGCCTCATCGCGCTCCGCTTCTCTTTGGTCGCCCTGGGAGCTGACCAAAAGAAGCGTCTCTCGCGCTTTTTTCTCTTCAGGAAGGAGGTAGTACACTTCCTGCGAGGCGACGAGCGGCACGGCGAGTTTTCGCGCGTAGTCTCCGAGTGCGTCCATTGCCGCGCCGTGTCCTTCAATTTCCGGATGACGGCTTATCTCAAAGTAAAAACCGTCATTCGGAAAGGTTTCTCGGTACCAGCTCACCCGTTCCTGAAGCGCCTCTTCGTCCGCGCCTGCAATGAGGCGGCGGATGTCCGAGCCAAACGCGGGAGCGATGGCGATGAGGCCGCTCGCGTGCTTCGCAAGGAGCTCGCGGTCAATGCGCGGCTTGTAGTAGAATCCTTCGAGAAAAGCCGCGGTCGCGAGTCGGAGGAGGTTCTGATAGCCGTCTTTGTTTTTCGCCACGAGTATCAAGCGGTCGCGGCGATTGTCAATGCCAGCCTCCTTGTCGGCGCGCGAGCGAAGCGCGAGATACGCGTGCATCCCGAGCAAGGGCTTGACGGCGCTCTTTCTGCATTCTTTGTAGAACTCCAGCGCGCCGTAGAGGTTGCCGTTGTCGGTGAGCGCGAGAGCCGAAACTCCAAGCTCCTTTGCGCGAGAGACAAGGTCGGGAATCTTGGGCAAAGCGTTTAAGAGACTATAATGCGAGTGGACATTGAGTGGCGCATAGCGGGACATGGTGCTAGTATATACTGTATTCATTCTGTGATACAATTTCGAATACGAAATATCGAATGCCGAAAAATATCGGACATTCAATAAGAAACAAGAAGAGTTTTTTTCTTCGATTCTTTCCGGCTCGCCGTTGGTTGTTCAGTATTTTTCGATATTCGAAATGAGGTATTCTCATTCTTATGAGTGATGTTGAATTCAGCGAGGAAGAAGCCGAACGGCAGGCCTTTTCCCGCCTCGCGTCCCGCGGCGCTTCAAGCGGAGGGAGCGGGCTCGTCAAGGCGGTGATACGGTTCGGGTTCGCGCAAGACGAATCAGGCGCCACAGGCGTCCTTGCCGGCGTCGCGCTTCTCGCGGCCGTTCTTGCGTTTGTGATTTTTGCGTGGGCTTCGTCAGCGTAGCGCGAGCAGGTATGGGACGAGCGCACGGCGTCATCGGCGTGGACGAGGCGGGACGGGGTCCGCTCGCGGGGCCGCTCTGCGTCGGCGCCTGCCTCGTCCGCGCGCGCTTGAGGCGGCGCGCTCTCTTGGCGCTTCAAGGCGTGCGCGACTGCAAACAACTGACTCCCGAAAAGCGGCGCGAGTGGTTCTCCCGCATCGCGCGCGAAGCAAAACAGGGCACGCTCTCTGTTACCTCGTCATTTGTCGCGCCAAGCGTTATTGACCGCAGCGGCATGGCCTATGCGCTCCGGCTCGCGATTCGCCGCTGCCTCAACCGGCTCCTTGCCGCGCCAGGGGCTGCGCTCATACAGCTTGACGGCGGATTGCGCGCCCCTGCGCGCTACCCCTTTCAAGAAACAATTGTGGGCGGCGACGAGCGAGAGCCCCTTATCGCGGCGGCCTCCATTGTCGCGAAGGTGCGCCGCGACCGCTACATGATTCGGCTTGCCAAAAAATATCCGGCGTACGGGTTTGAGATACACAAGGGCTATGGGACGAAGCGGCACTATGAGGCCTTGCGGCGGCATGGAATCTCGGAAGCACACCGGCGAAGTTTCCTTAAGAAATTTGTTGCGCGGGAGAGCATATCGTTGTCAGATTCGTAGAGAGTTATTCGGCAGCGCAGCCCGTATCGTTTCAATTGCGTCTAGCGTAATTCGTTCCCGCCGCGCGTATCGTTGCGCGTCTTACGGTTTGGGGTTTTTGCACGCCTCGCGCCTCGCGTACCGACTCGCGCTGCGCTGCCGATAAACGTTTACCGCATCTCTCCACATACGCGCTGCGCCGCCGTACAACGGATGACGCGCGGACTAAAGTCTTTGGGTTAGCGCCTCCAGAAGTTGCTTTTTTCAGAAAGCCCCGTATAGTATGCGGTATGGTAGTCAGGATGCGCTCAACTCGTTCTCACCGCAACAACCGCCGTTCCCACTTTGCGTTGGCGGCGCCGCGCGTTTCCTCGTGCGAGAAATGCGGCGCACCGCGTCTTTCCCACAGCATCTGTATGCACTGCGGCACTTACCGCGGACGCACCGTCATTGATGTGCAGAAGCGGATTGAGAAGAAGCTCAAGAAGCAGAAAGAGCGCGAAAAAGTCTCGCGCTAATATCGAATACCAAATTTCGAATTTCGAAAAATATTGAATATGTAATCTTTAAGGATTGAGTATCTTTCGAGATTCGATATTCGAAATTAGGTATTGCCATTCATGGCTAATCGGCACCTTGCAAGGTCAATTGTCCTTCAGACCCTCTACGAGTGGGATTTTCGAAAGCTCTCCAAAAAAGGGGCGGCGGATGTTTTGAGCCGCAACATTGCCGAGTTTGCGCCTGGGCTTACGGAGACCGCGTTTCTTGAGGAGCTTCTCAAAAACATTCTTGCAAAGCAAGCGGATATAGACCGCATCATTGAAAAGGCCGCGCCGGACTGGCCGATTGAGAAGATTTCGACCGTTGACCGAAATGTTCTGCGCCTCGGATTGTATGAGCTTCTCTTTGCCGACAAGCAGGAGGTGCCTGCCAAAGTCGCGATTAACGAAGCCATTGAGCTTGCCAAGACCTTCGGGGGGGAGCGGAGCGGCAAGTTCGTGAACGGCGTTCTGGGCTCGGTCTATAAGGAACTTGGCGAACCGGGGAAGGACGCCGCGCCGCGCAAGAAAGGAATCCCCTACGAGAAGATGCCGGTGAAGCGTCTCGGCGGCGCAGTGGTCTATGCGCGCGACGGAAAAGAGGTGTATGTGGCGCTCGTCCACGACATCTTCGGCCACTGGACGCTTTCCAAAGGCAAAATCGGGGACAACGAAAGCATTGCCGGTGAGACTGATGAAGATGGCACCATTCGCGAGATAAAAGAAGAGATAGGGCTTGATATCGTTATCAAGGCAGAACTTGGGAAGAACGAGTATATCGCGTCGGACCCTGAAAAAGGGAAACTGCGGAAGCAGGTTCACTATTTTCTCGCTGAATCAAAATTTGTTCCGTTGACGCTTGAAAAGAAGGGCGGCCTTGACGACGCAAAGTGGTTTCGGCTCAAAGACATCGTGAACCTCAACTTCTACGAAGATATACTGCCGATTGTGACGAAAGCCGTTAATTTATTACTTAAGAAGTAACACGACACTAATGACACGAATCTAAAGAACGAATTACACGAATAGAATACAACTTCTGGATTTTATTCGTGTCATTCGAGTCTTCTATTTGTACATTCGTGTCGCGTGCGATAGCTATGGACTTCACCACATTTGAGAAACATATTGGGATTACATTTTCCAGTAAGGACCTCCTCCGTACTGCCTTCACCCACCGTTCCTATCTGAACGAAAATCGGCGAAGCGGCATGGAGCACAACGAACGGCTTGAGTTTTTGGGCGACGCGGTACTGGAGCTTATCGTTACCGAATATCTCTACGAGAAGTACCCCGACAAGACCGAGGGGGACTTGACCTCGTATCGTTCGGCGCTCGTCAATGCCACGACGCTCTCGGGCGTCGCGGAGGGGCTTGGCATGAATGACTGTCTGCTGCTCTCGCGCGGCGAAGCCAAGGATACCGGCAGAGCGCGGCAGGTGATTTTGGCAAATACCATTGAGGCATTCATCGGGGCGCTCTATCTTGACCAGGGGTATGCAGCGGCGAAACATTTTGTCTCCGCGCACCTTTTTACGCTGACTGACGAGATTGTTCGCAAGCGCATCTGGCTGGACGCCAAAAGCCACTTTCAGGAAAAAGCGCAAGAGATTGTCGGCGTTACTCCGAGCTACGAAACCGTCAAGGAGACTGGTCCCGACCACGACAAACATTTTACGGTCGCGGTCTTTTTGGCCCGTGAACGCGTCGCGGAAGGGGAAGGGAAGTCAAAGCAGGAAGCGGAACAGCAGGCGGCGAAGGCCGGTTTGGAAGTAAAAGGCTGGGAATAATCATTACAACTTCCCATACTGGCGTTGTCAATTATACCAAGTAATACCGAACGACATTACTTGGTATAATTGCGGCATGAGTGAGCGGCTGAAAGTAAGAAAGAAAAAGAAAATAGGGAAACGAATGTATAGTCCGGCAAAGATGAAGATTCTTCTTCTGTTGCAGGCCGGAGTTGCGCTTTCTTTTGCCGGCTCAACACTCGGGAAACAATTTCGGATTCTGGGTGAGCTTGCAGATGCATGGAAAGATGTCGACCGACAGTACTTGTGTCGAATCGTCCGCGAGTTTATGTATGACCGACTTGTTTCTATGACGGAGAGCGGCGACGGTACGATGACAGCCGTCCTGACCGAAAAGGGAAAGAAGCGAGCGATCACTTTCAACTTTGGCCGAATGAAAATCAGAACCCCTGCAGTTTGGGATGGGCTGTGGCGCATTGTGATTTTTGACATTCCGGAGAAATACAAGTGGGCGCGCCTCGCGTTGCGTGACAAACTCCTCAACCTCGGTTCCTTCAATGTCAAAAATCGGTCTACATTCACCCGTTTCCGTGCGAAGACGAAGTTGAATTCATCTCACAGTTTTTTGAGGTAGGACGCTATGTTCGGTACGGAACGCTCTCGCGTATCACCAATGAAGCAGAACTTTTGTTATACTTTAACCTCAAAAAACCATCATCTTAGCAATTGCTAGTCGTTACAATTATACCAAGTAATGCCGATCGGCGTCACTTGGTATAATTGGAGAAGTTGCAATGGGAAGGGAAGTGTGGTAGGGTTGGGAGCGGGAAAGAAGGGAGCGGCGGCGCGCGTCTGCGCGCGCCGCAGAGGGACGAGCCCGAATCCGCCTCTGGCGGAAACGGACAAGCCCAAGCGGAGACGGTGTGTAGCCGTTTTCCGCAAGTAGTTCATCACAACAAAACGGGCCGTAGTAAGCCCTTCCCAAAAGGATAAATTATGATTAAGAAATATAGCGTCGCACTAAGTCAGCAGCTTCAGAAAAAAATGGGGGTCGAGAGCATCAATGGAAATGTTTCCGGCGTACAAAGGATAATACCACACATCGTTAGCTGGATAAACGATTTTCATTGCGGCAGACGAAATTCTTGGCCTTTTTTGGGAGAGTCGGATCTTGAAATATGGAGAAAGGAAACAAGAGAAGTTCGGGCGCTACTTTTCGCGAATAGAGGGTTGCTCATTGCGCCAGTCCGTTTGTCGATCTACATACAATCAGAAGAGGATAATAGAAGTCTTGTGACTGGCTTTACGGTGAAAGTGTCTGTATTCGGAAGGAACGATAGGAAACTGTTATCTTTTTGTGTTTCGCATGACGCGTATCTCTACAGTTCGTGTGCTCTGTGTGAGTAACACCACACTCAATTTCAGCATGGCGCTTCCTGTTTCGTTCAGGGGCGCTTTTTTATTCGGGAAAGAGAGATGTTATGATAAGGAAGTTGTTTTTTCGTGTCATGCAAATTAAAATCCCTCCCCGCCTCACTTTTGTCTGCAAAAGTGAGGCGGGTGCTCCCTTTAGGAAAGGGAGAATCACCCTGCCTTAATTTTTTCCTCTCTCCCACCACCCTGTCTCGCAGACTCAACACCCCTCCTCGGGCAGGAGGGGAGGGGGAGGAGGGACATACCATCCATGTACCTAAAGTCTTTGGAACTCACGGGATTCAAGTCGTTTGCCAAAAAAACGACGCTTGAGTTTGCGACGCCGATTACGGCGATTGTGGGGCCGAATGGAAGCGGTAAGAGTAACATTGCCGAGGCATTCCGTTTTGTACTCGGCGAGCAGTCAATCAAGAGCATGCGCGGCAAGCGCACCGAGGATTTAATCTGGAACGGCTCTCCGGAGATGAGCCGCTGCGGCCGTGCGGCGGTGAAGCTCCTTTTTGACAATTCGCCCCGCCATGTTCCGCGCCGCGCGGAACATGGCGGGGCAGGACGCCTCTTCAACATTGACTTTGACGAAGTAACGCTCGAGCGCGTGATTTATCGCGATGCGGGGAGCGAGTATCTCTTAAACGGCTCGCAGGTACGATTGCGCGACATCGTGGAGCTTCTCTCCGGCGCGCATATCGGCGCGTCAGGGCATCACATCATCTCACAGGGCGAGGCGGACAGGATTCTCAACGCCACCATGCGGGAGCGGCGCGAGATGATAGAGGACGCGCTCGGACTCAAAATCTATCAGTGGAAGCGCGAGGAATCGGAGCGCAAGCTTGAAAAGACCGAAGAGAACATGAAACAGGTCGAAAGTCTGCGGCGCGAAATCGCTCCGCATATTTCGTTTCTTAAAAAGCAGGTGGAAAGAATAGAGAAAACAAAACAACTCAAAGAAGAATTACGCGAGCTGTACGGAGAGTACTTGAGGCGCGAACATGCCTATATTACTCTCTCAAAACGAAGAATTGCAGAGGAGGAGCGAGGGCCCAAGCAGGAACTTGTCGAGCTCGAGCGCCAGCTTTCCGCTTCGAAGAAGATTCTCGAAGAAACGCGTGGGAAAGACGCCAAAACCAAGGCAGTCATCGCGGTCGGACAGAAACTAAACGGCCTGCGCAAAGAACGCGAGACGCTCTCCAGAGAAATCGGCCGTCTTGAGGGCGAAATCGCGGGAGCCCTACGGTTGCAGAGAATAAACGGCGCGGTGCAGTTGGATAGCGTGGTCATCCCACTTTCCGAGGTAGAAGGATTGGTGCGCCAAATAGATGCGGTGTCCGTTGATGAAGACGAGCGTGATGCCGATGTTCTTATCGTCACGATAGGGCGTATCAAGGAGGCCCTACACGCTTTTCTTGAACGGTATCGAAGCAAAAAGCATCACGATACTGACGAGATGACGAAAGAGATTGCCGCGCTTACGGGAAAGAAAGAAGAGTTTGAGCGCAAGCTCTCCGAAGTTCAGGAGGCGGAAAGGGCCGCGCAGCGCGAGGAACAGTCGCTTCGCGCGGAAATTGATAAAGAAAAAGACTCCAGCCGTGATGCGGAAAAAGAAGTGTTTCGTGTCATGGCGATACAGAACGAACTGCACGGTATCCTTAACTCGCTTCGGGTCCGCAGGCACGAAGCAGAGCATCTGGAAACCGATTTCAAGCGGGAACTTACCGAGGGAGCACTCTTGGTGGGGCGGGAGATATTGGAATATGAAAATGTGGAAGTGAAGGATGAAAACGGACAAGCCCTACACCCTCAAGCGATGACGCTTGAGGGTCGGGCAATGCAAGAAGAGCGGCGTCGAAAGGTGGAGAAGCTCAAAATCCGCATTGAGGACACAGGGGGCGGAAGCGGCGCGGAGATGCTGAAAGAATTTGAAGAAGCAAACGAGCGTGATCAGTTTCTCGCGCGCGAGCTTGCCGATTTGGAAAAAAGCGCTGAGACACTCCGGGAGCTTATTGTTGAACTCGCGCAAAAGCTTGATGCAGAGTTCAGCGGTGGCATTGAGAAAATCAATCAGGAATTCCAGGAATTCTTTACGATCCTTTTCGGCGGCGGTACGGCGAAACTCGTGCTGACGAAGCCGAAGAAGAGGGTACGGCGGGAAGTTGATGAACTCCTCGCGAGCGAGGAGGGCGTCTCCGTACCTGAAGAGGCGGAGGTGGAAACTGGCATTGATATTGAAGTGAATCTGCCGCGCAAGAAAATCAAGGGGCTCATGATGCTCTCCGGCGGCGAGCGCGCGCTTACCTCGATCGCGCTTCTCTTTGCCATGTCGCAGGTGAATCCGCCGCCGTTTCTGGTTCTTGACGAGACCGATGCGGCGCTCGATGAAGCCAATTCCAGAAAATATGGCGATATGGTGGAGAATCTCTCAAAACAATCGCAACTTATACTTATCACGCATAACCGCGAGACCATGTCGCGCGCCGGTGTCATCTACGGCGTGACGATGGACAAGAGCGGCGTGTCAAAATTGTTATCAATCGCGTTCGACGAAGCAGTGGCAGTGGCGAAATAGATTTAGGATGTAAGATTTAAGAATAAGAAAAAGCCGCACGGGTGTGCGGCTCTTGAAAACTGAAAGAACGGGTGTCAGCCAAACTCAGTGATGGAACTCGTTTAGCCATGAGGTCGCAGATTTCCACAATTTCTCGCGGATGTCGCGAAGTTTAGCGAGCACACAATAGCCAGCAATTTCTGTCCTGGTCGCCGGGCGGAATGCGGCTACATCAAATGCTCCTACGGCGCAACTAACATTTACAAGGCGGCGTGAAGGTGGGTCGTCATCTTGAAAGACATGCGTGGCACAAACGGGCTTCTTGAAGTGGAGGAGCACTATCTCTGTGCGCACATATCTTGAGACACTTCTGATTGGCCACGATTGGCTGAGTTTAGGCATCACAACCATTCCGGGAGTAATCACTTGTTTTTTCATTTGCTCTAAGATTGTTTGGACACATGTTGATTTTTCTTATTCGTATAACCGCTGATGGTTTCCTTTTGTTTCAGACTAACTAATAACCCAACGTCCTGTACGAGCTCAGTTTATTAGTGCGGCGCATACTGTATGTTGCTTATGCGCAGTACATTGACACCCTGTCTATAATTGTGTAGTGTCTTTTTAGTTTTGGTTTTCACAAAACAGCGCCTGCGATACGGCAGCTGCATAGTTATTCACGGAAAGGACAGTTATGAAGAACACATCTCTCATCAACACCACAGATGCTGGTACGATTAAGCGGATTGCCGCTCTTGGTCAAAAGCTAACCGCAATCCTGCCGTTCATTCTGACGCCCAACCTGCTGGAGCATTGCGAGCGCTCGCCCAATGACTTCGTCAGCGCGGTCGGCGCAGGTCTCGAGCGCCTTGGCGAAAGAGTTGAGCGTGTTTCCAAAGCTACGAGTTATATTGAAGCACACAGTTCAAAAGCATTGTCTTTAGGGCAGGTCGCCAAAGAGATGGGCCTAAACGATACCTACTTCTGTAAGTTGTTCAAGAAAGAGATAGGATTCAACTTTACCTATTTCGTTTCGCGCGTCCGAATTGAAAAAGCAAAGATTCTTCTGCTTAGTTCAGAATCGAAGGTAAGCGTGATATCCCGGGAAGTCGGCTTCACGTCGTTAACCCATTTCAATCGTACCTTTAAAAAACTCGTCGGCACCTCACCTACCGAATACCGCAAGGTTGAAAAAGCAAAGAATCTTTTACTCAATGCGCACTTCGGGATTCAGGCGATATCGGAGAATGTTGGTTTTACCTCGTTGACGCACTTTGGCCAGATTTTCAAAAAACTGGTTGGTACCTCACCTGCCGAATATCGCAGGGGAGCGCTTCCGCCAGTCGGGCAAGAGAAAACCCAAGTTGTTCCTGTCTGACTTCCTTTTTCGATTTCATCAAGGGCCGGGTACGCACTTGGCCTTTTTTCTTGCACGGAATTGCACAACCCCCACTCCGATGAGAATCGGAGCACCCCCTTTATTAAGGGGGATTACACTAGCCGGTAGTCCAAAGTCTTTCGTTCGAGGTCAGCGCCGGCTACTTTGAACCGCACGCGAGCGCCGAGCGTGTACGTCTTTTTCGTCCGCTCTCCCACGATTCGGTAGTTTTTCTCGTCAAGCACATAGTAATCGTCACCAATCGTGCGAAGCGCCACCATGCCCTCCGCCTTCGTCTCTTTTTCCTCTACATAGATACCCCATTCAGTGACGCCGGAGATAATGCCTTCATACTCGCGCCCGATGCGCTCCTGCATATACTCCACTTGCTTGAGCTTTATTGACTCGCGCTCGGCTTCCGCGGCGGCAATCTCTTTTTGCGTTGCGTCGTCGGCCATCCGCTCCAATTGCGCCAACTTGTTCAAATCAAACTTGTGTCGCTCCAAAATGGAGAAAAGCGAACGGTGCACCAGAAGGTCGGGGTAGCGCCTGATGGGGGAGGTGAAGTGCGTGTAGTATTCAAACGCCAAGCCAAAATGCCCGATGTTTGCGGTTGAGTACACTGCCTTTGCCATGCTCCGAATTGCCGCGGTTTTGATGAGCGACTCTTCCGCTTCGCCCTCTATTCTTTTGAAGAGCGCCTGTAAGTCTTTCCCTGAAATCCTTCCGTGCGGGCCAATCGGCACATCGTGCCCGAGCGCGCGCACAAAGACGCGCAGCCGCTCAAGCTTCT
>ERZ1292633.4573-Hain-H41-02um-R1-4573-length-12786-cov-6_pt1 | contig 12786 bp, 7 predicted proteins | sample MGYA00564406_ERZ1292633 | MGnify/ENA primary metagenome ERZ1292633 (study PRJEB36523, sample SAMEA6512639) | groundwater metagenome | collected 2019-01-08 | study: AquaDiva: Metagenomics assemblies of 32 groundwater samples
ACCACGCGGATCTTGTTGTTGCCAGCGTCGGCGACGAAAAGATCCCCGGGCAGCGACGCATCATCCGCTCGAGATAGAAAGACGCAATCCTTCGGGGCTTTGAACCGCGCGGTCGCCAATAAGGAATCCGTTGCGCTGGAGCCCAAGCTATAGCTGGCGCCGGCATGAGCACTGACGATTCCGGTACTAAGCTCTAATTTTTTCAGCTTGTTGTTGCCCGTGTCGACAATGACCAGCGTGTCTGCCCCGTCGTGGCAAACACCCTCCGGGTTCTTCAGTCGCGCGGAGGGCCCTATCGCATCGCCACTGACGCCGATGGCCCCCACCACGGTCGTCAGGATGCCGCTCGATAAGTTAAACATTCGGACCACGTGGTTGACGGGGTCCGCGAAGTAGAGTCCGGCGTCGTTCACCAATGCGCCACGGGCAGGCGAAAAAGTTCCACCGCCAGCGAACGTTGTCAGTTGCGCCACCGCAGTCGGCAGCGACACGACGAGGAAGCACATGAGCAGGGCGTAAAAGAGGGCGTCGCCCATCGTTGCAACCGCAGAGACTGCGATTCGAGAGCCGGCCATGATGATGGGCTTTGCCAGAAGAGCGAAGTTGATGTTTCGGGGGGTTGAATCAGGGCGGGGCGACGGAAGTATCTTTTTTGTTTGCCTCGCCACGGAATAGAAAAACTGCTTTCAAAACAGAAAAATGGAAGAGACAGAGATAAAGAAACTGATGTTTGAGCGGGATGTTGATAGGGGCGGGCAATTGACAACATGGAGCCATTTGGTTTTCGATCGTCGCAGTCAAAAACGGGGAGGTGTGGGTGGGTTTGTGTCGCTCGCTCGAACAAACGAATCGAGGAAGACGGAGGGAGTGGTCGCCCATTCGCATCCCATCACCTAGAATACACACATCACAATATCCACAAGGGATCGATCGATAGCTCGGGTTTGGGTCTGAAAGTTTTCGAACGCAGCAACGAATATCCTCCTCTCTGTCCTTTGGGTCACCACCTGCCGATCCCTCGCTGCGTGAGCCAAAGCCCAACGCCGTGACTACCTCCGTGCTGGCGGAAGAGGTACATGCCGAGACGAGTCAGGGTGGTGGGCGCCGGTGGGCGGCGTCCGTCCCCGGCGCACGACCGCGGATGAGCGGTCCGCGGCTCCGCCGGTTGCCACTTCACTGGCAGTTGAGCGCGCGGTCACGGCGCCGGATCGAGGCGTGGGGCTCCCATGACTGGCAGCGAGCGCGCCGCTGCGGGTGGGTGGATCTGCGACGGAGTCGGTGGCTCGTTGGTGTGCCGGTGGAAATGTAAGCAGTTCCAAATGTCGTCCGCTCGTTCGGTACCTAGACGGAGGTGAAGCGGAGTCATCGTCTTCTCTCGTGGGGGCGACCGAACCCTCGACACGATCGCCAGGCTGAGCAGAATTGTCCCTCGAGCGTGATTCACAAGTCGCCGCGTCCGAGCGGTGTGGCGGCGAGGCAACGTGGTGGTGATGGTCGCTTTCGGCCGTGATCACGTAGGTGCGACGAGGAAGATGCACGTCTCGCCAGGACGGTCGACGATCGCCGTCAGGCTGGAATTGAATCACGGCCGCGCCAAGATGCTGAAGTTCCGCCACCGTGAAAAGGTTTGAAATCACCCATCGGGTGCCTTCGCGTGCGGACACGACTTCTTGGGCGACATCGTCGATGCGGCGGATCGCTTCCACGCGGGAGGCTTGCCGTTCGTTCGCAAGGCGACGGTGTAGATCCAGCACCTTGATCGTCGCGCTGGCGATTTTAAAGAGTTCGAGAAGCGCCTTCACGAGCGTCGGTCGGGTCTCAAACATGTAACTCAACGCCCTGAGCTTCGCGGCCAACGCCGTCGATTCGACGAGCAGCGCTGAGTTCGTTTCGCGAAGCTGTTCGTTAATGCTCGACATTTCCGCCCACTGCGCTTCGCGCTGGTTCCAGTACTCCAGCGCGGCCTTGACGTTGGCGAGCAAGCGGGCCTGGCTGCCGGCGCCGGGTTGCAGCGTAGGTGGCGCCTTGTTGTTGCTGTTGGAGGCGGCAGATTCCACAGAGGCGGCGGCGGCGCTTTCCAACGCGTGAACAATCGCATCGGGTGTGGATCCGAGGTCTCGGACGAAGCTGCCGTGGTGCTCGGACATCTTGTGCTCCAGTCGCTGTAGCTTGGTCAACAGTCGGCGCTGCGCGTCAGGTCCGCCGATGCCAGCCAGTCGCCGATTCATGTCGTCCTCCAGCTGACCCACGAGCGCTTTCAGCCGCTCGGCTTCCTTGCGCTGCTCGGCGTCTATTTTGGCGCGGTGGTCAGCGGCGGCTTCGCGCATCCGGAGGAGCTCCGCGGCTTTCGCCCGGCGGTAGTCGCCCACCACCGTGCGCTCGTAAAGCCACGCTTCGCGTTCGGTTGACGTCGCGCCCGAGAGCAGCTGGCTCTCTTGTTCGTCCGAAGCGTCAAAGTCACTAGTACAGGTCGGGTTACCATTAGGGACGCGACTTGTGTTGGACGGTTGGGGCTTATCGAGCTCGGATTCCATCGTAGGAGCCGCTCCCGCTTGCTCTCTAGTAGGAGGAGGAGGACGACGACGGAGGGCGCCACCGGAGCGGTGCTCATGTCCGATTGCCTCCCAGAGTTGCATTCGCCGATGCGTCAGGGCTGTTTCCGCGTCCTTGAGTTCCTGCAGCAGCCGGCCAAAGGGGGCCGAGTCTCCGTCGCCGCGATCGAACCGAGTCGTCGTCCCCGCCACGGCACTCACCGGTGGCCCGGAGGCCTTGGCGGATGCCGCGACGTGGTCGGAAGGCACGAGCGAGTCGAAGCGTCGTTGTGCGACGATGGCAACATCGGTGAGGGTTTTGACGCGCTCCTGCCAAAACTGAGACGCGTCGCGCAACGCCGTCGCCTTCGCGCCAAGTTCCGTTTGAAGTCCTTCCCGGAGTTCCTTTTCGCGTTTGTATTTCGAGGCCATCTCTGCGTTTACCGCGCGTTGCTCATCGAGTTGCCGGGCCGAGAGAGCGACGTCCCCTTGGTGCTGGCGGTCGCGCTCGATCGACAGCGCCGTGAAGCTTTCCACCTGGCGACGTAGGGCATCCCGCTCGGCGACGGCGCCATCGCGCTCGGCGATTGCCGTTTGCAGCAACTGCCGCGCGACTCGATGTCGTTCCCGCGACCCGATGTCGAATTCGTCGTTCTGGAGACGTTCCACGTCCCAGCGAGATTGCCACTCCGACCCGATCAACATGTCGCCATGCAATAATCGGGCGAACTCATCCAGGACGAGGTGGCACACGGCGGCGTCGTGCTGGCTTTCGAGCAAACGGTACGATGCGTCCGAACACTCTGAATCCAGCAGAGACTGTGTTCCAACGTGGTGCTGCGGAGATGAGGAGCTGAGATCGGTGACCGTCGTCGTCGTGTTGGTGTCGGTTTGGCGCTCTGCTCGATCGGTCGACGTCGTGTCCACCATTGTAGTATCGCGTGGACCATCGAAGCGCAGTCGCGACGTCGTGTCCGCCCCACTCGCTGACGTCTCGTCAGTGTTCGCGTCGCATCGCTGCGTCTCGTCCGCGTCGGCTACGGTGGACGGTGGTGCCGGCGCCGCAGAGGCTTTGTCAATTATCTCTTGCAACTGCTCGATGTCGCGTTTGAGTGTCTCGTTCTCCTGACGAAGTGCTGCGATGAGGTCATGAGCGTCGGCTAGCTGACGGCGCTGTTGACCGCTATCGGCATCTTGTGGATGCGGAGCCGCTGTCGGCGGCGCTGCGGGAGAGCCGTCGTTATCGGTGGCCGTGGCAGCAGGATCGCGTGAAACGGAAGGCTGCGCGTGGTGTTGTGAACGCCGCGCAGCCTCGTGGAGTTGGTGCACGGCGTCATCGCGTGCGGCCTCTGCCTCGCGTAGCTTACAAGTCAACTCTTCTACCTCGCGCGAGCTGGCGGCTAATTTGTCCAAAGTGGCGTCGCGGGCGGCCTCCGCCTCGAGCAGTTTACACATTAGGTCCTCGAGTGCCGTGGTTCGACCATTCGACTCGCGTTCTGGGGAAGGCCTGGAGGCGCAGTCCTCAGGCGGTCGAGCGAGGAGATCAGCGTTCGCTGCTACCGGTGCCTGCATTGTTCGTTGAAGATCGTTCTTCGCGGCGTCGAGTTCTTCCTGCAGTTTGGCACAGCGATCGTTTGTACGAGAGGCATCCGCCACGGCTAAATCACGAGACGCGTTTGCCACATTTCGTGCATCGATCGCGTCGGCGAGCTGGCGTTCGAGCTGGGCCACCCGCTGACGATAATCGTCGCGCAGTCTGTCGATCTCGTCGTGCTTATGAGGATTCGTGCCGTCGACTTGTTCCGTGTGTGCGGGTGGTGTTGTATCGGTCTTCGCAGCGTCGTTTGGTTCACTCTCTCGCTGCGCCATCGAGCAACTGCGCTCACGATGCGTCGAATCGTCGGGTCCTACCTGACCACCGGGTTGGTTTGTGTCGGGAGAGGCTTGCTGCGGCGGCGGCCTTCGAGCCGTTTCGAACTCCTGGCGAGTCCGTTCCAACTCGTCTCGCGTGGAGTTCAAGTCCATGGCAGACCGTTCGAGTTCGTTTCGCGCTGCTATTAATGCTTGATCAACGCGCTGCCGCTCCTCGGCCTCCTCTTCGCTTTTCTTGCGTCGTTCCGTTAACTGATTGTCAGATTCGGTCCTCGCTGCCTGAAGATCTCGAGCGGCATTGTCCAGCGCAAGGCGAAGGGATCCGATTTCACGTTGAGCGTCGCGACAATCGGCCTCTGCCTGAGACAGGTCGCTGTGACTTTTCTTGCCGTCGCTGATCGCATGGTCCAGGTCCGCGCTGACGCGAAGCAGCTGAGCATTCAAACTTTCAACCTCACGATCGAGACTTTCGATTCGTTCGCGAGCCTGCGCTAGTTCCGCGGAGCGGGCCGCGAGCGTCCTCGTGGATTCATCCGACGAGTTCGCCAAGTCGCTCCGAGCGGCGTCTAGGTGGTTCGCCGCCTCGACGGCCACTCGCTGAAGCCGATGCACCTCACCCACGAGAACGATGATCCTTCGATCGTTTTCGCAAAGCTCCTCAAGGCGTTTCGCCTCTATCTGAGCGGCGTGTTCAATCGCCGCACTTTGCGCTGTCGCCAACGAATCCAGCGCTGCCATGGCCGCAGCGTCTAACTCGACGTTTCGTGAGCGAAGTTGATCGGCGTCTGCGATTGAGGCGCGGAGGCAGCGCAGAGTGTCTTGCAGCTGCGACCGCGTCATGCGCCACTGCTCTCGATGCCGGTGACCAAGATCAGCTAGCGCCTTGCACAGCTCGACCCACCACGAGGACGCTGTCAATGCCCAAGTCGCGGTCGTGGCGTCGACGGCAGATAGATTGCGAGTGACCAAGTCGAGCTGCCTGCCACACAAGGGATACATCGCTTCGCTCACCAACGGCGCGGTGGTGAGGGCGGAAGACCGCTCAACCACATCGCTCGTCGTCCAGTCCCACTTCAGTTTGCTGTCGGCGGGAGCACCAGCCTGCCTTGCTCCAGGGGGCAAGCGCTCCGCGCCAGTGAGTGCGGCCAGCCACTGTCTTGGGTCATCCCGGCGATCCACCAGCTTTTCCCATGGGCCACGTGGACTCACGTCTTCGTCGAGAGGCTCGCCAAAGGCTGGGTGCAGCAGGGCGCCCAGCAGCGTCGGCCCTGTGAGGTAGTTGAGCCGCTCCGTGATTGGCTCAACGTCATCGTCGTGTCGTTGGGCGTCGGAACGCGACAATGGCTCGGTGGTATCGACGCTGGGACATGTCGGGCCGTCAGCCGGCGAGGAGTCCTCCTCTTTCGCGTTTAGGACGATGTGTCGTCGAATCGCGTCCGTTAGTTGACGCACGTCAAAGGGGATCTGGTCGAACCGCGGTGGAGCAAGCGAGACGGGAGGGGCGGGGTCCAAGGAGGAGGCCGCGGCTGTGGCGGGAGAACCTTCCGCCCCCCAAGGCAACAGGAGCGTCTTGACCCAGTGGTTTTCCAGCCACGATCGACGAGACGCGACTAGAGCGGCCATCCGCGTCGACATGGAGGACACGTCGTTCACGAGCTGCCGGACGACGTCCACAGCATCACTCGCGAGGTCAATCAGACCATCACTAGCGGTGGACGGTGGCACACTGGTAGGAGCTAAAATGTCGCTGAGTGAGAGATCTGCTTGGCATGTCGCAAGGGTGCGGCTGAGCGAGCGAATCGCGGCATCTTGTCGCGCGGAGGTAGCCTCGAGACGATCCAACTTTTCCTTCGCGAACTGCTGCGCGAGGAGGTCGGCCTCGACGAGTGCCTGCAATGCAGATGCGCCAGTGCTGTCGTCATTTCCGATTGCGTCCACGGCCACGAGACGGTTGAACAAGCTCACGACGTGGGCCTCCTCGCTGGCAGTCGTCATGGTGACCGCCGTGCCGTCATCGGACTCAGTTGGTGGTCCCTTTTTTGTGACGACGATCCTCACTCGGAATGCCCAGGGTGAGTCCTCTTCCGCCGGTAAGTCGTTCTCTGCCATGCTCGAACAGCGCCACTCCTTCTCCTCCTCGGAATCGTTGTGGGTCGTCGCGGTAGCGTCGACGCCGACCGTAGGCTGCTGGCGACCGCGAAGGAGCGTGGCCAGCTCGCCGTCAGTCGCGTGACGCAACGACACCCGGCAGGAAGCGTACCGATTCGATGCGGAGAGCATGGCTGTTGTTGCTGGCTGCGGCCCCACGAGGCCCTCGTCGGCGTGCGGGCTGATGGCGTGACGAGGCGCTTCCACGTCGCACGTCACGTGCCCGTACTGACGAAGCAGCTCGTTCACTTCATGGGGAGCCGCCCGCCAGCGGAGCAGCGCGAAACGTGCCTTTGCGACCGCAAGGGTGATCCTCCGGTCCGCGTCGCCATCATCGTGGTCGTGAGCTAGCGGCTGCCTGCGACGACACCGGAGAGCGTCCAGGAGATTGGCTAACGTCGCGGTCGCAGCTACCACCGTCAGTTTTGGATCGAGCCTTTGCGCAGCTGCAGTGGGGCTGGCGGAACGGCGCTGACCCGATAAACGAAGTCGACTCAGCACCGGAACATCGGCGACATCTTCAGACGGCGGCAACGCGACGAGTCGGGATGGCTCCTCGACGGGAAGCGGCTGTGGGTCGAGCAGTCGATTGATGGCTGCGATTTCCTTCGGATTCCACGACACGTAGGGCGCAAGTTCACCCAACGTCACGCTCCACGTCGAAAGACATAGCAAGTCGGTTGCCGCGGAGGCGCTATCATGCAAGGGTTTGGGGGACCACCAAGCCACCGATGAAGCCGCGGTGACGGAGAGCCATCCCGCCGCGGTCGTAGGCGGCTCTCGCTGACAGTGCGCATCGCAGCGGTCAAGGCACCGGCGCAGTACGGCGAGCCCGGCCGTGACGGTCGCATCAACGTTGCTGTGGGACACATGGGCCTTGTCGGCCGTGGTCGTCCTCGCGTCTTGGGGTCCCCCTTGGCCGATTCCTTCGACGCAGGCAGCGAGACGTTGCAGGAACCGATTCGACTCCCGCCGCAAACGGTCGTGCAACTGCTCGATACCCTCGAGGCCGTCAACGGCATTTTCCGATCGAAAGACGGTCCGGAGGAGGTTGACGGCCTCTCGCTCCTCGCGCGAGGCACTCTGGTCCTCGGAGAACACCCGACGCATTTGCGACACTTCCATGGCGAGACCCTCTTCGCGTTTTTGCGCGTCGGCGAGACTCGCTTTAAGCTGCGCCACTTCAGCCTCCAGTTCTCGCAAACGTTCTCCGTCCGCGGCCGCGCTCCTGCTGGTTGCCTCCTCGCGAAGCAACGCTCCGCTGAGCTGCGAAGACGACTGCTGAAGGGCCTGTTGCAGCATCGCGTTGCGCCGTGTAAGGGCGTGGACGTCATCCTCAAGCTGCGCGGCGGTTGAGTCCTTGGCGGCGCGCAGCACGCTACTGAAGAGGGACTCGGCGTCCCACATGTTTATGGTTCCTTCGGCGCCGCAAGTCCAGACTCGCGAAATGACGGACTGGTGCACCACCGACATGGCGGTCACGTGGGCGGCGTGAGATTGAAATTGACCCTCCAGTTCGAACGTCATGGCGTTCCAGACAAACACGGTGCCCAGGCTGCACGTCCATATCTTGTGCCCGAGACTCGTTACGAGAGACACGGCGGACGTGTGAGGCTCGCGAATGACGTGGACGCAGGCGGAGTTTCGGAGGCGCTGAACTCCCGCGTCGAGGGCAGGTTCCGCCACCGCAGCGGCGCCTTGCTGCTCCGAACCGGCGGCATGACCGTGCGGCGTCATGCGCCACACCCGGACGGTGCCGTCCTCGCCCCCGCTCCACACGTAGCCTAACGCCCCCGCCAGCGCGCGAATCGTCCCCCGGTGGCCCGTGAAGCTTCGCAATAGGCGACCCTCCACTCGCGGGGTGCGAACCGAGGGTGAGGCGCCCCAACCGCCCGGCAGCGTCGTCCCTCCCACGCAGTGCGTGAGCTCCCACTCGAGCACACTGCCGTCGTCACCGCCGGAGTACAGCCTCTGGTGCCCCACGCACAACAGTGACTTAACGGCCGCTTTGTGCCCAGCTAGGATGCCGATGCGTTCGCACGTCAGGCCGTTCCAAATATTCACGATGAAGTCGGCGCTGCCACTGAAGCAGATGTGATGCGACAGAAGCAACGGAGGAACCCCGCCGACGGGGGTGTCCAAGAAGTCGTCTTGTAGGCCAGCCACGGTGAGTCCGGCGGTGCTCTCGTCCGACGGCGCCACCCGCGCCATGCAATACACACTCGACGCGTGTTCCTTGGCCTCTTTGACGACTTGCTGCGAAGCGATGTCGAACACCCGAACCACCCCGTCGCTGAAGCCGACCCACACATACTGCCCTGACCGCCCCATCATGGGCAACATGCACCAAGGAAATAGGTCGCGCTTGCGATCCGTGCGGCTCACCACGCCGCCGGAAAGCGCGTCGAGCACCGTGATACGGCCGTCGGCCTCCCCGAGCCAAAGCCTGTCGTCCGAAACGCGCGCACAGCAACGTGCGTTGATGCCGCTCACGCTGCCAACGACGGCCGTTCCAGTGAAAAATTTGTTATCCGGAAGGTCAAATCGCGACCGGGCGGATCGGAGTTGCACATAGCTAATGAGATGACCTTCGGCAGCCGGGCGGGCGCGGTGGGACACAGAATCTGGGTGGTCAAAGACGGTTGGAAGCAGCACCGCTGGCTCCACGGGAACGCCGCCTCTGACGGCAGGGGCGGACGCTGCGGCAGGCGACACAACAACGGCCACGGTGCCGGTAATGACTGGCGGCGGGGAGACCTGACTCGTGGTGCTCTTGGTCGCAGCCGGCGACGCGGCTGGTGCCCCACGACGGGGAGTGGCAGACTTCAGCGGTGTGCGCGATGGCTGACGGCCAGATGTGGCCGTAGCGGTGGACATAACAATATGCAGCGGGAGGTGTATGAAAAAACGTTAGATCGGAAAAGAAACGATCACGATCGCGCGGCGCGAAAAGGATAAACGATAAAAAGCCAACAGAGAGATAGCGAAGGAGGAGAGGGGCTGTGTGCAAACCGAACAACACACAATATGCCCTGGCCGGTTTGAACCAGGGGCCGAGCTTTCCAGAGAGGGAACCCTGGACGCATCATCCAGTGAGGCCTTCACAGCTCTGCGAACGGAGGATCTCGGGGCCGACTGTGCCTTTGCGGCGGCGTGGACGATCGCGTCGGCTCGCGGCCTGTTCGCTGAGCGACGTTCCAATTCGCCACGGGCACGCCTACGACCATGTTGCTGGCGGCTTCCGATGATCGCGGCGGATCTAACAGCTTGCTGTCCCACGACGATGCGGAGCCGACAGCGTGGGTGTTTGCCGGTGAGGGGGTGCTTCGGAGCGGCGGTGGCGCATCGGGTGGCGTCCGGGGATGGAGCTGCAATTGCGGCAGCGGCTCAGCGTTTACTAACGTCCGTTCCGCACGGGGCGGCGGCGTAGCCAAGACTCTTTCGTTTGTTTCGACGCTGACGACGGCCGAGCGGAGTCCTCGACTCCCTGTGCTTGCCATGACGCCTCTCGAGTCGAGTGCCAACGCGAAGGGATCACGACGACTAGCGAAGTGAGCGGAGCGTTGCAAACGGCGGCTCTGAGGAGTGGGGAGAGCAACGTCGTCACCGCCAGCGCGAGGGGGCCTACTCCACAACGACTCCATGGTACTGCCGTCGATGGGCTGCGCAAGGGGGTCCCCTCTCGCCCCCGGAGCCGAGGCAGAAGGGGAGGAGGAGGGGACCTCTACCCCCACGGGCAGCGGCGTCGACAGGGCCGTCACCCAATCCTGGTGCAGCTTACCTTTGGCGACCAGACTCTGCAGGACGCACGCGGTCGTCATGAGGGAGGCGGACACGCGCGCCGCCATCGCGCGGGTGCTGCTGTGGCCACCTGGCGCGACGTTGGAACCGCCACCACCACGACCGTCGATGGGCTCAATACGTAAGAAGGTCGCCGCCATCGTCGTTGCGATTCACAAACGCACCGGAGGGGCACACGAAAGATCGTCCGTCAAAAGGCGCCCCACCGTGACCATCAAAGGCCGAATCGCGGCGCGCTTTTGTCGCTAAAGCTTCAAAGATAGCAATACAGTAGACAGGTCAAACAACTTCGCGCACGTACGCAGAGTGGGTGACAGCCTTTCCGGTCGACATGAGCCTCAACGACATTTGTGATGATGCGCGCGCAAATGCAAAGCTTGGTGTTCGCGAACCGAAAGAGATTGATAGAAAGAGATAGAGAAAGAAGAGAGACACGGTGTGGCGTCGAACAAAATAAGAAGACCCCTCGCGAAGGGGAAGCGGCCAGCCCTTCTTGCACGCAAAAAACCCTCCGTTAGACGCCGGCAATGGCCAATCCCTCTGCTCGCAGTTCATCGTCGAGTTGCTGCACTCTCCAGCTTGGAAAGACGGAAACAAAGAACGATGAAAAGCACAACGCGGCGCGTCGGCGGCGGTTTCTCCACACGCTAACGGGAGGAGGAGCCGCGGCCCCGCCGGCGCCCACTGTACCGCCTCCAGCATTCGCCGCCGCCGCTCCCCCGGCGTCGGGGCGATGAACGTTGACCTGAAACATCGACACGGCCTGAATCAGGCAGCGCACAAACATAAACGACGGGAACAGATGCAGGGCGTGCCTCGGATTGTTGGACAGCAGTAGACTGAGGCATAGCATCTTCAACGACTCGATGAAGAGCCACGTCGCCACCGCGATAGCGCGATCCCACAGCAGCGCCCGACGGTCGTCACCACCGCGACGGTGCGGCGCCGCGGCATTCAGTTCGACCCCTCCTCGGCGCTCCGCATCGGCTCGAAACAGCCTCGCGAGGTTCTCTTCCGGCACGAAGCGCGGAATCGCTGGCTGAACGGGCGGCAAGCGGTTCGGCTGCACCTCGTCGCGTTTCCCGTTGGCGGCGGCCATTCGTTGCCGGAACTGCTCCGGCGTTAACATTGGCCCCCGGAGAAGGCTGTCGGGGATGGCACCGGCTTCCTCGGCGTCGCTGTCACTGTCCGACGACGACCCGGGTGGCACGGGCTGAGGTGGCGGGAGAAGGGCCATGGGGGGAGGGAAAGGCTACAACGCGTCGACTGTGTGGGGTAAAATTTGCAGAGAGGGGAGCCCCGCTCTCGCAAATTTCAAGCGTACGTTGTTGTTCAGTCTGCTGCCGACTCTATCCCCGATACGTTCACTCGTGTGTGTCCCTTTGATCTCTCTGGAGACGAAGAGGAGAAAATGCAATCGAGATGAGGGCACCCGCAGCCAGCTATCACTATCCGTTTTTTCGAGCCTCGCTGGCTAAGAGGTCGAGAGCGAGTTTCATGGCGCGGTCGTCCCGCGTGCTAAAAAGCGTCTGATCTTCGTGCGGCCGCTGCATGCTCAACGACGACCGCGACGCACCAACGGCGTCATAGTGCTTGCCAGTGAAGATGATGAAGCCACGAGCCCCAGACGTGTCCAGATGCGACGTGGCTGGTGAGTGCGGCGTCGGCGGGAGATGCTGCTGTTGCTGACCGGCGGAAATGGTCATCGCGCGACTGGTCTGAAGGTCCAGCACGACGATGTCCGCTTGATACAAAAACGAGAAGATCGTGATTTCGATGGCGCCTCCCCATGACGTTGGCTGCACGATCCACGAGGCGTAGTCCATAGGGTGCCTCCCTAACATGGTTGCCGTGAACACTGTTGGATTGGCCAGCACGGCTTCGGCGACTCGCCGACGAAGCTCGGTGACAGCAATGTTCGTCGTGCGTTCGAAGATAAATCGCATCGCGTGAAAAAGACAGGAGTCGTCACCCGGCATGGGACGGCGCATCAGGATGGCACCGTCGCTCAGCGGGGGGACGTATCGACCAGTGGCAGACGTTCCGCGCACGATGCCGCCGGATGACGCTGATGCTGACGACGACGACGCCGGCCCTGCTGTGGTAGACCCGGCCGACGACGACGACGCTTGCTGCACCGTGATCAGGTCGCCCTCACGAAACAAGGCCGACAGTGGCGTGTTCGGCTCCACGGCCACGCGCCGGGGTGGGAATCCGCTTAGTAGCTCCATGCTCCCCGCTGGGACCCCGATCTGCGACTCGAGCAGAAACGGGAGCAGGCCAACGGCTTCGTTGTCGTCAAGATCCACCGTGATCGGCGCCGCGATCTTGGAGCTGCGGAACCGCAGTTTCATGCAAAAAACAATGATGACACGTGTGACACAACGAAGTCTCCCCCCTAACTGTTGGTTGGTTTCTCTCCCTCGTCCATGTC